>Ga0316604_10002083_pt1 | contig 16005 bp, 23 predicted proteins | sample OWC_soil_day20_C_FD_207650 | JGI IMG/M metagenome (GOLD analysis project Ga0316604, IMG submission 207650) | Wetland soil microbial communities from Old Woman Creek delta, Ohio, United States - OWC_soil_day20_CT | ecosystem: Environmental > Terrestrial > Soil > Wetlands | place: USA: Ohio... | reverse complement strand
CCGATGTCGGGGCGGTGGGTCTTGCGGCGGTGGCCCCTCTGGTGGTGGATCACCACGATAAAGCATTTGATAATTTTGATTTGAACATTGATAATTGTCATGGGCACTCGCTATTGAAAAAAAGCTCGTAACAAACATAGCAATCATTAGAATTACCATTTTTTTCATTATATTTCCTCCATATATGAATTTTATTAGCCTATATTTAGTATTATATATTCCAATTTTTAGAATTCAGTTTGAAAACTTTAGAAAATAAAAACCGTCCACCCCCAACCGTCAGGCTGAGATATAGGGTATTAATATCCAAAACACAAAGTACCCAGCGGTATGGCAGTTGCTGAGTACTTTTATATAGGAGAGAGAAGTTATGAAAATTTATGTTCAACAGGAAGACATTGCCTTCTGTGAATTTTCTATATTACGCTTAAAGAATTAGCAGCACCAGTCATGTTTAAATTTATGGTCGCATTTGGGTAAAAGAAAAGAGCGCGCAGGCTCTATTTGTTAATTTTTTCTGTTAACATTCTCTGATACTCATTTAATAACACATCAAGCATCTGGCTTGCCCGGACAACTTCTGGATCAGTTAATGTTTTTTTCAGAGCAACTTCATTCATCTTACTGCGTAGCTTTTCAATCATTTCCTGAAGCTCAATAAGTTCGGCCATATTACCTTCCTTTCATTCTTGGATAACTACATTGTTCCCAAGAGCGAAGGGATATATAGCATAAAATTATCGCCAGCGGCTTGTCATTGCTCGTTTTGGGGCATAAGAAAAGACCACCCATTAAAGATGGTTGACTTGCCTATGTTATGTAAACTTTTCGGGGTATCGTCTCTATGCCCAGAATACTATAAACTTTATTCACATGCTCACGCTTTACGGTTATCAAATGTGGCAAGATGATTTTTGTTCGGTCTGAACAAAGTGATTTTTCAACGAACCTCCAGCCATCAGCAGCAAAACCATTACCTAAAGACGATGATAACAAGGATTAATGCCCTCTCTGGCCCGAAGGACGTGTGATCGCCCCCAATTTATTTGAAAAATTTCACTGCCGTATTTCATTGCATCTTGGAAATACTAATTGGGGAGGTGTGGATTTTTGAGCAAAAAACATGATGATCGAACCAATGAGTGGCATAAACAGCAACAAATTTTAAAGGACTATAGAAATAAAAAGTTATCAACTAATACCTCGGAGGATACAGATAAAAAACAAAGTTGATTGTTGGTGGCGATTGCCACCTTTTATTTTTCTCAGACTGTTCGCTCCGTTGGCGGCGCTTATATTCGCAGTTGATTGGTAATATGGTCATGGCTTGACACCCCTTTTCTTACATCATAGCCTCAAAGGAATTTATAAAGCTTGCATTAAAACACGTCCATCATCTAAACTAAGGAAGAAAGAAAGGGGGTTGTACTATGCCAACCTTCCGTATCATCATAAATGGTGAACCAACCAAAGAATTAGTAATTGGAGCCACTTACATGGACGCATACTTTCTGGCAGAAAAGACTGTGCCTCATGCTTATAGAAAAGATTTTAAGCTCGTAGTAGAAGAAGAATCGGAATAACATCAATACCCTGAACAGCGCTAACTACGCTGTTCTTTCATTTTCCCCTCCCCCATCATCCCTCCCCAAAAAACTCCGGCATCAAACAAATTCGATTCAATTCTTTTGTTCCAATTCTTAACTGCAGCCGCCTTGCTGTCACGATACCCAGCATAGATTTGCAGGTGTTGCAAAATACATGATATTCCTCGTTAAAGCCCTTATTGTTTTCGCGCTGACGGAATGAGTTTGTGATTTTTACATTGCTGCCACCGCAGAAACCATTGATATTACCTTGCCAAAGGTTGTACTCGGAGTACGCAAACTTATTGATAGTGGCACAAAGCCAACCCAACGTGCTTGCAGGGTTGTTCCTGGATATAATTCAATACAAAGATACATTCCTCAAGCAAAGCTTATAGAAATGGCTCTTAACTATAAGTGATTGGGTGGCTACAGGATTGTTATGGCTTTCAGGATGATGTATTCGCTCGAACCGAAAGAATTAGTGCCTCGCCGAAACTACATCCAACAGCAGCAAAACCACTGCCTAAAAACTTTGATAAAGAGGATTAATGCCCTCTCTGGCCCGAAGGACGTGTGATCGCCCATTTTGTTTGAAAAATTTCACTGCCGTATTTCATCGCACCTCGTAAATACTAATTGGTGGCGATTGTCCCGACCTTCGGCGATCCAAAATATAATTCAAATCGCGATAGCGCTAAGGAAAAAAGTACTCAAAATAAACCACTATTACCAGATAATAAATGATACTAAATAAATATTAGTCGGCTATTATAGCCGACTAATATTTATTTGTCCTGGTTTGCTTAGGCTTAGTTTTGTGTGGTGAATCACCTTTAACAACATAATCCGTATAATAAAGTAACCAGAACTATAAGGTGGTGATAATTTGATTATTGATTTTAATGAAAAGAAATTTAGATCTGAAGTTATAAATATGGTTAGCCCTTTGGGATTAAGCAAAAATCAGATTGAACAAATCATCGCTCAGGCACTACTAGCAGTCCGTAGGTCAAGTAAATCAGTAAAAATGTAGTTTTACTCACCGCCGCTAACGCGGCTTTTTTTTGCTTTTTCGCTTGTTTCAACTAACCATAAACTGGCCCTCACATAAATAATTCAGTCTCGCACATACTAACACTGGAAAATTATTAGCCCAAAACTAGAACAGAGGTGATAATTACGACTTATAGAGGTAACTCTTATCTAAAATTCCGGACTGATAAAACATCTATTGAACTTGATTCCACCAACAAAGAAATTGACACCCTAATTACTGAAAACAAATCTAAAAAGTATTTGCGTGACGAGCCTACTGTTAAATCAAACCAAAATGTTTATGACTCTTTATCGGAGTAAGCTACCAAGGAGGAAGCCATGATTTTTATTGCAATCGTTGTCGTAGTTGTTCTAGTCGGTTTAGTTATCGTTTACCTTGACAGGATTGGTTCTCCTTGGCGGTAATCATTTACCTTACTTAATCCTTGCTCCCAGTCGCTTTCCATACTCGTATTCTGATTCCCCAGGCTTTGGGCTTGACCTGATTTGCACCACTTTAGGGAGGCTCACCGTCCTGGTCCTGATCTTGGTCTTGCTCTGCCCGATTAGACCCTAGTGATGTATCAGTGACTTATCAAAAATATTCTCATTTTATCCCGGTTGAACCAGCACGAATCGCCCAGAGAATTAGAATCAAAACTTAAAAAACACAAAAAATAATATATGTTATTACGTCTTACAGCGTGTAGCACTGTATTTTATGCCCTACTTCCGCGGACAAGTTCGCGGACAAACAATAAGAAAAGACTTGGCTTGTGCCAAGTCCCTCAGGACGCCGGCAGAAGCCTTAGTCGTTCTTATGTCAACAAAATTTCGTTATAAATTCTGGTAGACTAAAAAACAGACTTGCAAATAGTCTGCAAACCCGTGAATTTCCTGGAGCCGATAAGAGGACTCGAACCTAGTATCCAAGCTTTACGAAAGCATCCGAAAGTGTGTTTTTGTTATTTTGCAGTGTCATGAATTTAGGAAAATCAACGGTTTTGATTTCTTATTATCTTTAAACACCATCGGTTTAAGACAATTTTATCAAAGTATCCCCATTAGCACACGCAGAGGCTAATTTACGTTATTAGATATATCTTTAAAATCGTTACCATAATCACTATTAGGTTAGATATTATCATTATCGCAAGAATAGCTATTAAGTACACTATTATCCGATCCGTTTGCATAACGGTAACACCTTCACGTCTTAAATCGTTTCTACTATATAGTATTCATCGCTGGTGAAATAATTACCTCTCGATAAACCATTTACCCTCATCGCAGAACAAAAGCACCTGCTTCCCAGCAATCTTACACGTATACCGCCAGTCTCCTGCCGGGAGTATCCGTTGTAGGACGGATGATAGCGCATCCGTCCTTTGTCTTTAAGTTGTTTGATAACAACTATTTTGGGCATTAAATATATGCAAAAGGCAGATAATATGGTACATGGATAAGGAGTGAACACCTTGAGTAATCAAGCTATATTATGGGCCACATTAATTTTACCTTGGCTATCTCTCTTTTTAATGCCCCAAAAAGATATTAAACGTTTTATAGGTGCCGGTTTATTAGGTGGCTTTATGAGTATAGTCGTTAGTGAGATAGGAGTCGCAAATGGTTGGTGGTATTTTAGAGAGACTACTTATCCACTTGCCCTGATGTCTTCTTATACTTATGGGTTGTTCCCGATAATGCCAATTTGGATATTAAAATTTACCTATGGACGTTTGGGACCATATTTAGGCGTAGAAGTTGGTGCTAATTTCTTTTTTTCCTACTTTCTTCTGCCATGGTTTGGCAGCAGGGGATTTTTAGACTTTAAAGCTGATCTAATTGCATTTATTCTATCGTCATTACTTGCCCTAATAATTTATGGTTTCCAAATGTGGCAAGATGATGTTTTTGTACAATCAATAAAACCAAGCTTTTCCTCGCACTTACAACCTGCAGCATCGAAACCTAACCAAGATGATAATTCTAATGAATAACTATAACTTATCCAGCTTCACTCCTTTCTGCTTTGTCATTGCTTCCCATCTTACGACAATCACATCACAATAAACCGGATCTAGCTCAATCATGTAAACATCTATGCCCAGTCTGCTCAGCAGTCATCAACATACTACCTGAGCCTTTTGACGAAAATACTCAATTTCGCGTAAAATCACGCTAATGCCATCCATATTATCCCTCCTTTCCCGCATTAAAACAACGTAGCAAAAAAGATAATCATGGATTGTACAGTCGAAAAGTTCATGAAAAAAGAGCCCAAGTTGGGCTCTAATCAATACCCATATTAATATTTATGTTTTCTTTTATGCCACTTCTCGCACAGTTCAACGATAGTCTTAGTTATTCCAGCGATTGCAGCAATTATAGTGACAACGTCTTGTATGGTTTCAAGAATAAATACCCATACAGTTCATCTCCTAAAAAGGTATTTAATTCCCTGTTGTTAGTTTCTCTAGATTGCCAGTTTATATGCATAAAAAGGAGCCCTGTTTCACTCAATCATTAACCAGTATTTTAGTTGCTATTTTTCTTGCAAACGCGATATATCCATTCAAGTAATCAATCAGTTCAACACAGTCTTGATTATTTAACTGAGCAATAGGTATGTCCCCTATTATATGATGTATCCATGCGTCTATTTCTTCGTTTGCGTAACCTAAGCGTACCATTTGATCTCTTAGAAAATAAATCTCGTTAACCATCCAATCACCCTATAAAAATATTTTAATCTTAAGTTCGTCATTACTAAACAGATATCCTTAAGATAAAATAACTATTTTTTATAGGTAAAAGGTCCTGCTTTGTAGGCATAAAAAAGCCCGTTACCGCTCAACGTTGATTTTTTAAATCATCATATTCTTGCATCTTATTCCTGAACGACTGAATCGCCCGAATCGCTTCAGGTGAGTTTACACCTTTTTTACTAACAACGTCATGAAGTTCTTCCTGCAACTGTTCCACTTCTTTCCATAATTCTTTATAAGCTTGCATAACATCTAAACAACTCCCGTTACCATTTTTTTACATTAATTCGGCAAAAGGAAAATAATTCCTGCAACAAAATATGTTAGGCAACGCAATAATTTCGCGCTGCCTAGTTACCAAAGTACATTTACTTTACAATACCATTAAACGTGCTATTTTAGTGACCTTAATTTGCGAATATCCGGTGTATATATCCCCGGCTTTTTATATTTTGGTTTAGTTGTTAAGCCTGTCCACATCATTCGTAACACAATGTCTCTATCAGCTATATACATAATTATTACCCCTACTCTCAAAATGGCTTTTGAGAGTAGGGCCGCCATTCTGTGGCAAAAGTAAACCATAGCGATTAAAGGCAGTAAAATTACAGGTATTTTAATTAACGCCCATATAATTCTTCTTATGATATACAGCTTAGAACTAAACGTAGAGACCATGATTTTTTTCCAACTGAAGCGACTAAATATTTGCGTCAGGTATATCAACTTGCTTCACCTCATTTGAGCAGCGCAAAACCCACTATTTTATTTACTTATTCTGCCATGTCCTGAAAGTTTTTATTTTATGTAGCAACCCTTTAGCTTCACCATCAAAAGTTAATGCCCGATCATCCACGTACACAATTGCCGGCGGCTTATGAGCGAGCACCTCATCAACAGCTATATCATGTTTTTCTAACCATACCTTGACCGCTTCCAATCCGCCTTCCTGGAAGCACCGTGAAGAGACAACAACGACTTTATAATGTTTTCGTATGTCACCTATAGCTTCTTTAATCCCATCGACCGGTGGATCAGGAATATTATCTACTCCTTTCCATCCGCTTGTATAGCTATGAATTACACCATCAAAATCTAAAACCACAGTTTTAGCCATTACAATCACCGCCTACATATCTGTATCTGCCTTCGATTCAGCATCAGTCTCCCTCTCAATCGATTTTTGAAGGTGACGGCGTAAATCCGCATTTTCTTTTAATGCTATTAAATATGCTTTTGCTAGTTCGGTTCTATCCATATCACCTATACGCATATACAACCCGTCAATGTCACACATTCATACACCCTCTTTCCGCTGCAATTAACATTATTATTCGATACCAATCGTATTTAGTATTGCCACCAGCCTCTTCCCTATCACGTATAAAAATTACCAAATTGAAGATAATATTAATGTGTATACACTATTAAATAGTTAGGTGACCGTAAAAACGGAGCCTATACACTTTTTCTTCTCCCTAGAACAAGACCACCAATGGCGCTGGTCTTGTTCTCACCTCAAATCCCCTCTTGCCGAAAGTGGCAGCAACCATGTCGACGTTTCCATATTCAAAGGGATTTTCTTTTGCATATAATTCCAGTAGTAAAAATTCGTGTTTCTGTTCACACGATCAAAAAATGTCGCTTATTAGGAGGTCTCCTGTGCATGCCTGTTTACCGCGTTTTCATAAACAATAAAGATACTGGGGATTTTGTCACGGCCTCAAATCCACAAGATGCTTATTTTGATATTTCTGCTGCAATTCCACTTAAATACGAAGACCATGTTGACGTGCAAGAAGTCGTACATGGTGTTGGTCCCGGGTATCCTGTTGGTAATCATACTATTCAAGCATCTACAAACTCTACCCTCGAACAAGAGTTTTTTATAGAAAAACCTGAAGGCTCCGAGTAAATCCAGTATTGGTCAATCCCTCTGTCTATGCAGTAGGGATTTTTATTGTTGATCACCGCTGACACCTTTTAACTCATTTTTTAAATTTTTACTTCGTATTTTATTTCACCTCGGAAATACTGATTGGGGAGGTGATTTGTATTATTATGTGTATAAACGTGTAATACTGTATTTTTCACCCTTGATTTAGGACAATTTTTAGGACAAGCAATAAAAAACGGGCTTGCAGATAGTCTGCAAACCCGCGATTCTCCTGGAGCTGATAAGGCATTAATTAACGAGATGATTAACAAATGCTTCATCTTTCACTGTAACATCCCACCCATCTGAGGTCATATCAATATCTCCATCAGAAATTTGCCTCGTAGCAGTTGGCAGTACAAGATAAAAAACATTTTCCGGTTGCTCAATTACTTTGACCTCCAGAGCATCTGGAAATTTAGCCCCTTTCTTTAGCTTGCCCATTTCCCTTTCCATCACCGTCTTAGGATTAGCCAGTAACTCCCGGCGAAAGCTTTCATCTTTCATGGCCTTGTCTATTAAACCGTTGGGAAAATCCAGCCAAGCGAGCAGTTTGTTTTCGCTCATTTTACTTACCTCCTTTTTAAGACATATATTATTATCGTTAGTAATTATTAGATTTATCTTTAAATAAAAAAAACGTCCACCAGGACGAATCCTGCAGACGGCAATTGCTTAATATAAAACCGGAGTCAATTTTTCTCCAACAAAATGAAATCTTAAAACTACATCAGACATTTGCATTGCTTTGAACTCATATGTATTAGCCTGTTTACCCTCTATGTGTTCAATTATAATATCATACGGCCTATGAACAATGTTAACACCTGTTTTTACATGTACAATGTGTAACTTTTGCGTTATAACTGGAAGGACTTAATAAATTACCGTCAACAGTAATCCTTCGAAAGTTTATTCATAAGTCCTCCTGAATATCCGCGACGTATTTTGAACATAATTATAGCAAATTTCACCAAATAAAAAAAGCCCACCTCCAATCGTCAGGCTGAGAGTGGGCTAATCCGCTACACTATAAAAAGTACCTAGCAACACATCAGTTGCTAGGTATTTTTTATTAAGGGATGGAGAGAAGTGCGAAAAATTTATGTTCAATAGAGAGGTATTGCCTCCTATGCATTTTCTATATTTAGAATTATATGACCCTATTTTTAGAATTTCTTTAGAAAAGTTTGGAAAATGGGAAAAACCGCCCGCCAGGACGAACCCTGCAGGCGGTTTTTACTATGCCCCCGGCCCGCACTGAGGACTTAAAATATCCAATCAGATAGTTTTTTCTTCTTCCTGCTCTTCCAAGTCTCTAATAATATCGGGCAAGTCATCCAATAATTCCCGTAATTCTTCCTCAGTCAATTTTATGTCTAATTTTTCGTTATCGTCTATCGCCAACACCGCTTTCCAATTATATTATCAGTTACGAGGACCATCATGTGGTAGCTCAGGCTGCGGCTGCGGCTCATGATGTGGCTTTTTGTGGTGTGGATCATTAGGATCTGGCTGAGGTTGATGATCGTCAGCTGCAAGCATTTGATAATTTGGAGTTACCCCATAACTTTGATTATCATGGGCACTTACCATTGAAGAAAGACTCAAAACAAACATAGCAATCATTAGAACTAACATTTTTTTCATTATATTTCCTCTTCTCTATGAATTTTTTAGGCTGTATTTAGAATTATACATTCCATTTTTTTGGAATTAACTTAGAAAACCCTGGGAAAATATAAAAATTTGCCCCCTCGCCAGGCGGCAAAAAATAGCCCAGCTAAATCGCTGGGTTGGAGAAATTATTACGGAAAGAATTTCACATTAAAAATTATATATCCCTATTCTTAGAATTATGTTTGAAAGATAGAAAAATAAAAAACCGCACCCCGAAGGATGCGGCAGATAAGTTTAGTTTTACTTGATAAAGTCTTGAACCACATACACATTACCTTCATTATCGAAAGCCACGCCAATGCCTACAGTGGTATAATTGGAATTTAATATATTTGAACGATGGCCTGAGCTATTCATTAAAGAAGTTTCCGTTGCCTGAACGCTTATGTTTTCGGCAATGTTCTCGCCAGCGGCACTAAAAGAAATACCGGCCTGTTTTAAACGGTCGGAAAGAGTTTTCCCATCCGGATTGGTATGCGAAAAAAAGTTGCGGGCAACCATATCTTGCGCATGACTTCGCGCGACCACAGTCAATGCAGAACTTACCTTTAAATCCGACAAACCATTCGCGCGGCGGTCAGTGTTCAGTAATTCAACTGCTTTTTGCTCAGCAGCGGTAACATCAGTGGAGCTTGAAGTACTGGTCGTTTCCGTAGTTCCGCTACCGGTAGTACCAGAAGAACTGACGCTATTTGCATTGTTATTATTATTTGGGGAATTGATTTCTGAATTCTTTGCTTTGTTAACAGACATAATGATCCATTGAGTATTATCTTTGTTTAATTTGAGGGTAACATTGTAAATAGCTTTTCCATGACGCACTGTAACAACTGCTTGGGTAGCTGATTTGCTAACCAAGGAAAAAGAATCGTTTTTTGCATTGAAGCCTAGCTTGTTAGCCGAAGCCTTAACTACTTCTACCGGATCTTGAGCGACCTTGTTAACTGCGCGGTTCTGACCGTTTTGAATTGATGCATTAGTCGTTTTTTCGACGTTATTTGTGACTTGTTGCGATTTTGCATAAACCGATGCAGGTGCTACCATCATATACAAACCAAAGGTAGTACCAATCAATCCTAGAAATAAATTTCGGATCACTTTTTTCATTAAGTCGCCTCCTCTTTAAAATATCGCAAGAACACGCATGTGCATTTCTTGTACCTGTTTAATATATAACTCGAACTTTTGATTATTTTTAGAAATGATAATGTAATATTTAGCACACAAAATTAAAAAAAGAATTTCATTACAATGGGTTCGGCTTTTAGAAAATCGCTCCCGGTGATAAGCGACACGCTGCTGTGCAGAAAAATAAAAAAGCCGCCCACCCGGCGAACCCGGCAGGCAGCTATATTGAAATTTGAGAAGTAAATCGGGGTATATGGCTGACCCCCAATTAAAATATATTTCACATTTTTAGAATTTATTTAGAAAACTTTAAGACATCGAAATCACTTTAAAGCTACGGTAGTACCCGTGCTGATCGTGCAGTCAAACCAGTCGAGTTCCCTTCGGTTGTTCAAGTGGACACCGTAAAACGCCAAATGTAAACGTGGTTTGAACCAGTATAGGCGACTGGATTACGCAATTACCTCCAAGGCAAGGAATGCATATACGATTGATAATTGGTGCATACCCAATTACCGCTTGCAATCCTTGCACTTCTTATGTTCTGCATGATTAGCACTCCAATAGATACAATTACCACAACTCTTATTCATATGTACCCCACCCTTCTTTATTTAAACGCGGAAATAGGGCAGACTCGCTGCTCTTTATTTATGGCTTAATGATCACAATATTTTCACATCACTATACCTTTGTAAGATTTTTATGAATCAGGAAATACTAAAACTAGGGGTGATTTCTTGACGACCAAGCAAGATTTTTTCCGCTCACCAATCGATTCCTTACCTGGTATAAAAGCTAATAAGCAAATCCGAGATGCACAAGCCCAAAAAGGTAAGGCACAGCAAAAATCAAATAAAAATAAGCGTAAAAAATAGTTAGAGACCATACCCTTAAAGCCATAAATTAGTAGGTGGCTGATGCCGCCTATTTTTCTATGGCTGCCACTCCCAAAGTCGTTGCATTCCCTTGGTTAGTATCGGTTTTATTCGGCGCACGTTGGCAAGTATCCATGCGTAGCGGCCGGGAGTCCAATCGCCAAAAGAAATCTCTTGCTCGGACGGAACAATGTATTTGCCGAAATCAGGGTCACGTTTATTCAAAGTCGTTGATTTTGCACCTATATTGATGGATTTTGCAATGTCAACGTTTGTCCCTGGATGATTGACAATGTAATAGCAATCAACTAAATCGGCTATAGCAATTACAGCACCCGTTGGCGCATCTTCCGGAATACAAGGCAATGCGTTCTGAATAGTCGCTCCTGTTATGAAATCTAGGTCTTTGATTGCATTTTTCTTCCCCGCATGTATCGCGCAATCGTTCCCCGGTACTTAGTCGCCCAGCTTCGTGTCTCTCGCAGGCAATTAAGCTTGCATACGGCTGCAGGATTGTTATGGCTTTCATTGGCCACCTCCTTTTATCGCCCCAATATTAGACAAAATAAATATAAATTTAATATTTACATCAGATAATTGGGTAAATATATATTCGTAAAAAAGGATGTGACTTTAATGTCAACTGTGTCAAGTATTTCCTCTTGCACAACTTCCACTCTACTTTCCTCTACAACATCTAGCTCAGATACTACGACTGAAAGTACCGATAGCACAACTAATTCGACAACAACTACTGATACTTCATCTTCAGATACATCTGATACTGCAGCCTATTCGCTAGAAATAACTCCTTCTTTAATAAAAGCTGCTCTTCAAAACACCTATACTTCTCAACTTTTTGATTCATATCAAGACTCCACAATTTCCAACTTAGTTATGTATGACTATTACAACAACCTATCATCTAGCGCATTAAACTATGTTGTTTCATCGGACACTGATTCCTCTACTACTACATCAACTTCTTCTGCAAGTATAGTTGACATTTTAGCTTAAGATGTTATACAGCCTGCCTCTTGGCAGGTTTTTTTATTTGTCTTGGTTAGGGCTGGTTAACCGACTTTATCATCCTGGATAATCTCACTGGTTTCCTTGAGAAAGCTTTCCCTATTTCGCCTAATACCGTTAATAAGGCTATATGTTCCGGTAACGCCAATCTTCCGAATCAAAGCAACAGCCTTGCCAAGTTCTTCACCATCGGTATAACTGCTTATTCTAATACCTGAGGCAGTTTCAAAATTTTTGACCTCATCAAGCAATTGTTTGTGTCGCTTTTTCATTTGTTCCTGTTCGCGTTTGAGTTGATCTTCAAAATTTTTCTCTACCATCTCAATACGCTCGCGTGCACGCTTATTAACTTCTTCGGCAACCTTTTTGTCCCACACTTCACTTTCACGCCTCAACATAGCGGCAACAAAAGCTTTTATTACTGGTTGAGCGTCTAAATCCTTCGGATTTTTTGTCTGGCGCAATCGGCCCTGGCTGCCCCATGCATTCCCTGCCAATCGTTTTTAAGCTTGGTGGTATGTCGTAGATGGTAATGATCATCTTACCGGCTTCCTGTTTGACGCTGTGCTCTGGCCGTCTGTGCTTCATCTTCGCCCTGCCGGTCACTGTATTTTTCGCCTACCTCGGCGGACAAGTTGGCGGACAAACAATAAAAAACGGGCTTGCAGATAGTCTGCAAACCCGCGAATCTCCTGGAGCCGATAATCAGATTCGAACTGATGACCTACGCTTTACGAAAGCGTGAGAAAGTGTGTTTTTGTTATTTTTAATTACCATTGATTCAGCAAAACCAATGATTTTGTTTTTAAATTAACTTAAAATATTATCGTTTTAGGACAACCTTTAGGACGCTTTTTAGGACAAAAATCCCCCGCACACGCCAGGGGATTTTCTGATTGCCGTAAAACAGTTTAGCCGCACCCCGGAGGATGCGGTTTAATTATTTATTACCCATTATTTTTAGCATCTTTGCTGTAAACCATTTATAAAATACTTCTCCGCACCTGCCGCAAATACATATATTCCATCCGACAACCGTTGTAATACCAGCAGGGCAGGCACGACCTCCACACTCGTGTCTAAACGTCATAACGAACCTACTATTGCCACCTCTCGGCAATAGTAAAAAAATATCCCAGCTAAGGCTGGGTTAAGGAATTATTGCGGAAAGAATTCGACATTCAGAATTATATATCCTTATTGTTGGAATTGTATTTGAAGCTGAGAATGGATAACCGCACCCTGGAGGATGCGACTCAAACTTAAGGAGTGCCGATATCAGCTATTATATCGGCACCATATTTAAATTACACCATATGTATTTGAATTACCTAAAAAAATTTTGAAACAGCAAAAAAGGTCGCCCACCAATATCGATATTTAAAATTTATGGTTTAATGCAAAATAATATCCATGCTGAACATATTCTAGATCAATCCGCCCCGTTAAATCATATACACTTGTTCCTTCGTCTAATCGCTCATCAATATTATTTGCTTTGGCATGAGAGTAGTAGTACCCTATGCTAGTAAAAGTATCTTTATTACAATTATATTTTAGTCCAAAATTCACATCATATCCCCACGTTTTACCTGTATCAACCCAGTTCCACGCGGGAGTATGGTTTGCCCAATGCCCATAAGCCTTGGCATTAAGTTGTTTAAGAATTAAAGAGCTATCCAATGAAAGCTTCTTATCAAACTTATAATTGCTTTCAATTCCAAAACGAATTCCATAAAAATGACCATCTAAAGAACTGCCATTATCGTCTTGGCCAACATTTCCGATATCAAATCCATTGTATTTATGATATACAACATTGCGTAATTCATTATATGTTTTATTACTACCCCATCCAACAAAAAAATTAGTAACTTGCTTTTTACTCTTACCTATTTCTGTCCCCAAATCAATAGTATACATTTTTTCTTTTCCGTAAAAGTCCATTGTCCCATAGTCCGTTACGTTGGAAGACCCTGGAATTGACCAATCTAAATCGTAACCTCTACCGTTATTACCTGCTCCTGTCGCTCCATATTGGACTCTAACAAACTGCTTTTCAGTAGGGTTATATTGCATTTTAAAAATTGTCATGTTTTGTCTCTGTGGGGCACTAACCTTAGATAACACTTGAGAAGAATTGCTGTAATGCAAATAATAATCAAAACTCCCATTCTTATACCATTGTTGCATTGAAAAATCAAATTTTTCTGTCGACTGCTCTGCAAATCCATTTGAACTAAACAAAACACTTATAATTGTGGCAAACAATAAAATTTTTTTCATCCAATCATCCTCCTTGATGCTAAATCATAGCAAAACATTATTGGAAAATGCTATAAAAATAGAAAAAGCCGCCCACCAGGACGAACCCGGCAGGCGATCATGGCACATTTAGAGTTTTCATATTCCGTAGCCACGATAAATTAAACTATCTCTTTTATCCGTACATGATACTGTGATTTTAGATAGGATTAGGTATAAAAAAATTAAAAAAGCCCATTCCCCGGCCAAACGGCTAAAAAATGGGCTAACAGTAAAGCTCATCACACAACAAAAGTACCCAGCAATATAGGAGTTGCCGGGTACTTTTTGTTTTTTTAAAATAGAGAGGAGAGGTATAAAAAAAATTTATATCAACAAAAAAGGTAGATACCTTCCTTGTAAATTTCTATATTGATAATTATAAATCCATATTTTTAGAATAACTTTAAAAATGATTGGAAAATGGAAAAGCCGCCTACCAGGGCGAACCCGGCAGACGGCTAACTAAGGATGCTATTTCAATTTGCTTTTTAACTCGCTAATAGCAGACGGTATTCCAGCACCAACACCGGCTAATATGGCGGTCAATGCAACGACTTCAGCCTCATTGCGAATCTTTACAAACCAGTTTTTAGTTGTGCCGATCTCGGCGGTTAATTTCTGGACTAGCGCCACCCCTTTTTCAATCAAGGACTGGCTTTCATCCTCGGCGTTTATCAGTTCGGCAAGCGCCTCATTTGCAAGCGTAGTGACAACAGTTGCGGCGGCAGTAGTTGCCGCAGTCTCGGCGATTGCTTTCATAGCATCAGTGATATTTGACAATGTAGATTCCCCCTCTAAAGTAATAGTAACTGTTGAATCTGTTTCATTGATTAAAGTTGCGCTAGTGTAACCGTCCAAACTGGCAGTAAAAGCGTAAGTGTCTGCCGTTAATCCTTCAACTTCCAATTGACCATTTGTGTCGGTTGTACCTTCAATCGCAACCCCGCTAACGGTGTAGCTAATAGTTGCCCCTGAAAGAACGGTTCCCGCGTTGTTTTGTACTGTAATAGTTGTAGTTGCCATTTGTAAATTCCCCTTTTCGTTTTTTATTTTGTTGCCAGATATGTTGCTATTGCCGACACGGCCCCTGACGCTGCCACTGTCGGTAGGTACTTTTTTACCAATGCCACCACTATTTCTCCGGCGACAGGTAGTACTGCCGTGATAATCTTGCTGGTTGCCGATGGCACCATGTCCATAATTTCTGATTCAGTTATATTTGGATTGCCCGACTGCGCCCGAATGTCTTCAAGGCACATTTGCTCATATTGCAAACAGTGTTGGCGTGGTCCATCAGGCAATAACCGCAGAATAGGCCGCGCCCTGGCGGCGTTAGCGAAATTTGCAAGTAACGTCTTGTCCACCAAAGTTATTTAGCACCTCCATTTCTAAGTTGTAAGGGTCAATACATCCTGGCTCAGTGTCAGGCAATACGTTCGCCCCGCCATTACGTAAAAGTCGTGTCCATGTTTCACTGCAATGCATTGTCCAATCCTTATCGGGCAATTGAATATCCAATAAATCATATATGCAGTACCATTCCAAACACGATCACAGTCGTCTTTGGCATCCGGCGGCGCTGTTTCTATGCAACCGCCAGGAATTAAATAGTTACCGGTAATCGGGCATTTATCGCTGTCATCTAGCGTTATGGC
>Ga0316604_10002082_pt1 | contig 16007 bp, 14 predicted proteins | sample OWC_soil_day20_C_FD_207650 | JGI IMG/M metagenome (GOLD analysis project Ga0316604, IMG submission 207650) | Wetland soil microbial communities from Old Woman Creek delta, Ohio, United States - OWC_soil_day20_CT | ecosystem: Environmental > Terrestrial > Soil > Wetlands | place: USA: Ohio... | reverse complement strand
ATGTCGGTTTTGACGGCTATATCCGTCCCGACCACGGCCGCATGATCTGGGGCGAGACCGGCAAGCCCGGCTACGGCCTCTACGACCGCGCGCTCGGCGCCGTCTATATCAACGGCCTGTGGGAAGCCATCGACAAGTTCGCCAAAGCGTAACAAACCAGGCCTGCATTACTGCAGTAATACCGTTCGGTTGAGAGAAAAGCCGCCGTTCGCCCTGAGCTTGCCGAAGGGTGGATGGCGGTTTTTGCCTTGCGGCGAAGCCGTTCATGGTTCGATAGGCTCCTCACGAACGGCATTATGCATAACGGCAGGCCTTTTTCTTGGGGCGGTGCTTCTGTCAGGCTTCAGCTTGTTGCGAAGCGTACGCCGCCGCGCCGCTCGCCGTTGCACAGCCGTCCGAAAAACAGCAGGCCTTGGCCTTTAAGGGGGATCGAACCGTTCTTGATCAGGCGCTGCTCGCCTTGATCCGACATAAGGCAAGTGCCGTTGGTGCTCCAGTCAGTGAGCACAATGCAGTCCTCTTGCCTTTCGATCCGGCAATGCTTGCGCGAGACGAAAATATCGCTCAGCACCAGATCGTTTGACGGTGCGCGGCCGACGGTGATGAGCGGATTGTCTTGGCCAACTTCGAGCGTTTTTTGCCCCTGCTGCAGAACCACATACGGCGCGATCGCGCTTGCGTTGATTGGCCCTCCAGCTTCTCGACCGTAGGCGTTTGGCGGTATCTCGTAGCGCCAATCGAGCTGGTACGCCGGTGCGACCGGGGGATTGGCGAGAGCGCTGGCGAGCTCGCGCAGATCGTCATTGAGGTCGGCGACCACGGCGTCGGATGCGATGATGGTGTCGTCGATCACGGCGAGTCTCGTCGCGATTTCCTGAGCACCATCAGCTTCGTCCTGCGCTCGCTGCCGCAACGTTCCCTGGTGAATTCCGATGCGCAAGGCGAACCCGTGCCCCGATGCATGCGGCAGACCCGAGCAGCGCTGCTGCATTTCGCAAGCGCCGAGCAGCGCCGCGTCGGCGCTCTCGAAGCTCATCAGCCGGCCAGTATCGAACGCTTTGTCGATGCGGCCACGGTAAGCTGCGGCGACCCGCTCGATTCGATTGAGGCGTCGCGCCAAGGGATAGCCAGCCTGCGCGTCGTCGAACTGAGTCGCCGCGGCGCCGGCGCGATAGATCTCGGCATGGACCTGATAGATGCTGCGCGGAGTTTTCATGGCGATGCTTCGTTCCCCTTGTTGCCCGAGAATCGTCGTGACGGGGGAATGATAGCTCTTTTTGTCCGGGTGTATGTCAATAGAATATTTTGGGCCGGTGCTGTCGTTGTTCTCCAACTCATAGCGCGGACGGGTTTTCCGGAATGACCGGCGGCGGTCGCGCCGCAGCGTCGGAAGCTAGCCGGCTTGGCTTCTGGACTATCCGGCGAAAAGCCGCCCCTGCCAGGTTTCGCGTTCTTCCAGGCGCGCTTCGAACAGCGCCGGGAATTTGTGCAGGCGCATTCCCCAGTCGGGCGAGACCAGCACGTTCGGCGGCACTTCGCTACCGAGGCGCTGGATCTTGATCGACGGCGGCAGGTATTCGAGCACGTCGATCACCGCGTCGAGGTAGCTCGCCGGGTCGAGCAGCGCGAGGCTCTCCGGCGCGGCGCGGTACTGGTTGGCCAAGCGGGTGTGGCGAACGATCTGTAACTGGTGGAATTTGAGTGCATCGAGCGGCAGTTCGGCCAATGCCTTGGCGCCGGCGATCAGGCTTTCGCCGGTTTCGAGCGGCAGGCCGAGCAGCAGGTGGCCGGTGACGAACAGTCCGCGCGTGGCGGCGCGCTGGATGGCGTCCTGCGTACAGGCGAAGTCGTGGCCGCGCAGGCATTCGCGCAAGACGTCATCGTTACACGACTCGATGCCGATTTCGAGTTCGACGATCGTTCGCGTCGACAGGTCTGCCAGATAATCGAGCGTCGCTTCGGGCAGGCAGTCGGGGCGTGTGCCGACGACGATTCCGGTGATCTGCGGGTGCGCCAGCGCGACAGCGTAGAGCGCCTTGAGCTTGTCGAGTTCATCGTAGGTGTTCGAGTAACTCTGGAAATACGCGAGGAAGCCCTGCGTCTTGGGGTAGCGTCGCCGCATGAAGGTGATTCCGGTGTCGATCTGGCGCGTGATGTCGCGCTCTTCGCGCAGATAGCTCGGCGAGAAGCCTTCGTTGTTGCAGAAGCTGCAGCCTCCGACACCGAGCGCGCCGTCGCGGTTGGGGCAGGTGAAGCCGGCGTCGATCGACACCTTTTGCAGCCGCCCGCCGTGTTCGATTTTCACCCAGTCGTTATAGACGTGGTAGCGGCGGCCGTTAAAGCGCGCCAGGCTGGCTTCGAGAGTGCTCATCTTTAGGGGGCCGGATTTAAAAGCGCAATTAACCACAACGGTACAACGAGCACAACGAATAGCTATTGTTATTCGTTTTTTGAATAACTAAATAAACAAACAGACTTTGATGTTCTATAGGCTTTGCCTATAGTGGAGCCCTCGACGTTGCCATCAGCTCTTTTTCCAACGCTTCTGCCAACGCTTTTGCCAAGACTCCAAGGAGATCACGATGTCCCGATTGATTCGCAGTTTATCGTTTGCCGTGCTCGCCGTCGTGGCCTCGTCGTCGTTCGCGCAGAGCAGTCTGCTCAACGTCTCGTACGACGTGTCGCGCGACTTCTACAAGGACTACAACCCGCTCTTCCAGAAGCACTGGAAAGCCAAGACCGGCGAGTCGATCGAGCTCAAGCAGTCGCACGCCGGGTCGAGCAAACAGGTGCGTGCCGTCGCCGACGGGTTGGAAGCCGACGTGGTGACGATGAATCAGGCGTCCGACGTCGATTTCCTGGCCGACAAGGGGCTGGTCGCCAAGGACTACGCCAAGAAATTCCCGAACAACGCTTCGCCCTACACCTCGACGATGGTGTTCATCGTTCGCAAGGGCAATCCCAAGGCGCTCAAGGACTGGCCGGACCTCGTCAAACCGGGCGTGCAGGTCATCCTGCCGCACCCCAAGAGCACCGGCAACGGCCGTTATTCCTACCTCGCGGCGTGGGGCTACGCACTCAAGCAGCCCGGCGGCAACGACAAGGCTGCGCAGGAGTTCGTCGGCAAGTTGCTCAAGAACGCGCCGCTCTTCGCCTCCGGCGGCCGCGACGCGACGACGACTTTCATGCAGCGCAAGATCGGCGACGTGCTGGTCTCGTTCGAGAGCGAGGCCGAACTGATCGCCAAGGAATTCGGCAAGGGCGAGTTCGACGTCGTCTATCCATCGTTGTCGATCCTCACCGAGTTCCCGGTCGCGATCGTCGACAAGGTCGTCGACAAGCGCGGAACGCGCAAGCTCGCGCAGGAGTATCTCGACACGCTGTGGTCGAAGGAAGGCCAGGATATCGCCGCGCAGAACTACCTGCGGCCGCGCGACACCGAACTGCTCAAGAAGTACGCGGCGCAGTTCCCGCCGATCAAGACCTTCACCGTCGATGAAGTCTTCGGCGGGTGGGCCAAGGCCTACCCGGCGCACTTCAAGGACGGCGGGTCCTTCGACCAAATCTATCAAAGCAAGTGAGTTGGCACGAATAAAAAATGACCACAACGACACAACGGACACAACGAACATTCTTTCTTGCGTGGCTTATTAAGCGATCACTGCCGTTGGCAGATGTTTCAAAGCGGTGTTTCTCGTTGTGTTCGTTGTGCCCGTTGTGGTTCACGGCTTTTTTGAGGTTTAAGCACCAATGAAACGCGTCCTCCCCGGTTTCGGCCTCTCCTTGGGCTGCGCCATCGTCTATCTGTCGCTGCTCGTGCTGCTGCCGCTGTCCGGGCTGGCGTTCAAATCGAGTTCGCTCGACTGGGCGCAGCTCTGGGCCATCGCCAGCGGCGAGCGCGCGCTCGCTTCCTACCGCGTGACTTTCGGCGCGTCCTTGTTGGCGGCGCTGATCAACGCGCTGTTCGGGCTGATCGTGGCCTGGGTGCTGGTGCGCTACCGTTTTCCCGGCAAGCGCCTGGTCGATTCGCTGGTCGACCTGCCTTTCGCTCTGCCGACCGCCGTCGCCGGGATCACGCTGGCGACGCTCTACGCCGGTAACGGTTGGGTCGGCCGTCACCTCGAGCCGCTCGGCATCAAGGTCGCCTTCACGCCGCTGGGCATCGTTGTCGCGCTGACCTTCATCAGCCTGCCCTTCGTCGTTCGCACGCTGCAGCCGGTAATCGAGGACATTGAGCCGGAGATCGAGGAAGCTGCGGCGACGCTCGGCGCGTCGCGCCTGCAGACCTTCACCCGGGTGATCCTGCCCGGCATTTTTCCGGCGCTGCTGACCGGGTCGACGCTGGCGTTTTCGCGTGCGGTCGGCGAGTACGGTTCGGTGATCTTCATCGCCGGCAATATGCCGCTGATTTCGGAAATCACGCCGCTCCTGATCATCTCCAAGCTCGAGCAGTACGACGTCGTCGGCGCCACCGCGCTGGCCGGTGTCATGCTGGTGATTTCCTTCGCGCTACTGCTCGGCGTCAATGCGCTGCAGTGGTGGGCGGCCAATCGCCATCACAGCAAACACGAGGTGAGCCTGTGAGCACGCAGCGCATGGCCAATGCCGAGCCGCGCTGGTTGCGTTTTACGCTAACTACGATCGCGCTGGCCTTCCTCTTCCTGTTCCTGGCGCTGCCGCTGCTGGCGGTTTTTGCCGAGGCGTTCGCCGGCGGCGGGTCGGCCTTCTTCGCCGCGCTCAGCGACCCCGAGGCGTTGTCGGCAATTGGCCTCACGCTGTTCATCGCGATCTTCGTTCTGCCGTTCAACGTCGCCATCGGCATCGCTGCGGCCTGGGCGATCGCCAAATTCGACTTTCGCGGCAAGAGCCTGCTGATCACGCTGATCGACCTGCCGTTCGCCGTCTCGCCGGTCGTCGTCGGCCTGGTCTTTCTGCTCATCTTCGGCGCCCAGGGACTGTTTGGCGAGTGGTTGTCGGCGCACGACATCAAGGTCGTCTTCGCGCTGCCGGGAATGGTGCTGGTCACGTTGTTCATCACCTTTCCGTTCGTGGCGCGCGAACTCATTCCGCTGATGCAGGCGCAGGGCAAGGACGAAGAGGAAGCGGCGATTTCGCTCGGCGCCACCGGTTGGCAGATGTTCCGTCGCGTCACCCTGCCCAACATCAAGTGGGGATTGCTCTACGGCGTGATCCTCGCCAACGCCCGGGCGATGGGAGAGTTTGGCGCGGTCTCGGTCGTTTCCGGCCACATCCGCGGGCAGACCAACACGCTGCCGCTGCACGTCGAGATCCTCTACAACGAATACAACGCGGTCGGCGCCTTCGCCTCGGCGTCGGTGCTGGCGCTGTTGGCGCTGGTGACCTTGGTCGCCAAGACGCTGGTCGAGTGGCAGATGCGGCGCGAAACCGAGACGCTCGACACGGCGCTTGCGCCGGAGAAAACAGAATGAAGGCAGGGGATTTACCTGAAACCGCCTTCAACACAGAGATCACGGAGACACGGAGTGCACGGAGAAAACAATAGCTCACAATTCGGAGGCTTTGCGTTGTTCTCTGTGAACTCCGTGGCTCCGTGTTCTCCGTGTCAAAAGAGGTTTCAACTGCGGTTTCTAGGTTGAATGAAGTTCAAAGGACAAACCATGAGCATACAAATCTGCGGCGTCGGCAAGCGCTTTGGCGACTTCGTCGCGCTCGACAACATCGAGCTCGACATCCCGACCGGAGAACTGGTCGCACTGCTCGGGCCCTCGGGCTGCGGCAAGACGACGCTGCTGCGCATCATCGCCGGGATGGAGACCGCTGATTCAGGCCACGTCAAATTTTCCGGCGAGGAAGCGACCCATCTGCACGCGCGCGAACGCAACGTCGGCTTCGTTTTCCAGCACTACGCGCTGTTTCGCCACATGTCGGTGTTCGAGAACGTCGCCTTCGGCCTGCGCGTCAAGCCGCGTAGCGAGCGTCCGCCGGAAGCCGAAATCCGCCGCCGCGTGATGGACTTGCTCAAACTGGTGCAGCTCGACTGGCTTGCTGAGCGCTATCCGTCGCAGCTCTCGGGCGGCCAGCGGCAGCGCATCGCGCTGGCGCGCGCGCTTGCCGTCGAGCCCAAGGTACTACTGCTCGACGAGCCGTTCGGCGCGCTCGACACCAAGGTGCGCAAGGAATTGCGCCGTTGGCTGCGTCGCCTGCACGACGAGATGCACATCTCGAGCGTCTTCGTTACGCACGATCAAGAGGAGGCGCTCGAAGTCGCCGACCGCGTGGTGGTGATGAACCAGGGCCGCGTCGAGCAGATCGGCACGCCCGACGAGGTCTATTCGAATCCGGCGTCGCCCTTCGTCTATCAGTTCCTGGGCAACGTCAATGTCTTCCACAGCCGGGTGCATGGTCACTGGGCCGACGTCGGCCGCGATCCTGCCGGCGAGCAGGCGGCGGCGCCCGACGGCGAGGCGATGGCTTTCGTTCGTCCGCACGACATCGACATCGAACGTGGTCCGGTCGCCGGCGGCCTCGAAGCGACGGTCCAGGACGTCCATGCCATCGGGCCGCTGGTGCGCGTCGAACTGGCGCATGATTCAGAGCTGATCGAGGTCGAACTGACGCGCGAGCGCGCCACCGTGCTGGTACTGTCCAAAGGCCAACGGGTCTGGCTCAAGCCGCGCCAGATCAAGGTTTTTTCCGTCGCCGAGGCAGCACTCGAAGAACAAGGGTCGGGGATCTGAGTGCCAGCAGTCGATTGAGAGCGTTTTCGAAGGGGCGTTCAGAAAGATGACAAGGACACCAGAAAACAAGTCAATTACAACGGAATATTTTTGAAAAGTCGCAGCATTGTTGGGCAAGCATGACAATTGAGGGGATCAGGGAGCTCCTCTTGTTCCATTGGTACATTGCTACGTAGGTTGTTTCCGGCAACGGAGGGGTGGTTTTGATTTCCTCAAGCAGGCCGGTTTTGACCATGTCAGCTAGACAGTTCCTAGGTAGGTAGCTGACTCCGAGTCCCGATACCGTCATCCCGAGCAGAGCAAGAAGACTGTTGCAGGTGATACTACTCACGGGAGTGAGTCCCATCTTTCTAAACCATCGCTCATAGATTAATCCCGTGGCGGACCTGTCCCCTTGAGTCAAAAGCTGCTGCTTGGCTATTTCGGATATTCCGATAGTCTTTTTCTTCGTTTTGATTGATCCGGGCTTGCACATCCACATGTATTCGACTTTTCCAACAGCGGTTGAGGATAGCCTGGCGTCAGTGAAGGCATCAGGAACAATGATTAAATCGACTTCGTCAGCTAATAAATTTTCTTTCAGATTAACGCTCATGTCGACATCAGGTTCGATTATGACTTTGGGGAATTTTTCCTGAATTTGACTGCATAGTCGGGGAAACCAAGTTAGTGCTGAAAGCTCGGTAATGCCAATTCGAAGACGTCGCTCAAAGCTCTCCGGCCGGCCAAACTGATCTACGGCAATATCCCTCTGCTCAAGCAGTTTCTTTGCCAGAACAAACATGATTTCGCCCCTTTCCGTAAGGCGAGCTGTACGTAGACTTCGGTCGAACAACGGCGTCTCAAACAGGTTTTCCAGCTCCTGTACTCTTTTTGACACGGCTGATTGCGTCGTATGCAGTTTGTGGGCCGCTTGAGCAAATCCGCCTGACTCCACGACCCAATAGATCGCTTCAAGCTGTTTGAAAGTGAACATAACGCGCTCCTTTGAGGGGCTTGGTCGATTGGCACAACTCGCTTCAAACGGTAAGCGGCGAAGTGGACATGAATTTTCCGGTTCGCCAATATAACGCCCAATAGTTCGATCCGGAGAAGGACGATCCAGGGAACGACCTCTGAGGATCATGGGCGTGGTGTCAGAACACTGCTGAGCACCGCATCCAGGGGGCCACCGAGACAGTTCCGGGGTAAGTGATCGGTTCGGCCATCATGCGGGTGTCGCCAGTCGTCAGGTCATCGGTCATCGAGCAAAGAAACGCTGATCAGAGCGTTTCGATTAGCGACTGGTCAATCAAATCCGCTTGTTTGACCCGCGGACTCTTGATGCTGCTCAGCTCAGCAAGTGGTTGCAGGAACATCATTCGCCCGTTGACGGATGTCAGCCTTTTGGTCCGCTCATTCTCCCCCGAAGATATCAGAAAAACGAAGCGCTCGATCTTTCGTTTCCAGAAGCGGGTCGGCGCAGGGTGTTCTTTTGTAGCTATTTATAATCATCTGGTTACGATGAATTTTGGCGTAAAAACCATCGTTTAAACATCACTTATATTCGCTCAATAACAAGAAAATATATCGCTTTTTTTGTCTTTTTGTAGCGATCAGAATCCGTGTCTACAAAAACGTGTGTGCGATTTAGACAAATTTTCTGGTTTCGTGTCGCAGGAAGAAAAGAGCGACTGTTTTGTTGTGGAGGATCCCGATTGTGAGTTACGAAGTAAACAGCAAGGTAAAAATATTGGAGCAACCGCAGACGATCGCGTTGAATGCCATTGCCGAACAGCTCAAGAGCGAAGGTAAGGACATCATCAACATGGTCCTGGGGGAGCCTGATTTCGATACGCCAAAAAAGATCATTGATGCGGCAACCAAGAGCATGAACGACGGGTTTACCCACTATGTTTCGTCGATGGGCCTGCCGGAACTGCGCAAGAAGATCGCCAACAAGCTGCGGGTCGAAAATTGTGTCGACTATGACCCGAATGAGATCCTCGTGACGCCGAGCGCGAAATTCGCAATTTATCTCGCGCTGACCTCGTTCCTGGACGTGGGTGACGAGGTGCTGATCCTTGATCCTTCGTGGGTTTCATACAAGGCGCTGGTACAGTTGGCCGGGGCCACGCCGGTCAACGTCCCGCTGAATTACGACAACAATTACACGCTCACCGAAGCGGATCTCGCCAAGTATGTGACGGCGAAGACCCGAATGATCATCCTGAATACACCGAACAACCCGACAGGACGGGTGTTTACTGCCGCCGAAAACAAGGTGTTGGTCGAATTTATCAAGCAGCACAACATCCTGGCGGTTTCTGATGAGATCTACGAAACGATCGTTTTTGACGACAACAAACATGTGGCCTTGGCCAGCTTCCCGGAAACCAGAAATAACGTGATTACGGTCAATGGGTTCTCGAAGAGCCATGCCATGACCGGCTGGCGAATCGGCTATTTGGCGGCGGAAAAAAGTCTCATCAAGGAAATGCTGAAAGTACAAATGCAGGTGATTACCTGCACCGCATCGTTTGTTCAGGCTGCAGCGATTACCGCCTTCGAGTGCGAGGCTGAGGTGGCGGAGATGGTTGCGCAGTACAAGACGCGCCGGGACTATCTGGTCAAAGAACTTAACACGATCCCGGGATTTCACTGCCGTGTTCCTCAGGGAACGTTCTATGCCTTGCCGCGTGTTGACTACAAGGGAATGGATTCAAACAAGCTGTGCGAATTCATCCTTGAGAAAGCTCAAGTTCTGCTGACGCCGGGCAGTGCCTATGGGCTGGGTACGGAAAAGACACTACGCATCTCGTTTGCTACCTCGATCGAGAATATTGAAGAGGCGATACAACGCCTCAAGAAGATCTTTGTCTGAGCAAGGACCGACAAGGGACGCGCCATTCGCGGCGAGCATTATCCAAATATTTCTATATGAAAAGAACCATGAAAAATTCAGGATTCAGGATTTTCAAGAGCGTCGAACGTACCCCCGTCGAGTTGATCAATGCCTTCAAGGGAATTCCCGTTGCGAATATCGGCGACAACATGAACCGTCGGGCATGTCTGAACGCGCGGCTTTGCCCGATGAACAGTTCGCCGCTGCTGGGGCGCGCGATCACGGTCAAGACGAGCCCCGGTGACAATCTGATGGTATACGCCGCAATTGAGATGGCACGACCTGGCGACGTAATCATGGTGGACGCTCAGGGCGAGTTGTCCAATGCCATTATCGGCGAGCTGATGTTGACCTGGGCACAGACCAAGGGGATTACCGGCGTAGTGATCGATGGTGCCGTTCGGGATGCCGCCGGAATCAGGAATCTGAATATTTCTGTCTATGCTGCCGGAGTCATCCCTAATGGCCCGTACAAGAATGGGCCAGGAGAACTCAATGTCCCGATTTCTTGCGGCGGCGTGATGGTGAAGCCCGGAGATATCGTCGTCGGAGATCAAGACGGTATCGTCGTGATCGATCCTTTGGATGCCCCGGATATTCTCGAAAAGGCCAGAGCGACGGTGACCAAGGAGGAGGGGATCATGGCCGCCATAAAAAACAACGCCTGGGATATCTCCTGGATGGACAAAGCCCTAAAAGACAAGGGCTGCGAGTTTATCGACTAAGAACAATTGGGTGTTTGCGAAAGCACAGAGTTACCCACCAACCATTTATAAAAATCACATGGAGCTCGAGACACGATGACCGGAAGTCGTGATGTTGACGATCTGAGCCTCAGCAGCCTTGGCGAGGCAGCTATCCTCTGCCAGTTGCCCGAGGGGAGTCTGAACTTCGACCGCCAGCGGCGGATTTGGGCGCTGGCGGAGTCTGCCGAGGCATTGCCCGGGGTGGTCGAGGTGGTGCCAGGAATGAACAACCTGCTTGTTCTCCACGATCCTTTCACCTTGTCGCATGCGGCGCTTTCAGAGTTGCTGCTTGGGCTTTGGGCCAAAGCAAGCTACAAGGATTGTGCTGGCTCGGTCACCGAGATTCCCACGTCCTACGGCGGCAAGGCCGGCGAGGACCTTCCCGAAATCGCCGCGCGCGCCGGATTGACGCCCGAGGAATTCGTAGCCCTTCATGCAGCGGGTGACTACGTTGTCTATGCGCTCGGTAGTCAGCCCGGTTTTGCCTATTTGGGGGGGCTCGATCCGCGACTGGCGACGCCACGGCGTAGTGTGCCGCGGCCCCTGCTTGAAGCGGGCTGCGTAATTATCGGCGGCGAGCAAACCGCTGTTCAGTCAAGAACTTCGCCTTCAGGGTGGAACGTGATCGGCAAAACCGATATCGAGTTTTTCGACGCGACCAAGGCCGTGCCTGCGCTTCTGTCTCCTGGCAGTAGGCTGCGCTTCGTTGTCAAGGAGATCGTGCTGTGATCGAAATCATTCAACCTGGCATTTTCTCCTCGATTCAGGATCTTGGGCGCAGGGGGTTCCGCAGCATTGGTGTCGGCCAGTCCGGAGCCATGGACGCGATGGCGCTGCGGATTGCCAATATCCTGGTCGGCAACTCCGATGATGCTGCCGGCATTGAAACCACGCTGGGCGGATTGGAGCTGTGCTTTGACGCGGACTGCCGTTTCGCCGTAACGGGGGCTGATGCTGAAGTGGCGCTCGACGATCAGGTGCTGTCAGTTTGGTCGTTGGCAACGGCACGCGCCGGGCAGGTGCTGAGGATCGGCTGGCCGGATGCCGGAATGCGCAACTATATCGCTTTTGCCGGAGGGGTTGATGTCCCGGTGCTGATGGGGTCGCGCGCGACTGACCTGAAAGGCGGTTTTGGCGGACATGAAGGACGCGCGCTACGTCAGGGCGATCGACTAAGTCTGTTGGCACACACCAGTCAAGATGATCCCGGGCTGCCTTTCGGCATCGCTGGCCGAAAAACCGAACCGGAAAGTGACTCCCCGGTGACCACGGTACGCATGATTCCGGCGGCAGAGTGGGGCCAATACTCGCCTGACACGCAACAATCGTTTCTGTCGGCCAATTGGCAGCTCGATCCGGCCAGCAACCGGGTGGGTTTCCGCCTGCGCGGACCGATGCTGACGGCGAAAACTCCGCGCGAGTTGCTTTCGCACGGCATCTTGCCGGGAACGGTACAGCTGCCACCGTCGGGTCAGCCCGCGGTGCAGATGATGGACGCCAATACCTGCGGCGGCTATCCAAAGCTCGGGGTGGTCATCGCGGCAGATCTTGGGCGTCTTGCGCAAACACGATTGGGCGACGCGGTGCGGTTTGTGCTGGTCTCTCCGGAAGAGGCGTTGCAGGCGCTGCGCGCGCGAGAGAACCTGATTTCGGCAGTACGTGTCGTTTGCCATCATCGCGGGTGACAGGCGTGGGAAACAGCAGCTCGCCTTTTCAACCGATAGGGTACTCACCAATGAAGGGCTGACGCTGCTCCACGGCGCCCCTGTTTTGTTGTTCATGTAGAACCGAAAGGAATAGAAATGCCAACCATCGATCTGAATTCTGATCTGGGCGAAGGGTTTGGTCCATACCGCATTGCCGATGACGATGCGCTTCTTGACATGGTTTCCTCCGCGAATATTGCCTGTGGTTGCCATGCGGGCGATCCGATTGTAATGGACGCAACGATCCGCAAGGCGATGACGCGTGCCGTGCGAATTGGCGCTCATATCGGCTACCCGGACCGCGAGGGCTTTGGTCGCCGAGCCATGACCCTGTCGCTCAAAGAGCTGGAAATGCTGACGATAAGCCAGTTGGGTGCACTCTCGGCGGTGGCCCACCATGCCGGCGCCAAACTTAGCCACGCGAATTTCCACGGCGCACTGGGTAACCTGTCTTTTGTCGATAGCGATGTGGCAAAGACCTTGATCGGAGCGATGAAGGCCTTTGATCCCTCACTAAAATTCGTCGGGCTACCGCATACCGAGGCGTCACGAGAAGCGCAAGCGCAGGGGGTCGCCTTGGTTCGCTCGTTTCTGGCTGACCGCGCCTATACCCCGCAGGGCATTCTTGTGGCGCGCAATCAGCCCGGATCGGTCGTCAAGGATCCGCAGGCGGTCGCTGCACGGGTGCGAAGAGTGCTGACCGATGGCGTGGTCGAAGCCATTGACGGCACGCTAATTCCGATGCCAATGGAATCTATTCTGATCCACAGCGACACCGCCGGAGCGGTCGAACTGGCCAAAGTGATCCGTGACGCGGTTCAGGCGGCGGGCTTCACCGTCTCACCATTTCCGGCGTAAGCCGAACAAGCCGGCTTGACTCCTGCCAAGCAATGAGGAACAGCAACGGATTGGCCGTATCGATGCCCTGCCGTTCAGTTCAACAGATCGGTGGGGTGCTTACCGTTCAGCGCCCTCTGACACAGACCCACACGAGGAAATATCGTTATGCCCAGGAAAAACGTCTATGTAACCCGGATGCTTCCCGAACAAAACATGGAGGATTTGCGCAAGTGTTTTGATGTCGAGGTCAATCCGCACGACCGCGAGCTCAGCAAGGCCGAGCTTAAGGAGATGGTCAAAGGGCGGGATGCGGTCATTTCGTTGCTGACCGACGTCATTGACGGCGAAGTTCTCGACGCGGCCGGTCCTCAGCTCAAGATCGTCGCGAACTATGCAGTAGGGTTCAACAATCTCGATCTTGCCGCAGCAACTCAGCGTGGGGTGATCCTGACCAATACCCCTGGCGTCTTGGATGATGCGACGGCAACGCTGGCGTTCTCCTTGTTATTGGCCGTCGCCCGGCGTATTCCGGAAACCGACAAGTTTGTCCGGGACGGAAAGTGGAACGGCTGGTCTCCGACGCTATTGATTGGTCTTGACGTGGATCGAAAAACGCTCGGCATCGCCGGGCTAGGCCGAATCGGCCAGAATCTGGCGCGCAAGGCGAAGGGCTTTGATATGAAAATCATCTACGCCGATTTCAAGAGAAATATGGAATTTGAGAAGCAGTTTGGCGCCACCTTTGTCGACAAGGAGATGCTCCTTCGCGAGTCCGATTTCCTGACCCTTCATGTTCCGTTGTTGCCGGAGACACGTCATTACATCGGTAGCACGGAATTGAAAATGATGAAAAAAACAGCAGTGCTCATTAACACCAGCCGTGGCCCCGTCGTCGACGAAGCGGCCTTGGTGAAGGCGCTCAAAGAGAAGGAAATCTGGGGGGCGGGTCTGGATGTTTTCGAGAATGAGCCGGCGCTCGCTACCGGTTTGAGTGATCTGGATAACGTGGTCATTCTTCCCCATATCGCTTCGGCAACGATGGGAACCCGCATCGCCATGGGAAACATCGCAGTAGAAAACGTCATCAAGGTACTCGGTGGTCAGCCCCCGGATACCTGTGTAAATCCTGCAGTTCTCAATAAGTAGGTGGGCATGCTTTGAGTTCGGCTGGTTTCGTTTCAGAGCACGGCTGCTTGTTTCTTTGAATTCGCGCAGCAATCAAGACGCTTGATATTTTGTTTGAATTGCCAAATCGGGGGAGTTATGGGAACGCAAAGCAATATTGGTGCACGGATGGATCGTTTGCCAACGTCAAAGTGGCTGATGAAGGTGTTCTGGCTAATCAGTCTGGGCATCTTTGTCGATGGCTTCGATAACTATATGGGGGGCATGGTTCTCGCTGAGCTGGTTAAAAGTGGTTGGTCCGACAACTATTGGAACGCCATTTTCAACTCGGTGACCATGGCCGGTCTTTTCGTCGGATCGCTGCTCGCGGGATTTACCGGTGACGCCTTGGGCAGAAGGTGGGCTTATCAAGTCAACCTGCTGATATTTGGGCTGGCATCGATTGGTGCGGCGTTCGCCTCGGATATGCTGACACTGGTTGCTTTGCGCGGCATCATCGGCGTTGGACTGGGTGCTGAGCTGGTGGTTGGCTTCGCCACTTTCACCGAATTTGTTCCGGCAAAGACCCGCGGAAAATGGTGTGGAACCTTGTCGTTCGTTGCCAACACGGCACCGCCATTCACGGCGCTGATCGCCTATTTTGTTATACCGGCTTATGGCTGGCGCGCCATGTTCATGATTGCCGGGGTGGCCGCAATGATTCTCTGGGTGGCGCGGCACGGCCTTGCCGAATCGCCCCGTTGGCATGCCTCGCGCGGTGACCTGGTCGTCGCCGACGAAATCCTGTCCAAAGTCGAAAAGGAAATTGAGCAACAACAGGGGATCAAGCTTCCGCCTGTTGATTCGAAGGTTGAAACCGTCGATGTGGTGGTGGAAAAGGTGCCATTCACCAGCTTGTTCAAAGGCCACCTGCTAAAAACTACGATTCTGGGGATCAGCGTGCTGGTTGCCATGAACACGGCCATTTACAGCATCATGAACTGGATACCGACAATTTTCGTCCAGTCCGGCATCTCGATTACCAAGACGCTTGGCTTGACCGCGCTGATGTTCTGCGGAGCGCCGCTGGGCGTGTTCCTGACCTCGCGGATTATCGACCGGTTCCCGCGCAAGGCCACGGCGGTTACCATGTTGTTGTCTCTGGCAGTGATGGTGTACATCTATGCGCTGCAACGCGACGAAACTATGATCGTCGTCTTCGGTTTCATCATGACGGTGGTGCTGTACATGTATGTCTGCTTCGCTTCTGCGGTCTATGTGCCTGAAATGTGGCCGACACATATCCGGCTCAGAGGATCGGGCTTTTGCAACGCGATCGGTCGATTGGTCACCGTCTTTACCCCTTTTGGCGTGGCCTGGATTTTGTCGAACTATGGCTCGATTGCCGTATTCGCCACGATCGCCGGAGTCCTGTGCGTTTCGGCATTGATCATTGCCTTCATCGGTATTGAAACGCGCAAGAAATCCCTTGAGGAAATCGGTCGAGGCAGCGTTGACGAGGTCCTCCCTGAAGTTACACAAGCCGTGCCGGAGAGGCTGTAGCCGTTTGAACCTTGGTCCATCGCGAAAACGCTCGAGCGTCAATTACCAGGCACGCTGCAGCGGCTTTCACGATGGACGACGAGCGCCTTGGTCACGGCAAGCGTGCGCCCGCGAACTGATGGCCAGACTTCAAGTGGCTCAGATGCACTCTCTGACTGACCCGTTCACCAATAAGGGACAAAAATAGTCGATGCACACCCCTGTCAATCCTCGGGAACTCTTGCGGAAAATGTTCCGGGTGGCCATTGAGGCGGCGCAGCCCACGCTGTGCATCCCGCCATACCTGCCAGTTGCACCGCGCGGCAGGCTGATCGTCATCGGCGCCGGCAAGGCGTCGGCGGCGATGGCGCGCGCGCTCGAAGACTGTTGGCCCGGGCCGCTCGAAGGACTGGTCGTGACGCGCTACGGCTACGCCGTTCCGTGTCAGCGCATCGAAATCATCGAA
>Ga0316604_10002081_pt1 | contig 16014 bp, 2 predicted proteins | sample OWC_soil_day20_C_FD_207650 | JGI IMG/M metagenome (GOLD analysis project Ga0316604, IMG submission 207650) | Wetland soil microbial communities from Old Woman Creek delta, Ohio, United States - OWC_soil_day20_CT | ecosystem: Environmental > Terrestrial > Soil > Wetlands | place: USA: Ohio... | reverse complement strand
TTTCTGCTCATTATACCCTTCAGGAGTGATATTACCCCAATCTAAACTAAATGGATCTACTACTTGCATTATTAATCTGTTACTCTGTTTTAAAAATTACATTAACATTATTACCTGCTTGCGTGCTTAATCTATTTCTTACATTCTGCATTAATTTTATTGATAAATCTTGCCCTCTCACATCTAGCACAACATTTTGTATCGTACCTTTCGGTAGATTAACGTTTCTCTGCCTTACTTGTCCTACCACATTTCTAATCATACTCTTAATTCCCTTCTCAGTAGTTAAGTTATAATTTTTCACCTCTATAGAGCTTCCTGGCTTAATACCTTCGGGACGAACTGACCCTCTTGATAAATTGGGAACCCTTTTACCATTTTTGAATGACACCTGTTGTTCATAGTCTGGTGTAACGATATCAGCTTCAGATTGTTGCCATGATGGCCGAGATGGCACATTAGCCTCCTCTGCCTCAACAACAGCTTCAGCGACAGCTTTAACAGGTGCCACTGTCTTTCCTTTCATACTAGCTATACGCTTACTTAAAGCGATTTGCGCTACTATACCTAACAGTTGACCTTGCGCTTCCTTATTTCCATCATAGGCAGATCCAACAAGTTGACTAGCGTTTTCTACAATTCCTACAACTGATAGCGCATAAGCTTCTTTTTTGGCACCTTCAATATCACCCGTCAACACAATTTTCCACCTATCGTACATGAGTGAATTGATATCCAATGATCCAAATGAATTTATAAAACCGCCTAACATCGGATGGCCTGCAGCTTTTGCTTTGTCAGCCAACCAACTAGTGGCAATTCTTATCTCTCCCCCATCCAAATCGACTCCTTGTATAGGCTTATTACTCGCGAATTGATAAGGCGTTAACTCAGGATAGTATTTCGTTAGCGGATCTACACTTAGGAACTTTGCGATTCGTGGATCGTAAATTCTCATCCCATAATCCTGCTCATTCCCCTCTCCCTTCACCTCATTATCATTCTCCTTCCCATTAAACCCATACCTATACCCTCCTAAACTCCACTTCCTATCCCCCATCCCCATCCCAAACGGATAATAATCCCCCGCACTCATCACCTCCGCAACATAATGATCCCCATCCAACACAGCCTTATCACTCACCGTCGCCAACACATTCCCCAAATGATTCACCAACTCATACCTCCTTACCCCCACCTTATTCCACGTCGAATCCACTTCTCCCCCTACTACCAATCCCGGCTCCCACAATCCCAATCTGCTACTCCCATACAAATGCTGCTCTTTCCAATACTTATCACTCCCGCCTCCAACATTCCCATACACCGCCAGCACATTCCCCGCCGCATCACGCACATACCACGTCTTATCCGTCACACCACCATGCGTATAACCCTTATACACCCTATTCCCACCCGCATCATACCTGTATTCCAAAGAACTTCCATCCCCCTTCGTAATCCCACTTATCTTACCATATACCGTCCACTTTATATTAACTATACTATCTCTAACATTAGTAATCAAATTACCAATATTATCATAAATATAATTATTTACTCCCTGACTTGAAACATCCTCCGTATAAGGATCACCCGCAATACTATCCAACACCTGCGTTAACCTGTTACTACTCAGATACCCCTGACCATCCCGCGCATACACATACTTCAAACTATCCATCTGCAACTGCTTGCCACCAGCTCCACTCCCATACCGCGTATACCGCAATATATTCCCATTCCCATCATAACTGATATCCTCCTTATAAGCATTACCAACAGATAAAACATTCCAGCTGACAGCCCCATTAACCAGCGTATGCTGCCGCATCGCCGTCAACCGGTTCAACTGATCATACCGGTAAGAATAACCAACAGGATTCCCGGAATTGATTTTTGAAAGTGCTAAGGTGCTCCTGCTGATATTCCCATTATACAAATTCCGACCCATCACATCACCCGTCTGTCCAACCCATCTCAAACCCAATGAATTCGTATCCACAATCGCCTTATAATCCCCCGCATAATAATCCAGGCTATATGCATACGCATCCCGCGCAATAGCCCCTCTAATACCCCCTATCACCCCATCACGACCCATATCAGTTCCTGCTGTCAGATAGTTCCCATTCACACCCTTTAACCACCCCTGCAAGGTATACGCATAATCTACCCCCTGCACCAACTCCATATCTCCTAATTCCATCCTTGCCAATGGCCCATGCAGATAATAACGATACCCCGCATCTGTCTTCGGATTCATAATCTCCCAGCCATCTGCTGATACACTATCTATTCCACTACCCGCCTTCGTCAACCGGTTCTCCGCATCATACTGATAATTATAATAAAACCGATCTGCCGCACCACGCTGATAACGAACCTTATTCACCTTCCCGCTCACCAGGTCATATTGATAATCTACCTGCTTCACCCCCAGATCCTGCACCTGCTGCCACAACGTCTTCACATTCCCTATCTGGTCATAACTATAATAACTCGCCTGCAACGGCGTACTTCCCGCATCCTGGTAAGTAGTCGCCGACACCCGCTTACGCAGGTTCTCCTGGTTTAACCCAGCTGCTCCATACGCCTCATCATAATATGTTCTCGTTATCTGTGCATCACTTCCCGCTCCCAAAAACACATCCGGCGCAGACATAAATATCTCCGACGCTGTCAGGGTAGCACCACTCTTCTCTCCTACCTCTATCACTCTCCCCTGTGCATCATACTTCGTATAACTATACCTCCCTGTAGCACCACCATTCACCGGCGCCACCTGCTCCGCATTCTGCGACGTTACCAACCGCCCCAACCTGTCATACCAGTAACTACTCACTCCCGCATCCGGCGTACGCTGTTGCGTTATTCCATTCAACGACTGGTAACCATAAGACGTCGCCAGCGTATGCCCCGGATACACCGCCGAATACTGCATCTCCACCGTACTCCCCCCTGTGCCAACAACAGGCAGATTATACCGCCCCCAATAACTCAATGCCCCATTCAACACTGAATCATACGCCGGACTTAACCCCAGACAAGGAACAGCCGCATTCGCCGCTATCTCCGCCCACGACAATAACCTGTTGTATAACCGAAAATGCTTCAGCGTACTCAAATTCTCTGGATAGATAAACCCTGACCCCGTATTCGTCAACGTCCACCCACAACCACCTGCCGGTGCTCCTGCACTCAATGGACACAATACCCCATTCACATACACCGCCAGGTCTCCACTGTTCAAACCCTGACCCTGCAATACCACATGTGTCCACTGCCGTAACGGTAATACCGCCTGCAGATCTGCTACCAGGTGCTTTGATATCGCAAAATCTATGGTCGCACCATCCACCGCCGGTGCCATCGTATAAATGGACATATACAAATAACGACCACTGATACAGGTATTAAACAAGTACTTGTTCCCTCCTGTCATAGCTAATACCTGGTTATTATCCATGGCAGGATTATACAACCACCACTCCATCGCCGAATTGGTACCTGCCTGCAATACCGTACTTAACCTGTTTAAAATCGTATCCTTATTGGCCGCTACTACTGGACCACTATACGTACAGGCCGATGCTATATTATCCCGCGCATCCCATACCTGTTGCTGATAAGAGGCATCCAGCAGGTGTACCCCCTCCGGAGGTATCGTACGCACAAGGTTACCTGCCTGATCATAATAGTATAATGTAAAATGGTACAATTGCTGTAAAGCCGTCAGTTCCAACTTGGGCTTTACACTGCTGCAATAAGCGATGTACCCTTTCCTGAATTGCCGCTCCTCTTCCGCTATATATTCTTTATAAAGTACAATCCCACTTAGTGCCGCATGATTGATCAGCTGCTTCATACAGCTATATGGATCCTGACTCACGGTCGCAAACACAGGCTGATTCGTTAATACTGCCGATGAATTCACCAGCAACCTCGCCTCAAAATCTTTATAATCTGCATAAGACAAAGTAAAGCCCCAACGGTGATTCAGGTAAGTGGCATAAATGCTTTCGTAATTAGCACTGGTCGTATCCAGGGACATCTCCGATTGCATGGCCGCTACTCCCTGCTGGTAACCAAAGCCGCTAACGTACCCCTGCGCTCCCGGATCCATAAATACTGGCAACTGTATCTCATCCGCCAATAAGTAACGACAATTGTTACAGCCATTCTGCAGACTCGTAAGTTCTGCTTCACTCAGCGTCATCGCTGTTCCAAACTTATTCACCAGGTAATTATATAATCCACCACCCGCATTATTATATTCCTGTGTCAGTGCTGCCAGCTGTGCACAAATACCACTATCCGTTCTTTGAATGGTAACATTGGTCGCCTGTAGCTTTACATTATATGGATAAGGAGCATCCAGTAACCACGGGTTACAAAGCATATCCAGGCTGGTAATGCCCAATACTCCTTTAATGACCTCTTTAAAGGATACATAACCTCCGGAAGGCGCTGCACCAGGTACTGTACTCGCTCCATTCGGATGATCCACATCACCTCCCGCCTTACATACCTGCAATAATTTTGTGCGCAGTAAAGCTGCCTTTGATGCATAAGCTGAATTGCTGTTTAAACAACCCTCCAACTGCTGCATCCAGTAATCTGCCTGCGCTTCACAGTTCTCACTGACAGACTGCGCTACCGCCGTTGACACCTGCGCCGCTAACGCGGTCGTATCTGTTGATATCCCTGCCGTACTATAAGAAACACTGTTGATACGGGAAACTTTATATTTTAAAGCCGCCGCACAATTGTTAGTGACAGGTGTAGTAGGGTTAGGATTACTACAGCCCGAACCTTCTATCGTTCCTCCCGCATCACTTACACCCTGCAATACATACGTCAGCGATTTTGTACTACCTGTAAAAACATAACTGTAAATTTTCGAACCCGGATTCTCATGAAATGAAAACTCCACGCCCGCTGTTACACTCGCCCCCGCCGGAATATCAGGCCCGGAATAATGCATGATACAATTCCAGTTCGCAATACCGGTAGCCGGATCGTAGGTAGTATTATCCCTTTGAATGCTCAGCGTGAAATTTGACAAACTCTTCGCCACATCGCAATCGAAAATAACGCTACTATCATCAGGACGACAGGAAATTCCCTCCACCAGAATGGAACCCGTGTTGATGGCACTTGAAATACAGATAGATGCTTCCGTCTGACCCGCTGCAAATGCCACCGAATCGACCTGTGTCAATCCAGCATATTCATCAGGATAATACAAAGACAAGGTAACTGCACCCGTCAACCCCGCACCACTATATGTAATTTTCAGGGATTGTAAATCAGTGCCGCAGGTGGTAGTTCCCGCCTCTACTTTAAAAGCAGACAACTCCGGACAGGTCGTTATGGCATAATTCAATGTATCGCCTACTACGCAAACTCCTCCACAATAAGCCGATGTGCTCCGCGCTGTTGCGTAGTATCTTTCCTTCAACTCAAGATACTTATCACGATACATCCGCCACTCCAGATCTGCTATCCGGCAACTGGATACCGGCGAACAGGAAGACCAGTTATTTGCATTCGGTAACGGGTTATTATTTGTGTTCGTACTCCCTGTATTATCCGCACAATACAACAGGTAATCTACATAGTCCGGTAAATTTTTAACAGCATAACCCGAGGCATTAAAACCAACCACATTTTTGCTATAATCGGTAAGATCTGCTATAAAACTGGTCTTATAACTACTTAACACACCACTAAATGCTGTATCCTGCGCTACCAGCCAACTGATATTACTTTTATCATAAACAGCAGCTGGTAATACACCCGTAATTCCTGCTACCGTTTGCACCTGCTTTATCTTATCATCCCACTGATACGCCGTACTGTTATCATAACAAAACCGCAACGCACAATACTCCGGATGATATTTAATAAAACGTGCCGCCCATTCCGGCTTCCAATACCGCAACAACATCGTCAGCGTAAAATGCGCATCATAGGGAGACATCACCGAACCATCCTCCATCTCAAACTGCGCTTCAATATATTCACTATTGGTCGCACTCTTTATCGGAAACTCCTCCCGCCAGTGGTTATACAATACATTTATGCTTCTTTCCAATGCAGAATCTCCATCAAATAATGCATACTGCCCTCCCGGACTTACATCCAGTTTTAACGTATTTTCCAGATCTTCACACGGCGATGATTGACAGGATGCCTGCAAACGCTGACATTGTGCCAACAACGAATCATACAATGTATTGGACCAGGTATTAATCGCAGTACCCGTCACCCCATTCTGAGCTAACCTGGACACCACAGCAGCCGTAAAATCCGTCTTTGCACCCAATGATGTCAGACAGGTACTACAATCGCTAAAACAGCCTGAAAAGTCCTGACTTTGCAAGGCCTGCTGTACAAACTGCCACTGCGTCTTCAGATTGGTATTCCTCTTTATAAAATCAGCCGTATAATTAGCAATGGCTGAATCATTCAGCCCTAATTCAAAAGACACGTAATACTCTCCGATCTGGTCAAAATTCAAATTGATTACCCCAGTCAAAGCATTCACATCATTACAATTGCTGACCAGACTTCCAACAGGCCTTACCCCTGCACTATCATACAAGATCCTGTTACAGTTGTCCGTGACCCGGATCTTTAAGTCATAATAACAGTTACTACATATTGTAACACCACTCTCACTATAGGTTTTTATCAGCTTGTCTATATTATACCTGAGCGTAGCAGGACCAGGCACTGCCGATGAATAGGTCGTGGTTGCACTCAGCTTCAGCTTTGCAGGATCAAATGTATACTGACTGGATTCTATTAATAAAAATGTCTCTTCGGTAGAATCAGGCTTCGAAGGTAATCCATCCAAATTAGCAGGCGCCCCACCCGCCAGTGCCGTCGCTATCGTCTTACCCGCTGCGTTCAGGTAACTGACACTTACCTGCCCATTTCCATCCATTACCATGTTTTTCAGGTAATGAGATGCATAACCTACATCATTGCCAAACATCCTGTCTAATTCCCATTGTGCAGGTTTCCCATAATATAATTTCGTCGCTTTATTTCCCGGCTGAAACAACTCTCCCACTCCCCCCTGCACACTCATCCTTCCTGTATTATCAGGCGTATAAAGATTTACAGCAAATGGATACCCATTCGCATCCGGGATAAATTTATTCGTACTGTCACTTAAAAACGGGTTCAAAGGAGAATAATAACGTGCCGCCCCCGAATCATTACTCATCTTGCCCGGAACAGGAATACAGTCTGTCGTATTTCCATACACATTTGCATAAGTATAGTTTCCACCCCCTAATGCACGATGCATACCCGGGTAATAATTCAACCTGCTCTGTGTAATTGGTGCCGGCAATATATTCACCAGCGGACGCCCAAATTCATCATACAGGGTCTCCTGTATCATAGCCCGCTGATCAGAATTATTGACCGTTACTGTCTGCCGGGTACGAAGCGTACCATCAAAATAACTAACCACCTCCTTCTTCTTTCCGCCCTCCGCATACACAGCACTATACTGCCAGTTCAAATCAGAACGGTGCCTCGCCGAATCCAGCAATATTACCGACGGTCCTGCAACCCCACCTTGTTTCAACTGGTAAAACCAGTCTCCTTCCTGCCTGAAACCGTCATCCGTATACTGAACAGGCCTTATCCTGATTGGTAAATACTGGGATATATGAATAAGCGATATCTCAAAATACTCCCGCGGAATCGTTACTCTCGTTGCATTATTACGGAACAAACCAGCCAGCGTAGCCGCAGTAACATTACTTCCCTGTTGCGCCAGTAAGCTGCCATTATCTGACAACTCATCGATGAACGTCCATTCCAGGTCATACTCCTCCGCTCCTGTATATTTCTCCCAGGTAAGCATCACGGCAGAAGTATCGACTACAGCAACCGGCACAATTGTTTTGGTGAGATCCCAATCGTATGACCGCTCTACCACTACCTGCCCCATCAACCGGAATATGGTTGGCAATGTTGTCCCTAATTCTGCACTGGTGATACTATTGACGGTGACCTTCACCTTAAATCCATTCAGGAATTTATACGTATCGGCAGCACTGTAAGCCACGCCTTCCGTCGGATTATAAGTCACATGCAATTTCACATGATCATTCGTAATCGGATCTACCTGACCCGGTTGTGACCAATACTCTACCTTCAGGTCTATCTCACATTTGAAGGCAGTTGCTGGCATCGTCCCTCCATCTCTATACAATCCAAACGTGATGATATTCGTCACTGTCCGGTTATGTATTTTTGTCCAGTCAACATGACTATTCAAAAACTTCTCGTCCTTGATTTCCAGCACATCCCCCTGCTTTAAATCTCCCTGCAGCTGGTTCTGATATGATTCAACTGCAGTAAAGGCCTTTGCTGTATACAAAGTGCATAACATCACAGCCAGTAACATGATCTTCTTAAAAGCGGAACCCATATAAAAAGATTAACGATCTTTAATTAATTCATACCCGGTAAGCGCCACTGCCACGCCATTGCTGATTTTAATATAACGGCTGCTGTTCAGCAACTCCTTGCGCACTACACCCGGTTTACAACTACTGATGCGGATACCGATAAATTTATCTCTGGTGGTATCGGTAGGATGCGCTTCATCCGTCACTCTCATATACGTCTGCTTTATCCACCCTGTACTGTCAAATGTGATATCATAAGCACGGCAGGTAGGATGCCTGCGGTTTAATAAGGAAATATGTACGCCCGCTTCATTCACACTACGCGTGATTGCATATCCCTCCTCCGCCAGCAGGGTCGCTTCCTTCCCTACAGATAACTTCATCGGGTTCACTACCTCCCTGGGCGGTGAAAGAAATACCTTATGTACATCATGTGCCACCACGATATATGCATCCTGCAATGAAATCATCTCCTGCCGACCCACCCGGTAATATGCTTCCTGCCCATTCCTGGTATAACAAAAAGTCGTCTCCATATTCCGCGAACTATCCACCAGATCCCTCGCCGTAATAGTTCCCTCTATCGTGAGCACGGTCAATGTGTCCATTTTATGTAGTACGGTACTCAGCTCCTGCAAAACACCTGTCTGATCAGGAGCAACAGGTTTACTTGCTGCATTCGTACCCGGTCTGATCACCGCATAACCAACAGCCACCAATATCAATACAGGAATCACCAGCAATATTTTTACCTTCATAATCCAGCAATTAATTTTTTCTTAATGCAGAACAGTTTTCTTTAATAGTCATAATTCCACGCTCGGTTTCCTTCTTCACGCGTATCAATGATCCTTCATCATCATACTCATAGAAGGTGGCATAGTTATTCTCATCTAACTCTGCCATCACCCGCATATTTTTATCATCATAAGTGAAAGTCTTCAGCTGTCCGTCATAAGGAAATATGCGGATGTCATCTATCGACACATTCGCACCACCGCTCAGTGTTACATCCACAGCAGCCATATCACCCGTACCTATCCAGGTGGGAATCTCCAGATTACCTTCTACCAGTTTCCACCCTTCTACCACCGCTTTCTTTTTAAAGACGACGGTATTGTTATTCACTGTAAGCGTAATACCCGCACTCGCACTGGCTGGTTGTCCATCTCTTACCCATGCTGTGAAAATATACCGGCGATTGGTCACAGGGCAGAACCCGCGCAGGCCCAGCCATCCGTCTGGTTTACGGAAATACTCTCCCCACTGGTTATTGTTCAGATAAATACCTGGCGTATGCTCGTAGGCATATACATATGTTTTCAGGTTAATCGGGCTGCTTAATTTCAGGCTATAATTACCACTATGCGCATTGACACTATCCAGCCGGCTCACGTAATTATCGCCCAGGGCCTTGCGGATATCAAATTCATCCGGCTTACAGGGTAGCACATTCACACAGGATGCGTTGAATTTATAATCATCAAACCCATCGTAAAATATCTCTCGCTGTCGCATATTGGCACCTACAGCCACTGGCAGGGAAGATTTAAATCCAAAACGCACGGCACTATATATCCCAAGTGCATTCTTCGTTTCCTGCTCCTGTGCGTATTCATCATATAAACCAATTGTATTGGATACGACCCAACCATTATTGGTAGACATCCCCCAGCCATTGTTATAGAACCAGTAGGCACTAAACTGCTGATAGGCCCCATTATTTCGTATATCTGCCTTCACGGCATTATTTGCTGGTAACTCCTGCCCGGTGCGGGAGGTGAGCCATACCATTTCCTTCCATGGCAACCAGTTACCCAGGTAACCGGTTACATAAGGATTTAGTACCTGACCATTAGGAATAGCAGGACAACCAGCCACACTATCACATAAACTCACAGGTCCGCCTGAGCAGGTGAACCGCTGGGCTTCAATGACACCGTTCACGTTTTTTACATAGGAGTTATATGGCTTGCCGGTCAGCAGATCATTGGTGGAGAAGATCCTGTTTAAATTGGGATAGTCTGTATTCAACTGCTCCAGCGTATTATTATATACTTCCACACCTACTGCATGCTGAGCAGCCGAATTATAGGCTTCGATGGTGATGATATGTTGTCCCTCCGAAAGATATACAGGCCTTACATTCCACAATACAAATGGCTTTGAATCTGTAGCACTTTCCATCAGCTCTTCCCGCCACAACATTCCATCAATATATATCCTCACCATATTATCCGCCCCATATCCTATATAGTACCATTTGCTTTCCGGCACTTTCAGACATGCTTCAACACCGATCCACTTCAGGTCATAAGCTTTACTTAACCAGATACCTGTCGCATTCAACATACCACAATAACCGGATGATCTTGCAGCGCTGGTCTCTACAGAGTCTTCTATTGCCGATGCACCGGTCACCTGACCTACCCTCGAAAAAGTATAGATCTGACAGCTATCGGTACCCCACATAGAACTTTTTCGCCGGGTAACTTCTGTTCCCGCTACGTTATAAAATACAGCTCCTTCTTTCGAATAAACACCCGTCTGGTTACCTTCTGCTACCAGCAAACCTGTATCGGCACTTACAGTTGTGGAGTTGGGAATACACGCCTGTCCATCTGCCGTATTGGTATAACCATCCGGACATGCACCCTTAGGTTTGAACCCACAGTTGGGCGTACCATCGCACATGGCAGGCGTTGCGCCATTCGAACACCTGTAATTCACAGAATATTTCCCGCCTGAAGGATCCAGGTAAAATGCCAGCAGGTTATTGTCAGTCGCAGCATTTTTAGTAGAGAAAAGAGTAATATTATTGAGCGCTGCGGCAGAGTTGACTGCCCGCAATGTTGCCGAATCCGTATTATAGATCTCCATGGCAGCAGCCTTCTGGTAGTACAGGTTCAACGCATCCATGCGGATCACATGCTTACCGGCGGGTAACTTTACCTGACGGATATTCCAGATCTGCTGGTTATTCTGATCCTCACCTGTAAACTCCTTGATCAACCTCCCGTCCACATAAATACGCATCAGGTCATCCCCGGCATGACCGATGTAATAATTCTTTGTGACCGGTACATCAATGCACTTTTCAATTCCCCACCAGGTATTATCCTTTGCCTGTTTTAGCCACACACCAGCCGTTTTAAGACGATTCTTCCAGGTGGTATCGCTAAGGATCAATTTCTGATTATTACTGGTGCTATCATACCAATAAGCCCCTTTAATACCATAGGTTTTATAATAATCACCAGGTACGAAGTCAAACCCACTTGCCGCAGGCGTAGCTGGCAACATACAATCCCCGTTCGGTCCCTCTATATACCCTTCCGGACAACTCTTTATATTACAATCCGCCGCCTGCCCCCACGCCTCTGCATACAGCATGGCAGAGGCATTTAATACTTTGTAGGCAGACAGGTCTTCATTACTTACCATCTTCAACACATTCCCTGAAATTGGGTTTTGTAAGGTGGTCATGCCAGCAGCCGATGCACCCAGCAGGTTACGATAGCCGGACCGGCATATCTTCACTGTTCCCCGGTAGTACTTCACAATTCTGCCGGAAGCCTCTATTACACGCAGCTTATTTACGGTGGAAGTATTTGTTGGTGAATTCACTACCCACATACGCATACCTGTCATTACATCAATCAGTTCATCGCCGGGAGACAAATAATTCAAATAAGAAGAACCCGGGAGCGCATTTTCATCCGTTGTAAAACTATCCATCAGCAAACCGAGGTTCTGGTAAGCCATCCCCATCTGCTTATACATCCAATAAGCCGGAATATTGGTAGTATACACAGGATCATTGAACTCATTTTCACTTTGCGTCACCACCGGACCACCCGTATTCTTGTCGAACAAAACATTCACAGATGTAATACCTGATCCATTTATTCGCTTCACTACTTTCGATACCACTCCAGTATACTCGATCGTTTTTACGATGGATGCAGACCGGAACAACCTGTAATCATCATTCTTAGACCAGGGGAAATGCGGAAGTGGAACTACCCACGGCCCAAAAGGGATCACATCTATACCGAGATTAATACTCTTGCCCGTATTGTTCATCTCTGACTGGCGCATATCTGCAAACATTTCTATCTCCCGCCCTATCACCTGATCTTTGGTGATCTTACCTGTTTCATCAACAACATCTACCACGTTTGATAAGCGCATAGTTCCACCTTCCTCAGTAGCATTATAATAATATTCAGTAGCGGAGATCTCCTGACCAGACTGGTTGAACACTCTTTCTGCCTTAGCCCTGCCATGCATGTCATTCAGGAAAATGGCATATCCCTGTGACATAGTCAGTTCATAAATAGATTTACCACCAAAGAAATTTGCCCAGGTTTTAGGATTATTCAGCACCTGTTCCGGCATGGTCTGCTCTATTCTAACCGGGAATTCTTTTGCTGTATAGAATTCATAGGTTAGCCAACCGGTTTTATTCGCTTCGTCTGCCACACCATTCGCCCCGAGGCTTTTCACCTTCACTTCTCGGTATACCACCTGGGGCGCCGGGAAAAAAGATTCACCCATCGGTTCTTCCAGGTAGAAATAATTATTAAGTCCCCACTTTACATCCTGGGTATATGCTACCGGCAGCCGCATAGGGTTTTCATCGCCCCCCACAGCCGGTTCATAAGAGGCTACACCACTACTGATGCGCTGACCATTCTGTATAGTCGTATATTCATATTCCTGCCCATAAGCCGCGGCTTGTTCTGCCCATTCATCCTGTAGTTTGATCCGCTTCACACGAACACCACCTCCCAGTTTCGGTTTATCCTGTTTTGCAATTCGTACAAAACTTTTATCCAGGTTTATTTTAGCAGCAAACTTTTTCCGGTAAGCTCTCTTATTAAAATTCTCCCAGAGTTCAGAAAGGTTTTTAATGGAATTACCCAAGGCTTTTACCGCGGCAGTGACGGGTCTGTCATCATTGATACGGTTATTGTAACCTGGATAGGCATAACGTGGCAGTTCCAGCCGCATGCGCTGCCAGGCAGCACTGATAAAAGGATTAACACCAGGATTGCCTTCTGTATCATTTTCCATCCCGATGATTGCGGTATTTCCGTCAAATTTCACGGAAGCGATCTTTCCATAGACAGGTACGAACTCAAACTTATTTTCTGTTGTTGCATTTACATCATCTGTCAGGTTAACATATACCTTCGCATAGAGGTAGACAGAACCATCCAAGTATGTGTTTATAAACCACTGCTTTAATAGATCCGGATCATTCGCTACTGATACATCCGGTATCTTAGGAACAGTTAATTTAAACAACTTAGCATCCCGGAGTGAGGTAGTAGCATTATTATCCCCATCCAGCATACCGGCTATTTTCAACATCTCCATGGCACGCCGATTCTGTACATAAGCATAATCATCTGATTCATAAGTGACCTTAATTACCCCTCCTGATGGTAGTTTGATTTCAGACAAATGCCACATGGAAGCATTTTGTGCTGCCCTGGCAGAATCCCGGGTAGTATATGGGAATTCATCATTCGCTAACCCGGAAAAATTATCCAGGCTATTCGTGTTAGAAGGTTTTAAGGTTCCCCAGCGGTCTGATGACAGGTAGGCATATGTCTGGCCATCGTTGTAGTTAAAGGAGTATGCATTCTGCTCTCCTTTGCCTGAGCTGGCATATTTGAAATAAACTTTTTTAAGCGTCAGTTTTCCCCAACCATGTATACTATTCGGTATGCCCTGACACAAAGATGAATCATATTCAAACACCACCGTTTTCACAGGGGTTTTCAAATTACTCCTCGCATACAGCCTGATCTCTTTCAGGTATTTCTGTTTGACGGTCGTATCCATATTTCCATAGAGATCGCAGCCCAGGGCATCCATTCTGTCCGCTGTGATAAAATAGGCGATCATATTTTTTGTTTCAATGGAGTGCAGATATCTCAGTTCTTTTTCTCCATATACAAAGGATGCTTTATCATCATCAGGATCCGCATTGAGGGAACGGTTGTAGTTGGCCGTTCTCGTGCCGTAGGGGGTACGCCAGTGAAAGTCCTTATTGACCTTTGAATAGTTAAACTTTATAGCAGTGCCCCTGTCATCTTCACTCACACCATCACCTGTTACGTCTACATAATCAGGAGACAGGATAGCCGTCAACAAATAGGATGTCGCATAAGCGGGCTGCACTTCTTTATGAAAATATTCATTGGTAAGCGATGACCCCCCGGATTTTGGTACATGACCTGGTTCTCCCTTTTCAACAGGGAATTTCACAATATTTTTGTCTGCCTGCAGTGAATCTTTATTGGTGGCAAATGAGTATTCCACCTGTTGTTTGTTGTAAACCGGCAAGCCATATACCATTCGTTTTCCATCACCACCGGTAATCGTCATTTCAGAAATATGATGATCCTTTCTGAATGCGTTCACTCTTTCTTCTTCAGTATAAGACAGCTGACTACAGGACGCGGTGGCGAAACTATTATAAACGTTAAAAGCGTAATTCCTGATCTTCTTATCCAATGCAGCCTGCGCAGCTTCCCCGGCAGTCAGGTACATCACTGGTGCATTTCTGATCTGCCTGCCCGAACGTTTATAAGGTGCGGAAGGAGTAACTATACCTGTACTATCCCTCAGTTTTCCCTGTGCACGCTTCCCATCCAGTGGTACGCTGACAGCTCTTTCTCCCAGGATACGGTTAAAAAATGCCGGATCCTCCAACTGCTGTTCACCGGTATGTTTGAAATATGCTTCCTCCTCTCCTACATTACTTCTTTGTACAAAGTCACCCTTCGCCAAAAAGTCATTTGCTGCCTGCCATTTACAATTGGTGCTGCTGATGTCCTGGTTATAAATAGAAACACCTCCATGAAAATAGGCCCCGGCACCGTATTCCACACTGGCAGATGTATTGTCTGTTACGTCCTGCGTGCGGTTATCAAAAAATACCCCGCTGTGGTTCCGGTACAGCCGGATCTGTCCACCACCAGCCTGACTGGTATAAGAGAAAAGATCAGGAGTAGCCACGGGTAAAGCCAGGTTATGCATGGATGTGTCAACCGGATTATCTTTTTCACGCATAAAATCCATCATGGCTGCTGGTACATCTTTCCCTTTTTCTGCGTATAAGAACCCATATGTCGGGTTGTATTGTAACTGGTTTTTAACTTCCCTTTTTGTTTTGTAGCCAGTCACTCCTACACCGCCGTATACTCCCCATGCCGTGCCACCAATATCACCACTGAATGTATAATTGGCGGATTTAAAAGAGATTTCAGATGTAGGATAAAAAGGAGGAGTATTATAATTTTTGGTAACACCTCCTACATACATACTGGCACTTTGACCTTTTCCATCCTCGTCCTGATCTTCTTTGCTTCCTTTAAACGAAAAGGAAGAACCTAATGTCAATGATTTCAGTCCTTCCCGGGTGTTATATCCCAGGTTCATGGAAAGCGAGGAGGATGTGGAACCATATCCTGCCATCCTGTGGGATAATGATAAGGATACGGAAGGAGTTACCGATACGCCATCGGATGTATTAGAATTCACACCCAGTCCAAGG
>Ga0316604_10002080_pt1 | contig 16019 bp, 11 predicted proteins | sample OWC_soil_day20_C_FD_207650 | JGI IMG/M metagenome (GOLD analysis project Ga0316604, IMG submission 207650) | Wetland soil microbial communities from Old Woman Creek delta, Ohio, United States - OWC_soil_day20_CT | ecosystem: Environmental > Terrestrial > Soil > Wetlands | place: USA: Ohio... | reverse complement strand
ATTACGGACATACCAAAGAAGATTTGAAAACAAAACAAACATTACCCAAAGGGGAATGGCAATTATTAAAGTCTCATCTGGAAAACGTCGCTTATTTAGCGGAAGAGCGGGCCGCAAAATTTGGCGCAGGGAAATTGGGTAGAATTGAAGGATTAGCGCATGATATTGGAAAGTATTCTATCGAATTCCAACAGCTTTTGGAAGGGCTGGGGGAAAGGTTGATCACTCCACTGCTGACGCTCAGAAGCTTTATCATTAATTTCCGAATCACGTAGGGCTGGCTTTATCTTACATAGTATCCGGGCATCATGGGGGATTACCGGATGGTATTTGAATCATTCTGGGCGTCTACGTATCTTCGTAAGATTCACGTCAGAAACTTTTTTTATTTAAATTATACGGAAGGAATATTTGGCCCGGAGGGGAATATATAGATATCGGAAAATTCCTTGATGGATGTTGTCCGATCAAAATGAAAGGTGATTTAACTGTGCAACGGATTCCACTGAACCACTTGTGCCCGGGAATGGTAACTGCAAAGAATATTTTCAGTGCAGATGGCCGCGTCCTAATTGGCGAAGATGTAGAACTGACGCAGAGATATATTGAACGGCTGGCTCACTTCAGTATACTTTCTGTGTATGTTCGTAACCCCTATTTCGAAGATGCCATTCCTCCAGAAATCATTTCTGAAAACTCCCGTGTCAAGCTTATTCAGGCGGTGCAACAGCAGTTTTTGGCTATCCGGGAGAATAGAAAATGGGACCCGGCGCAATTTGTTGCTCTGGCGGAAAAAATCGTTGATGAGGTAGGGACCAACGCTCAAGCAATGGTCCAGTTGACCGATATTCGTTCACACAATGAATTTACATTTGGACATTCGGTCAATGTTTCGGTTCTTTGTGTCTTAATCGGTGTTGCGCTGAAATACCCCCGAACAAAGCTTCTCGAAATTGCTTTGGGCGGGTTGCTTCATGATGTAGGCAAAATGAAAATTACGACGGATATATTGAACAAGCCCGCAAAATTGACCGCCGATGAATACAAGGTTATGCAGACGCATGCGGAGCTTGGTTATGATATTTTGCGAAATAGTGCATCCCATATAATTTCCCGCAAGTCTATTCTTATGGCATTTCAGCACCAGGAAAAACCGGACGGAACTGGTTACCCCCGTCAAATAGTGAGCGCAGAGATCCATGAGTATTCTAAAATTGTTTCTGTTGCTGATGTCTACGATGCGGTAACTTCCGACCGTCCTTATCATCGAGGTCTATTTCCGCATGAGGCGGCAATGCTCTTGGCCGAAGGAATGGGCAAACAGTTTGATGTGGATGTGCTAACGGCATTTCTCACACGGGTTGCCATCTATTCGATCGGGAGTGTGGTTGAATTGTCGAGCGGTCAGATCGGTGTTGTGACCAAGGTGTCTTATGGCATGCAGAATCGGCCTATCCTTCGTTTGATGTTGGACCAGAACCGTATTCCCTTCGGCAAAAAAATAGTCATTGATCTGCATGATTATCCTACTGTCGAAATCGTACGCGTGTTTGGCGAAGATGCTGTTGTTGAGCTTAATAAGATGGCTATGTAGAGCGTTAATAGACGAAAATCGCTGTGATAAACCAAAGAGGCTCTTCGGATCAGATTTTGTCCGAAGAGCCTCTTTATATCAGCGATAACTTTGCTTGATTTTAAACGTGTTGGGTGTTGGAAATTAAATATTTCCACGGGTCCACGGCGTCGTCGTTTTCCCTGACTTCATAATGAACGTGTGGGCCGGTGCTTAGGCCGGTACTGCCGGCATAGGCGATTACCTGACCTTTTTTCACAGTTTGGCCGACTTTGACGGCAAGCTGCGAATTATGCCCATATAAAGTTACAATCCCATTGCCGTGATCGATTTGCACCAAATTGCCGTACCCGCCGGCAGGACCGCTCTGCAAGACCCGTCCGTCAGCTGTCGCAACGACGGGGGCGCCTGTCTCGATTGCGATATCTACGCCAGGATGAGATTCGCTGCCGTTGCCAAATGGCGAGGTGCGGCCGCCAAAACCAGAAGTGACTGGCCCGCTAACCGGCCAGATGGATGGGGTGATGGCCAGCTTCTCTGCTTTTTTGGCTGCAGCTTCTTTTGCCTGCGCGAGAGCAATGTCGGTAATCTGTGTCTGTGTCTGTTCCAGCTGGGTAGGCGCAACCGCGTAGGTGGTATGGGAGGGGAGATAGTTCAGTATGAGCGCGACCGAACATAAAATCAGCGCGGTCGGCAGGAACATCCGCCTTGCTTTAGAAATTGGCATTATCGATACTTCCTCCAGTGAAATAAAATGATCATTTATATATTATACCGCAGATTTAATTTTTTTTCTTGAGTACATCGGCCATGAGTGCCTGAGGGGCCTACTACTTGACCGCAAAAATGAAAGATGAGAATATGGTATTGATACTGCGTGATTCGCAGTGGGATTATTGGAGATGAAAACTGTGAGAAATTTTATCCGGCAACATCGCAAGGCCGTCGCGCTATCCGTGCTTGCGCTGGGCGTATTCCTGGTGATCGTTGTCCGGCCTGACTTCCGGGCCGAATCTGATGTTACACCGCCAACCGTGGACACCCCTGCCGCCATGCCAACGGATAAAGTCAGTACAGTGACTGGGATTGTGCGGGTGGGACACATTGTACATTCCACGCGCCTGCCGATCAATAGCGGCTTTGACGGGCGTGTCCTTGAGGTCTATGTCAAAGAAGGCGAAATGATAAAGGCCGGTCAGCCTTTGTTCAAGCTGGAGGCATCGGCCATTCAGAAAACGGTGAGTTCTGTGGCGTCCCTACCATCCAATGAGACGGCTCAGCGAGACTACAACCGTTTGCAGAAACTGTATGAGCAGGGGATTATTTCACGCCGAGAGCTGGAAAATGCCGAAAAGCGGTTGGGTGCAGCCCCCTCCAATTCGAACCCTGGACCCAGCATTCCTGCCGGTCCAGTGATCACTGCTGCGCCGATTGCGGGAGTGGTCAGTGATCTTGCGGCAGCAGCAGATCAGGCGGTGCAGTCCGGTCAACGCCTACTGTCTCTGGGCAGCGGCGAAACTCTGGCGGCGGTCGTTCCGCTGGAACAACAGGAACTATACCGGGTGCAGCCCGGCACCCCGGTGTCTGTCGAAGTTTCCGGCGTCGCTGTCAAGGGGGAGGTTGCGGGCATTTTCCCGGAAGTGAAGGACAATGCCATAATCGCTTTTCTGGCTCATATCAATCTCGTCAACCCACCCGCAGGATTGCTGCAGACAGGGTTGACGGTTAATGTCCGGATTGAAACCGAACCATGATCACACAACGTTTTCGCATCCTCAAAAATTGCTCCCAAACCACCGTTGGGCCGGTCGTCTATTGGATGAGCCGGGATCAACGCGCCGAGGACAATTGGGCGCTGCTCCATGCCCAGCAACTCGCACTGGAAAGTAAGCAACCGCTTCAGGTCGTCTTTTGCCTGGCGCCGGATTTTCTGGAGGCCACCGTACGCCAATATGGGTTCATGCTGCGCGGGCTGTCGGCAACCTTTGCTGCGCTCGGACTGAAGCATATTTCCTGCACTCTGCTGCGGGGGCAGCCGCATGAAACTATTCCCCAGTGGATTTCGCAGCAGCAAGCTGGGCTGCTCGTCACTGATTTTGATCCGCTGCGAATCAAGCGGGAATGGAAAGAAAAAGTGCTCGCCGCTATCGATATCCCCTGCCATGAAGTAGACGCCCACAATATCGTTCCCTGTTGGGTTGCTTCGCCGAAAGCCGAATTTGCCGCCTACACTCTTCGTCCCAAACTCAACCGGCTGCTTCCCGAATTCTTGCAGGAGTTTCCTGACGTTCTGCCGCATCCTTACCCGGGAATTGCCGCGGAACCTTTCCCGAATATTGAGTCATTGCTTGCCTCGTTGAAGATCGATCACAGCGTCAGGGAGGTTTCCTGGCTGACACCGGGAAGTGTGGCGGCCATGAGTCGGCTCGGTTCGTTCATCGAGAACAGCCTGCCTTTTTACGACACGCTGAGCAATGATCCTACCCAGGATATGCAATCACAGCTTTCCCCGTATTTGCACTTCGGACAGTTGTCTGCCCAGCGGGTGATGATCAACATTTTGCGCCGATATGAAAAAACGCCTGCAACTGAATCCTTCCTCGAAGAACTCTTTGTCCGGCGGGAACTGGCCGACAATTTCTGTTTTTATAATTACCGCTATGATGATCCTGGTGGATTTCATCCCTGGGCCCAGCAAACGTTGGCGGAACATCTGGATGATGTTCGGGAATATGGCTATTCCCGGGAGGAATTCGAGCGCGCCCGCACTCATGATGCGATCTGGAATGCTGCGCAGCGGCAATTGCTGGTTACCGGCAAAATGCACGGGTATATGCGGATGTATTGGGCGAAAAAAATCCTGGAATGGTCGATTAATCCCTCTGTTGCGATGGAAATCGCCATTTACCTGAATGATAAATATGAATTGGATGGACGCGACCCGAACGGCTACGCGGGGATCGCCTGGAGCATCGGCGGAGTGCATGATCGCGCCTGGGGCGAACGGCCAATTTTTGGCAAAATCCGCTATATGAACGACAAGGGGCTCAAAAGGAAATTCGGCATCGCCCGCTACATAGAACAGGTAGGATCCCTGTTGATGGGTTCATGAGGGGAACAAACAGGGAGCGGCGCAGGGCGCAGAAGTTGGCGAAAAGCCTAAATTAAGAGGCTATTCTAGGGAGCGAGGAAGGTTACGAAAGAGATGAGAATAGATAAAAAGTTATTGCAATACTCTTTATATGCCACAGGGACCGCGTTGCTGATTTACCTGGGAATTGCAACGATTAACCACATCGTGGGCATATTATCCGTGGTATTCAGCATCCTGGGAACTTTGGTTGATTTGGCGACTCCGTTTCTGTTTGCCTTGGTCATCGCGTATTTATTGAAACCAGGGGTGCAGGGAATCGAGAACTTCTTGACTAAGCGAAACATATTTGGCCAAGTATCTTCCAGAAGAATTGTTGGAATCATAATGATGTACACATTGGTGATCTCGATTTTCCTGGCTCTTCTATTTGGAATTTATATTATGGTAGGCGGCAAACTTTCCAATAACACCAGCGTTGTCGCGGTGACGGACTATCTCATGGACTATTTGAAGAAATCCACGTTATCCGTGAATGCTGTCAGTGAAAAATTGCAAAGTCTGAACATCCCAATACCCGGGAATTTGAACGAAAAGATTGCTCTAATCGTGAGCAATGTGCAGGAATATTTCTATACAGTACTCGGCGGAGCGACCAGCTTTTTGATTTCCATCGGCAGCAATACAGCCTCCTTTTTTATCGGCACCGTATTGAGCATCTATTTAATCAAGGATTCGGAGTACTTTTCCAGCTTGTGGAACAAGTTGTTTACCCTGCTGTTTGGTAATAGCAACACTGGGAGGAAAATAACTGAAATACTCTGGATCATCGATGATACCTTCAAAAAATACATCAAGGGACAATTGCTGGAAGCGGCTCTTGTCGGAGTGTTATCAGCGGTCGTACTGTACATTATTGGGATCGATTACGCATTGATGATTGGGATTATCGCCGGAATTTGCAATATGATTCCCTATGTAGGACCTCTTGCCGGAACCGTTCTGGCAGTCCTCATGGCGCTGTTGAGCGGCGAACCGATCATGGCCTTGTGGGCGATCGTGGGGATGATCGGGGTGCAGCAAGTGGATAATAATTTATTGGCGCCGAAAATCATTGGCGATAGCGTGGGTTTACACCCGGTGTTCATTATGCTGGCCATTTTGATTGGCGGTAATCTGGGCGGGTTGGTCGGGATGTTGACTGCCGTGCCTGTGGCGGCCTCTGCGAAAATATTGCTCAGCAAATGGTATTATTATTACATAAATAAATCTGCTTCCTGACGTTACCAAAAGTGAATTTCTACGTTAATAGAGATATACACGAGAAACACAAAGTTGAGGAGGCAGATGAAATGAAACAAAAGATGACGGCAGGGATTTTGGTCGCAGTATTCCTTTTGACGCAGCTAGCCATTGGAGGATTTTCCGGGGGTGCCGCAGCCGCAGCGACGAACGAGAATCCGAACCTACAGGCAGTCGTGAGCGGTAATTCGCAATTTGCCATGGAACTGCACCGAAAAATCAGTGAATCGGCTGCTGAGAAAAACATGTTTTTTTCGCCGTTCAGCATTTCCACGGCGCTGGCCATGACTTACGCCGGCGCGAGGGGAAATACGGCCCAGCAAATGGCAGCTGCGATGCATTTTGATCTGCCGTCACCAGCCTTGCATGCGGCTTTTGGCGACTTGACCGCTGCGCTCAATTCCCATAATAAAGGGTACCGTCTGGAGGTCGCGAACGCGTTGTGGGGCCAGCAGGGATATGCATTTCAGCCTGAATTTCTGGCGCTGGTCCAAAAATATTATAATGGCGGATTTAATACGGTTGACTTCGCCGGAGCGACAGAAGCGAGTCGGGGGACGATCAACCGCTGGGTGGAGCAAAACACCAATGATAAGATCAAAAACCTGATTCCGCAAGGGTCACTAACGACTTACACTCGTTTGGTACTGACGAATGCGATCTATTTCAAAGGAGATTGGGCAACAAAGTTCAAAGAAGAACGGACAAAACCGGCCCCGTTCCATATCCGGGCGGAAGAGACGGTGGAGGCGCCGATGATGCATCAATTCGGCAGTTTCCGTTACGCGGATATTGACGGGTTGAAGGTTCTGGAGATGCCCTATGTCGGCGGCGAGCTGTCAATGGTCGTCGTGCTGCCTGCCACTACTTTGGCGGAGTTGGAACCAAAGCTCGATGCCAATAGCCTGAATGGTTGGCTGGCGAAAACAAATGAAGTGGAACTGGATGTTTTCCTGCCAAAATTCAAATTTGAAGCCGAATATCAGCTGCAAGACGTTCTTTCCGGCATGGGTATGGCAGATGCTTTCGAGTTACCGCCCGCCGATTTCTCCGGCATCTCCGGCTACAAAGACTTGTATATCACTAAGGTAATTCACAAAGCCGTGATCGAAGTGAACGAAGCAGGCAGCGAAGCGGCAGCGGCTACCGCCGTTATCGTAGGGACGAAGTCCGTTCAGTTCAGACCGGAATTCAAGGCCGACAGACCTTTCCTCTTCTTCATCCGCCACAATGCAACCGGTTCGATCCTGTTCCAGGGGCGCATGGTCAACCCTGCTGCAACCATGGTAAAATAATAATGTAAACAGTCAGTCGCAGCCATAGGTGCCCTACAAGCCAAGCAACTGCTCGCAACCTAAAAAAACGGGGAGGCGGATTGCCATGACTGTGTTGGCGTTGCCTGTAGACCAACGGGTGATTGATATCGATTCCCGGCGGTTTGCGTCTATCGAAAAAGCACTGGTCGAGCTGATCACCAATAGCGATGACAGTTATTCCCGTTTGGAACGTCAAGGGTCGCTGATCAGCGGCAACATTCGGATCAGCTATGAGCGTCATCAGAATGGTGCGGTGCTGACTGTAACCGATCAAGCGGAGGGCATGACTATCGAGCGCATGCGCTCGGTGTTGTCGTATGGGGGAGCCCATAGCCTTCTGGCGCGGGGCGAAGCCAGCGGCCGCGGCTATTTCGGGCGCGGTATGAAACAGGCGATTTATGGTCTGGGATATGGGTGGATCGAGTCTATTCATGAGGGCAGGCTGGCCAGAATCGATCTGTTTCGTTCGGAATCCGGCGGATATATGTATGACGACTGGGACGGCGACCGTGTTGCCGGGGAGGCGGATTATGAGCGACTGCTTCTTCCGGCGGGCGGCAACGGAACACAGGTGACCATTGTTGTGGAAAATCCGCAGACGAATATTCCCTATTTCCGGTCGCTGCTCATCGCGATCACCAACAATATTTACCTGCGTGACATTTTGCAGCGGCGCAATGTTGAGCTGGCAAATCTGAACCAGGCACGCAAAAAGAAATCCTTGACTGTACTCCGCTATGCTGAACCGGAAGCTGAAATGCTGATCGGTCCAGACATGCCGGGGTACTTTGTTTTTAAGAACAGCAAATACCAGTTCCTCCTTACCCTGAGTAGGGCGCACGGTGCGGAACTGGTACTCAAAGGAGACGAGCGCACCAACGGGTTGCTCGTCATCTCTGGCACGGCGGTTTTGGACTGCCAGTTCTTTCGTTTTGAGAACCAACTGGGGACAGAATTCCTGTTTGGCACGGTGGTGTGCCCCGGGTTGGCGGATATGCTGGCAGGCGGCCATCCAATCATCAGCGATGAGAGGGAAGGGTTAAACCTGAAAGATCCCTTTGTCGCCGCTTTCGCGGATTCGGTGAGCGACATGATCGCTGAAGCGATCCACAGTGAGCAACTGAGGCTGAGCCATCTGGATCATGCGACCACGTCCAGGCGGACCCAGACCCTGATCGGGCAGATTTTGGAACGGATGAACAAGATTGCCGTCGAAGAGCTGGGTATCGTGCTGCCTCCCGGCCCTGGATCAGGAAAATACGGGCCTTTTGATACGGGACGTCCGGCTGTATTGCGGTTCAGCACTCCGTTTTACTACCGTAAGGTGCAGCAGCCCTTCCACGTGGCAATGATCGTGGATCGCAGCCAATTGCTTGCCCAGGATTTGTTGTCCTTTGTTTATGAGCTACCGCAGAGTATCACGGCGGAACCGGTGCTGGAAGATCTGGCGGTTGCTGAGTTGCCGGAGGAAGGACGGTTCGAATGGGTAGTAACGGGAACGGAGGATGGCGCCAAAGGAAGGATTCTCGTGAGCTCCGGCCCTTACTCCGCGTATTGCGAAATTGTCATTGCCGAAACTGCTTCCGGGACAGGCGGCGGGCATCCTTCCGGCAAGTCCCCGGCGCTGTGGGATAGGGATAATTCGACTGATCTGTTTTCTGGCTATGAACTTCGCAACTTGAACAATGATATCGAGCGAGCGGTTTATAGCGCGGAGGAGCGGCTCATTCTCATCAATACCGAAGCCCCTACAGTGCGGCTGTATGTGGATGGACAGGGGCGCTTCCGGGACGGTGCGCGGCTCTTGCTGGCGGAACTGCTTCTGGATGTGATCGCGGAAGAGCTGGCCCGCCGCTATGTAGACCGGACGACGCAAAAAGGCGACAGTGCGGCCTATCACCAGGCCAAACAAGCATTTGTCCGCCGTTATGGGGTGGAAATACACCAGATTCTGCTCGGCGATTAGGCGGATAGATTACCAGGCGTTTGTCAGTAACAGGCTGAACCGATATCCCTGCTCATCGCCAAACGTCTTTGAAACATCTCCGTTCAGGCTAAGCTGCCGTGTGATATCCATGTTGGCGCCGGCATTAATCTGGTAATAATTTCGGCCATTATTGCTCTGGGCTGAGTCCCCGGCTACGTCCAACGAATTGGCGCCGCAAAACTCGCGCAGATAACTGGCCCGCACCCAAAAATTTGTCTGTTGGCCTGCTTTATTCTGCATTTTTCGCAGCGCCATGATTCCGATGCGACCCAATAATGACTCGTTACCTCGTAGAGAGATGGTCGCGCCCAGGTTGTCATTGAAATCTCCCTGCAGGAATTTCGTATAGAGCAGTTGCGCCTGCGGTTCGATAAACCAGCCATTTTTTTGCCTGAACGTCAGCCCGTTCTCCAACGAAGCGGCCAGCAGATTGCCGCCGTATTTTTGAGCGAGGCCGAGACCCGCTGATTCACCGGGAACCTGATTGCTCAAATCCAGCCTGCCATACGTGGCGATTGCACTGCCATACCAGGAACGCGAATCATCCGGACGGGACTGATATAGGGAATAGATTCCGGCGTAGGTATTCGTAATATCGTTTTTGACGCCGCTGACGGCATCGTTTTGATTGAAGGTTCCCTGGCCGACCAGTGCGCCAATGTGCATACGGTCGGCTTCTCCCATTTTTCCGCCCTTGACCAGCCTGTCCCAGCCGCCGTGTATGCCGTTGCTGTTAGCGTTAAAATCACCACCATTGGCAGTGTACTGAGTGTTCCCGCCATACAAACGCAGCCAGATGTTCGAGTCTTGTGTTGCCCCTTGGTACCGTAGGTCACTCAGGTGTCCGCCGATATCTTCGAGACTGTTGCGGCCAAGTTTCTGTGCACCGGTGAGAGCTGCCGCATAGCTTTCCAGGTAATCGGGCATATATAGAGCATAAACCAGCCAGCTGCTCGGAGCGCCATAGTAGTAATTCTGCACGGCTCCGCCTGGTTGATATTCACCGTTTTTTTCCATAGGGGAAGTGAGTCCGGACACCATGGAAACGCCTGCTGGCATGTCCATCACATAGATTCGCTGCAAGTCGCCGGGCCATGCCGCCAAAACCGCTTCTTCGCTGCGGGTGCGGTTAACTCCGCGGTATTGATTGCCCCACCATGCGCCCAGATATGTCTGGCTTTCTTTTCTGCTGGTATTGCCCAGCCGGTAAAGCCTCTGGGTGGAGGTAGTGGTGACGACTGAGAGTTGCGTGTCAGTGACGCCGGCCAGGCCGGTGAATGAGTAAAAATTGGAGTAGCTGCCAGAAGACGCAAACTTGGTAATGCCCGACGCACTCAGGATCGCGATTTTGCGGTCCAGCAGGGCGTTGTTGACGCCGGCGTAAACATTATAGGCATCTTGTCCCGGGACGCGGACCAACGTTTTGTTCAGCTGAATTTCGGCATCCACATCGGCCAGGGTTTCGGCTGAGGCGGACGGTGCTGGAAATAAGCAACCCGTAAACAGTAAAAGTGCGATGATATAGGAGCTAAGTCGGCGTTGAGCATTCATGCGGTCACATCCTTTGGATAATATCAAGTCATTGTATTCTAACATCGTCTTTTGCTTCTTTTCCAGCAAATAGTTTAATTTCTTATCTTGAGTTGATTAATTGGTGCAAAAGTTCGCGACTTTGTCTGTAGTGCCTTGACAAACGCCTGCGAAAGTTGTATTTTTATCCATGTTGAGGGTCTTGTTTGGGCTATGTCAATGGCAATGAGGCCATGATAGTACAGCTGTACTATTGTGGCCTTTGTTTTTATCGACCGCAGAGTGCGGCGAAGACAGGATCTGCCGGTCCAATATATGATGAGAAAGGTGTGGTTGTTATGAGGTCATTGGTTTTTTACGACGGAAAAATTGTGGAAAAAGATCAACCGGTTGTCTGTGTTGAGGACCGGGGCTATCAATTCGGCGACGGCGTATATGACGCCTGGATGGTTTTTAATGGGAAGCACTTCCTGCGCAAGGAACATCTGGATCGGTTCGAACGCAGCTGCAACATGCTTGACATCACTCCCTGCTATACCCGTGCCGAAGTCGAACAGTTCAGCGATCTGCTGCTGAAAGAATCCGGCATTGAGCGCGGCATGTTCTATTTTCAGTGGACCCGTGGCTGGCAATCGCCGCGCAATCATGTGAGCGTACCGAACTTGCGGCCCATTTTGTCCGGTTCGATTATTCCGGTGTCGCCGAAACCCGCTGAATTTTATACTCAAGGATGCAAAACAATTTTTTATCCGGATGAAAGGCAACATTTCTGCCATATCAAAACATTGAATCTGTTGGGCAGCGTGATGGCCAGCAATGCGGCGGCAAAAGCCGGTTGTCAGGAAGTCATCTTCATACGGGAAGACGGCGGCAAGAAATTCGTTACCGAGAGTGCCCATAGCAATTGCTACGCAGTCAAGGACGGCGTCATTCATACGGCTCCGCTGGGGAAACTCATCCTTCCGGGCATAACACGGGCCGTTGCCCTGCAGATCGCAAATAAACTGGGTATCAAAGTTGTGGAAGAGTTCTGCACACCGGAATTTTTCACCAGCGCGGATGAAGTTTTCGTTTCGGCAGCCAGCGGCATCGTGCCGGTCGGCTCCATCGACGGCAAGCCCGTTGGCAATGGCGTCGGACAAATTTTCGCGCAGCTGAATGCAGAATACCAAAAATTGATCGACAACAACTAGGCCCACTTGATCGCTGGATTTGTAAAGCAATATTATAGGCTTGACAAATTTCCGCAAGCATTGTAAAGTAGATTCCAATATAGAGTAACACGCAGTTAGGCAATGTGGCCATGTCGATATCATATCTGCATGGTCTTTTTTATTTGTTATTTACGGACTACTTACGGACTACTTGCGAGGGATGCAAATCACCGCAGAAAGGAATGTGAGCGATGAAACTGAAAGTTGCTGTGATAGGCCCGCCGGACCTCGTGGCTTTGGTTGCTGAAGTTGGCAGGAATTATCCGGGGCTGAGTTTGATTCCCGTACCTTATCGGCATGAAGCGGAAGCTCTTTCACTCACATTGGACTATCAGACAAAAGTCGACATTTTTTTATTTGCAGGACCGATTCCTTACGAAATCGCCAGCCAGCAAGTCAAAACCATTCCCATGGTATATATTCCTTACACAGGCGCCGGCCTATACCGTGTGCTGTTCCAACTGACACGGGACCGCGTTGGGGATACTGGACAGGCGCCTCTTCGCATCAGCGTCGATATCCTGAAGCGCCATGAGGTTCAGGAAAGGATCAATGAAGTGGGATTGCTCGCCGAGCAGCTGTTCGTCAAAGAGTTTCGGTTGGGGCTGCAGACGTCGGATATAGTGCAATTCCATTATGATCTGTGGCAGAAGCGCCAGATTGACCAGGCCATCACCTGCGTCACTTCCGTTTACGAGCGGCTGCTGGAATTGGGTGTTCCTTGTTACCGGATCATCCCGACGCAATCGGCAATTTGTGATTCGCTGAAATTGGTCCAATTGGAAGGCAAAAGCCTGGAAGTCGGCAATACGCAGCTGGCGGTATGTATCGTCAGTATCCGTGCAACTGGAGATGACAAAGCGACTTCGGATGCAGAAGACGAACGGATTCGTGAGGGCATCGATCAAATGCTGGCAAGCTTTGGTGAACAGACGCAAACCCTGATGTATTGGTCGGATCAGCAGGACACGACGTTCGTTACCACCCGCGGTGTCATTGAGTCCTTGACCGGGAATTTTACGAGGTCGCCGCTGGTCGGGGAGGTTTCCGATGCGTTGCAACTATGTATTAGCCAAGGAATTGGGATTGGCTGTACAGCTAACGAAGCCGAACGAAATGCAAAGGAAGCACTGTCAAAGGCGGAAATGCAGGGCGGCGGCGGATGCTACGCCGTTTTGCCGAATAGGGCCGTACTCGGGCCGTTGGGAAAAGGAACGCAGTTAAGTTACTCTGCCCGCAGCGCTGATCCGGAGCGGCTGGCTCTTGCCAAACAAGCCGGCGTCAGCATTGGGACGCTGAATAAGCTGGTTGCGCTGAATGAGCAGCATGGGCGCAGCAATCTCACAACCGCCGAGTTGGCCCAATGGTTTGGAATTTCACTGCGTAGCGCCCGGCGACTTCTGAATCAGCTGGGGCAAAGCAATCTGGCTGTTGTGGTGGGTGAAGAGCAGCCAATTCATAAGGGACGGCCCCGGCAATTGTATTCATTGCGATTGTCGGACAGGGTCAGGTTATAAAGGGGGATACGACTGCAGTGTACGATATTATTATTGAAAACGGACAAATCGTTGACGGAAGCGGAGAAGCAGCCTTTCAGGCGGATTTGGGCATAAAAGACGGAAAAATATCCAGTATCGGCCACTTGACCGGACAGGAAGCGCAGGAGCGGATTGACGCGGCCGGTTTGGTGGTGACACCTGGTTTTGTCGATATTCACTGTCACTCCGATGCCGTCCTGTTTAAAACGCCGCGTGAACAGAGCAAAATTCTGCAGGGGGTTACGACCGAGACCATCGGAAACTGCGGCCTGTCGGCGGCTCCGGTAGCCTTGCCGACGTTGGACCTGCTACAAAAATACACTTCCTCGATTTTTGCCGATGGCGAGATGCCCTGGAGTTGGAAGACGACCGGCGAATTTCTGGAGTGCATCGAAAAACGCCAAACGATCAGCAACGTGGCGGCTCTCGTCGGACACGGCACCGTCCGGATCGCAGTCATGGGTTTTGACGACCGGACGCCGGATGCCGCCGAAATGGCCCAGATGAAGCAACTGGTGTCGGAATCGTTGTCCGAAGGGGCTTTTGGCCTGTCGAGCGGATTGATTTATCCGCCGGGTTTATTCAGCCAGACGCCTGAAATGGTGGAATTGTGCCGGATCGTTGCGGCAGCGGACGGACTGTATGCGACTCATATGCGCAATGAAGGCGACCGGGTGATTGATTCAGTTCAGGAAACCATCCATGTGGCCCTGGAAGCGGGTGTGTCGGTTGAGATTTCACATCACAAGGCGGCTGGTCCCCAAAATTGGGGCAAAGTGAACCAAACTCTCCAATTGATGACAGACGCCAGTGCGCAAGGTCTCAATATTCATTGTGATGTTTATCCTTATACTGCTTCCAGTACGGTGCTCGGGACCGTTCTGCCGCCATGGATGCAGGCCGGCGGCAGCGACCTTTTGCTGCAACGGTTGCGGGATCCGGCGAATCGTGCGCGGATAAAAAAAGAATTCGAAGCAGGAATTCCAGGCTGGGACCGATTTGTAACGGGCGCGAACTGGGATTGCATCATGATTGCCTCCTGCGGCATCAATCATGATTGCGAGGGAAAAACCCTGGCGGCGTTGGCTGCGGATCGGAAGCAGGAACCGGCGGAAGCATTGTTTGATTTTATGCTGGAGGAACAGGGGAATGCCCTGATGCTCGCGTTTCTGATGTGTGAAGAGGATGTATCGACGATCTTGCGGCATCCGTTATCGATGGTCGGCTCTGATGCCATTCCCAGCGTCGGTAAGCCGCATCCCCGCTTTTTCGGTACGTTTCCCCGCGTGTTGCGAAAATATGTGCGAGAGGAAAAACTGTTGACGTTGCCGGAAGCCGTGCTCAAGATGAGCTCACTGCCGGCGAAGAAACTGGGACTTCGGGACCGGGGCATGATTCGCATCGGCATGGCGGCCGATATTGCGGTTTTCGACGCGGCTGTCGTGGCGGATCGTTCCCAATACAGCGATCCCTGCCAGTATTCGACAGGAATGGACGCCGTGCTTGTCAATGGACGGGTGGCGGTACGCAAAGGCCAGTTTACCGGAGTTTTAGCTGGGCAAGTTCTGCGAAAATAAATTTGGTTATTTAACTGACTGAAGTCGAAAAACATATCGAAATAAGCAATGACGCTTACGGCATAACTCCTATGTTATGTTGCAAGCGTCATTGCTTATTTCGGCAACCAAGTGAGATGGAGGAGATTCGCTATGTATGATGTCCTGGTAAAAAACGGCCATGTCATGGATGGGTGCGGCAATCCCTGGTTCAAGGCAGATGTGGGGATCAAAGACGGCAAAATCGTGAGCATCGGCAAGCTTAACGATGCACTGGCGGCGGAAACGATTGATGCGGCGGGTCATATCGTATCGCCGGGGTTCATCGACATTCATTGTCACTCCGACGTGCTGTCCTTCGCCGAGCCGCGGGAAAAGGGGAAAATATTGCAGGGTGTGACGACGGAAGTGGTCGGCAATTGCGGCACTTCGGTAGCGCCCGTCAATGAAAAGATGCTGCCGCTGTTTTTGAAGCAGGCGTCGCCAACCTTTCGAGATAGTTCCGTGAAATGGAATTGGCGAAGTGTAGGCGACTATCTGGACCGGATTGACGAGCACAAGACGATCGGCAATGTGGCGGCTCTCGTCGGGCATGGCATGGTGCGGATCGGCGCTATGGGATTCGACGATCGGCAGCCCACGCCGCAGGAATTGCGGCGTATGCAGGATCTGGTCGGCGAGGCGCTGGACGAGGGCGCTTTTGGCCTGTCAAGCGGACTGATTTATCCTCCCGGAATTTTCAGCCAAGCCGATGAGATGAGGGAACTGTGCCGGGTGGTGGCTGCCAAAGGTGGAATGTACGCTACCCACATCCGGAACGAAGCGGACGAGGTGTTGACAGCGGTTGCGGAGGCAATCCAGGTGGCTGAGCAGTCCGGGGTCGCGCTGGAACTCTCCCACCACAAATCAGCC
>Ga0316604_10002079_pt1 | contig 16021 bp, 12 predicted proteins | sample OWC_soil_day20_C_FD_207650 | JGI IMG/M metagenome (GOLD analysis project Ga0316604, IMG submission 207650) | Wetland soil microbial communities from Old Woman Creek delta, Ohio, United States - OWC_soil_day20_CT | ecosystem: Environmental > Terrestrial > Soil > Wetlands | place: USA: Ohio... | reverse complement strand
TGTCTTCGGTTACCGGATTGGTATCGTCGAACCGAAGATTGGTCTGGCCGTTGTATTTCTTTGCCAGTCCAAAGTTCAGGCAGATGCTTTTCGCATGCCCGATGTGCAGGTAACCATTGGGTTCAGGAGGGAAACGGGTCAGTACCCTTCCGTCATTGACTCCGTTAGCAATATCCTCTTCGATGATTTGTTCAAGGAAGTTCAAGGACCTTTCTTCGCTCATAAGGTTTAAATTATTTCGGAGGACAAATGTAACAAAATCTGCCAAGCCGACCGCAGACACTGTCTATTTATCCGTTATTCGGAGAAATGAGGGGTAAAAGAGGGCTTAAAGAGGAACAGGTTATGAAAACCATCATGAAGAAAAAAGATACCATCATTTTTCTCTTTTTCAGAGAATCGTACATTTAGGAAATAAATTCACGGAAAAACGAAAAACTACCAATATAATGGTCAACCCCTCTCAACGCCCCATCCGGGTACTCGTGGCCAAAGTCGGCCTCGATGGCCATGACCGTGGCGCTAAAGTAATCGCCGCAGCCCTGCGCGACGCCGGCATGGAGGTGATCTACACCGGCCTTCGCCAAACTCCTGAAATGGTGGTCAGCGCCGCCCTTCAGGAAGACGTAGACGCTATTGGTGTCAGTATTCTGTCTGGTGCTCACATGACCGTTTTCCCCCGTATTATGGCCATCATGAAAGAAAAAGGGATGGACGATGTGCTGCTGACAGGTGGCGGAATCATACCCGAAACTGATATGCATACCCTGCATGATATCGGTGTAGGCAAATTATTCCCTCCAGGTACCCGTACAGAAGATATTGCCAGCTATATCAATGAATGGGTGGCTACACACAGAAATTTCTAGCATTCCTGTAACCTTTTAGCGACCTGGTCGTCTTTTTTAGAAAAGAAGTAATACATGAACATAAAGACATGCCTGTTTACCCTGCTGTGCTGCCTGTGCCAGTTCGCCCTGTTTGCCCAGGATACAACCGAACAAAAGAAACTCCGTCAGCATGTTTACGCTACCAATGGTGGAGATGGCCCCATCCTCTCTTTTGGTAATGTAAAGATGGATGGCGCACATGTCAACACCGCTCCACGTTTTACCCTGTTCTTTAATGTAGGCCGTAATTATAATTATGACTTTACTAAGTGGCTGGGAATCTATTCCGGTGTTGATCTTAAAAATATAGGGATCATCACCAAAGAGAACGGTACAAAGCTAAAACGCCGTGTATATACCCTGGGCGTGCCTTTGGGACTTAAAATCGGTGATGTAAGAGGGCAGAATTTCTTTTTCTTCCTGGGTGGCCAGTACGATCTGGCGTTTAATTATAAGGAAAAGCAATTTATAAATGGAGATAAGGCGAAGAAATTCAATGAATGGTTCAGTGACCGTACGCCACTACTCATGCCTTCACTGTTCGCGGGCTTCCGCTTCTACCCGGGTATAGGCCTGAAAGTACAGTACTATCCTAATAACTTCTTCAACAAGGACTTTAAAGAAACCGTAGCAGGTGTAACCACCTACCCCTATCGCAATATGGAGTCCAAAATGTTCTTCGTAACCCTGACCTACAGTTTTGGAGATACATGGCCAACTCAGCTCAATCGTTTTGGGAAAATGTTGAATTAACCTGATAGTATTTTCACGTGTTCGGTGCTTCGCCGTCGCTTGTTCGACGCTAGTTCGATGCTAGTTCGCTGCTTGTATACTCAAACCATATTTCATGAGTAAAAAATGTGAAATCCTTATCTGTAAATGATAGAGGAGGATTTTTTTGTGAGTATAGGTGATAAATGTAGAATAAATTGCATGTTAATATTGTATCAGTGATCGCCCGCAAAAAAATCTTACATTACATATCCAAACAGAAAAACCATGTACCAGACGATCAATACCACCTTAGAAAACGATACATTATTTATCTACATCAACCGCCCGGATAAGATGAATGCCCTGAACCAACAAGTCATGGCAGAACTGGCCCTTGCTATTGATGAAGTATACAAAGACAGAGAAATAAAAAGTGCGGTCATCACTGGTACTGGCGAAAAAGCATTTGTAGCCGGCGCAGATATTGCCGAATTTCTACGTCTCTCCCCACAACAAGGTATCGAACTAGCCAACAAAGGTCACATGATCTTTAAGCGTATCGAAGATTGTCCGAAGCCTATTATTGCTGCCGTCAATGGATTTGCACTGGGTGGTGGATGTGAATTGGCCATGGCCTGCCACTTTCGTATCGCTGCTACCAATGCAAAATTTGGTCAGCCAGAAGTGAACCTCGGTATCATTCCAGGTTATGGTGGTACACAACGTCTCACCGCTCTCATTGGCAAAGGCAAAGCAATGGAATTGATGATGACTGCCGATATGATCAATGCTCAGGATGCACTAACATGGGGACTCGTGAACCACGTAGTAGCACCAGAAGAATTACTCACAAAAACAAAAGAAATACTAGCAAAAATACATGCGAAAGCACCGCTTGCAATTGCCAGAGTTATTAAATGTGCAAACGGTGCATTGGACAAAGATGTAGATGGTTATGAGCTGGAAATCAATGAATTCGGAGCCTGTTTTGCTACGAAAGATATGCAGGAAGGTGCGTCTGCATTCATTCAAAAACGACCTGCATCATTCATTGGAGAATAAGCAACATCTATACTTTTAATGCCAATATCCGTGTATAATAATTGATGAGCGTAACCCGTTGTGATAACTTCATAAGCATATTAACCAGGTATAACCATAAAATCCTATTCATGAAGACAACAACAACCCTTGCCCTCAAAAAATCAAGAAAACTGAAATTGGAAAAAGTAACAATTTCAAAACTCAACGTGCAACATTTATTTCCTATTCTCGTCGATGGCCCAGGTCAATCTACACACCCGGTATGTGATTTTACACAGGTAACGACGGTTATTGACGTTGCAGTTTTTTAAACCTTTTCACACTTTCAGGCTGTATCATCCATTACGATACAGCCTGTTTTCATTCGGGTACCTGAAGGAAACGTATAGTTCATTAAGCGATTCTCAGGCGGATCATTTAACTTTGATACATCCTCAAGCAATGTTGACCATTTATGATGACACGACTCTTTTTAACCATTATTTTAAGCGGCTATCTATTCCCGGCCATCGCACAGGAGTGCGCCTGTAAATCAAGTCTGCAATACCTGATTGATAAAGTAGCCCGGAACTATATTGGCTTTCCGGACAAAGTCACGACTGCCAATAAAAAACAATACCAGGCATTTACTGATAGTTTAATAAAAGTATCAGATACTGCTTCTATGCCTGTATGCTTTTCCATCTTACAAAAATGGACCACCTTTTTCCAGGATAAACATTTAATGGTGATTGTAAATCGTGGCGGAAAACATCCTATGCTTGATACCTACTTCCCCAGAAAAAACCCTGTTAAAATTTCGTTGGATCCATCTTTCAAAATACTCAATGATCAAACCTGCTTACTCACCATACCCAGTGCACGGCTTGAATACAAAGGCATTGTCGATAGCTTACTTGTACTGCACAAAGATCTGCTGAGTAAGACAAGTCATTTCATCATCGATGTGAGGGAAAACAGGGGCGGATCCACACTTGTATTCGACAACGTATTACCCTACTTATATACAAATCCTATCATTACAGAAGGAGCCATGGTACTGGCTACAGAAGAGAATATCCATAACCTGTACGAAGTGACGGATTATCCAAATGTAAGTGATAGTATGAAAGCCGTTTTCAAAAAAGAAGCAGCTGCATTAAAAGCGCACATAGGTAGGGAATATCAGTTATGGAATAATGATACCACGACTATGGATCAGGTATTCCCTTACCCCAAAAAAGTATCGCTACTCATCAATCATAATGTAGGCAGCAGTACAGAGATGTTTGTATTAAAAGCACGCCAGAGTAAAAAGGTAAAACTGTTCGGCACACATACTGCCGGTGTAGTAGATTACTCTGATGTAGTGCCGTATATGATGCCCTGTACATTATTTGCCTTTGGCGTACCCAGCTCCCGCACACTACGCATGCCTGCGGAAGTTATTGACAATATTGGCATTGCCCCAAACGTTGAAATTCCAGCAAATACTACAGATTGGGTACAGTATGTAGTAGAACATCGCTGATTAATTTGTATATCTTATAGAAATAATGGAATCGTTTAAGAAAACCCGGGCCTACTCTAGATTAATAGCCTTACACATTTTAGCTTGGTCTATTTATATATTCATTGGATTAGCCCGAAAAATTTTATTGACTAAGTATACTTTCGACCTGCTCGACTTTGTATTTACAGAGTTGCCGGTGGTGTATATTTTTTATGGAAACTATATCATCCTCCGAAAATTTTTGAGCACAAAAAAATATGCATTGCTGGTAGCAGGTGAGTTGTTCGTGTTTTTCTCTGCTGCATTTTTATACTTTGCATTCGGTACCCTGATCAGACCTTTCGAACCACCGGGTACTGTTCCGCCCTATGTCTTCTCCGAATTATTACTGGATACATTGTGGGTATACCTGATCTATGGTTTTTTCTCTTTTGGTTATTACTTCGGTATGGAGTCGGTCAGCAAAGAAAAGCGACTACGTGTGATGGAACAGGAAAAGGCAAGGATAGAAGCCGACCGGCTTAAATCGGAATATGCCTTTTTGCGGGCACAGATCAATCCCCATTTTTTGCATAATACCCTGAACCTCTTTTATGCCAAATCTATCATGGTGAGCGAAGAATTGTCGGAAGGCATACTGACCCTCTGTGAAATCATGCGCTATTCTATGCATACCGGTGAGGCAGATGTGGATACCGTACCCTTGTCCAGAGAAATAGAGCATGTACAGAATGTGATCAAAATCAACCAGCTCCGGTTTAGTAACCGGTTACAGGTCATTTTTGACATCAGTGGCGATATGAGTGACATTCGGATTATTCCTTTGGTAATTATTACGTTGGTAGAAAATGCTTTTAAACACGGAGAGCTGAATAATGACCAGCATCCATTGGTGATGCAGTTAAAAGTGTCGGAAGAGGACGGTACTATTTACTTCTCTACCCATAACAGGAAGAAAAGGGGGCCTAAAGAATTGTCCAACGGTATAGGTATGGATAACATTAAGAGAAGGCTGGATGCCACCTATAAAAACAATTATTCCCTTACTACGACTGATGAAGCGGACAATTATACCGCTTCATTATGGATCACTGTTTCCTAAAAATACCTGTAATCATGTTATCCGTCCCTTGAAAAAGAGGATTGGTGTAATGTATTTCCTGCATGGGGCGGGTGGGCTTACCTTTGATTCATCGATTCCATTAACCCCTATTCGAAAGTCACATTAAAAGTTGGGGGGGACAACCCAACTGGGTCTTTGGACCAAATAATACTGAAGGCAGGGTTTCACATATTCGGTTAATCCGAAATCTTCCTGCCAACTTTTTTTCATCCATTCGCCCCCGAAAATTTATTTCATTCACTCGTTCCAATGATCTTTGCCGGTTTGGCTATCCATTGACACGGTTTCATTCATTCGCCCCCAAAATATAGACCTGAAAAGGTCTTTTTCATCCATTCGCCCCCAATGATTTTATGCCGGTTTGGCTATCCATTGACACGGTTTCATTCATTCGCCCCCAAAATATAGACCTGAAAAGGTCTTTTTCATCCATTCGCCCCCAATGATCTTTGCCGGTTTGGCTATCCATTGACACGGTTTCATTCATTCGCCCCCAAAATATAGACCTGAAAAGGTCTTTTCCATCCATTCGCCCCCAATGATTTTATGCCGGTCTGGCTATCCATTGACACGGTTTCATTCATTCGCCCCCAAAGTATTAGACCTGAAAAGGTCTTTTTCATCCATTCGCCCCCAATGATTTTATGCCGGTTTGGCCATCCATTAAACCTGTTTTCATTCATTCGCCCCCAAAGTTATTAGACCTGAAAAGGTTTTTTTCGTCCATTCGCCCCCAATGATTTTATGCCGGTTTGGCTATTCATTGACCTGTTTTCATTCATTCGCCCCCAAAGTTATTAGACCTGAAAAGGTTTTTTTCGTCCATTCGCCCCCAATGATTTTATGCCGGTTTGGCCATCCATTAAACCTGTTTTCATTCATTCGCCCCAGTGATTTTATGCCGGTTTGGCTATTCATTGACCTGTTTTCATTCATTCGCCCCCAAAGTATTAGACCTGAAAAGGTTTTTTTCATCCATTCGCCCCCAATGATTTTATGCCGGTCTTGGCCATCCATTAACCTGTTTTCATTCATTCGCCCCTAAGCTATCAGGTCTGTAAAGGCCTTTTCGTCCATTTACCCTTAAGTTTTTTATCCCTATCCTATACCTACATCCATTGTCCCCAGAGTTCGCTTGTACAGGCCATCCATTGCTTAAGGCCCCATATGGTTTCATTTTCATTCATTCCCCAATTTCCTGCCTGTACAAGCCATTTTTTTACTGACATTTAGTACGTTTGTACCGCAAAAAATCAAGCATTATGGAATATAGAATAGAGAAAGACACGATGGGCGAAGTACAGGTACCAGTAGACGCATATTATGGTGCTCAAACCCAACGTTCTATCGACAATTTCAGGATAGCACAGGATATTAACAGAATGCCTAAAGAAATCATTCAGGCATTTGCTTACCTCAAAAAGGCAGCAGCACTCACCAATCTGGATGCTGGCGTTCTCTCCCAGGAAAAGGCCACGCTGATCGGCAACGCCTGCGATGAAATTCTCGCTGGCAAACTGGACGACCAGTTCCCACTGGTAGTTTGGCAGACAGGCTCAGGTACCCAGTCCAACATGAACGTAAATGAAGTGATCGCTTACCGTGCCCATGTAAACAATGGTGGTAAACTCACTGATAAAGATAAAGCGATACACCCGAATGATGATGTGAACAAATCACAGTCATCCAATGATACTTTCCCAACCGCTATGCACATTGCGGCGTACAAAATGCTGATCGAGGTAACCATCCCAGGGATCAAAAAGCTCCGTGCTACCCTGGCTGAAAAGGCAGAAGCCTTCAAGCACGTGGTGAAAATAGGCCGTACCCACTTTATGGATGCTACCCCGCTCACACTGGGTCAGGAAATAAGTGGTTATGTATCACAGCTGGACCACGGGCTGAGAGCCATCAACAATACCCTCGCTCACCTGAGCGAACTGGCATTGGGTGGTACTGCCGTAGGTACTGGTATCAATACCCCTAAAGGTTATTCTGAGAATGTAGCGAAACACATCGCGAACCTAACCGGTCTGCCTTTTATCACTGCTGAGAACAAATTTGAAGCCCTGGCAGCACACGATGCAATCGTAGAAGCACATGGCGCCCTCAAAACTGTAGCAGTGAGCCTGATGAAGATCGCAAACGATATTCGTATGCTTAGCTCCGGCCCACGCTCCGGTATAGGTGAACTCCACATTCCTGACAATGAACCAGGTTCTTCTATCATGCCAGGTAAAGTGAACCCTACACAGTGTGAAGCCCTCACGATGATTGCTGCACAGGTAATGGGTAATGACGTAGCAATCAACATTGGTGGTGCTACCGGTCACTTTGAACTGAATGTGTTCAAGCCTGTAATGATCTATAACTTCCTGCACTCTGCACGCCTGATCGGCGATGGTTGTGTAAGCTTCAATGATAAATGTGCGACCGGTCTGGAACCAATCGAAGCAAATATCAAGAAGCATGTGGATAACTCACTGATGCTGGTAACTGCACTGAACACGAAGATCGGTTACTACAAAGCTGCTGAGATTGCGCAGAAAGCACATAAAGAAGGGACTACACTGAAGGAAATGGCGGTGAAACTGGGATATGTAAAACCAGAAGAATTTGATGCGTGGGTAAACCCAATTGATATGGTCGGAGAGATTTAGTAATCTGAGTAAGGAGATCTGGTCGTCCACACAAAGAGATTAGATAATCTGCGTAAAGAGATCAGATCGTCTGCACAAGAGATTAAATCATCCGCATAAAGAGATCAGATCATCTCCGCCCAAAACTCAAATAATCTGCATAAAAACAGTCATGAAAGAGGGAATTCACCAACGGGGAAAGAAAACCATTTTCAGAAAAAAAAGGGGTTGTAAATTTTACAACCCCTTTTTCTTATTATGTCTTATAATGAATATTAAATAATATTAATGATGCAATGATGCCATTATAATAGTCCGTAAACTAGTCAGGATAATCAATATTCCCACCATAATCATCAGCGGCTTCCGCTTAATCTTCCTCACCAGCAGCGCTGCAAAAGGAGAAGCAATCACCCCACCAATAATCAGCCCTATAATCACCGGCCAACCGGTAATAGCGCCAAATAACAAAAACGTACTCGCACCAGCCAGAGAAATAAAGAACTCCGCAGCATTTACAGATCCAATCGTATAATGAGCCGAACGGCCTTTGCTCAGCAAGGTTGAAGTCACAACCGGACCCCATCCGCCACCGCCAATGGCATCCATAAACCCACCAAACAATGCCAGCAGCCCCAGTCTCTTCGTTTTGCTCTTTGCCTTCTTTTTCTGAAATGCTTTGCGAAGCACAACAAGACCCAGGATCAACAAATAAGCACTCATGTATGGCTTGATCACATCCCCATCAATCACCTTAGATAATAAAAACGCACCGGTTATGGCACCAATCACACCCGGTATCAAAAGGCCCATAAACAGTTTCTTATTTACATTCCCAAAACGGAAGTGTGAAATACCTGAAGCCCCGGTCGTAAACACCTCTGCCACATGCACACTCGCACTGGCAATAGCCGGAGGAATACCCAGACCCAACAACAAAGAGGTAGATGTAGCACCATAAGCCATACCCAACGCACCATCCACCATCTGAGCAGCCAATCCTACACAGATGTAGAACAACACTTCCCTGGTGAACAAAGACGCCGTAAAGTCGTAGATACGGGTGTGCGTAGCTTCGGAGGTATTAAAATAATATAATATTCCTGCCCCTACCAGTACTGCTAACCCGATAAGACCGATCAGGAGCCATAAAGCTGGCTTCTTCTGGTTGTCATCATTGACAAGGTCAATAAGGACCTCCTGGCGTTCAGGGCTGGCCACTTGATTCTCTATTTGCTCTATCTCCTCGTTATGCGACATTATTTCTCTAGTTATTTAGTCTATAGATAAGATAGACTAAGGTAGGGTGAATAAACGGTTTATCCAAGCGGGCAACCTTAAAAAGTTATTAGAAAGAGAAAAATAAGGAAAGTTTAATCCTTTCAACTGCCGGCAGGCAGCTCTCTAAAACAACAAAGCTCCTGCCGAAGGCAGGAGCTTTGTTGTCTGGGCATTTCATAAGCCCCTTTATTTCTTCGCAAAAGGCAAATCATACGTTATCGCCACATAATACAAACCCTTTATCGTAGGCCCTCCCACATACTGGAAGTAAGCCGTATTGAATATATTCGATCCACCCACCTTCACGGAAGTATGAATCTTGGGCAATCCATAAGTCACCTGCGCATCTACCGTGCTATAAGCCGGCACATCACCATTACCAAACAGATTCTGCCAGTAGAAAGTATCCTGCCAGTGCCATACCACATTGAACCCTACATTCTTAAACACCTGCCTGTTACCAAAACTCACATTCGAAAAGTACTTCGGCGTATTAAAACCAGGAATCAACGCATCATCCTTCGTCTTATCCTGTGTCAGGGTATTATAATTCAGGTTACCACTAAGGGTATATCCCTTCTCAAAATTGTAAGTCACACCCAGTGCAAAACCATAGTTCTGTACGGTAGACTTACTATTTGTCCACACCCTATACCTGTTCTGGTATTGCTTATCATACATCTGATCCAGCACTGACTGGGTCAGGTCATTCACACTACCCGTCTTAGGCACCGCCACTTCCACCTGCCCGATAAAGTGTTTGTAACTGTTGAAATACCCATCTACATCAATAAACACTTTATTATCAAACAACACACTCTTATACCCTGCTTCAAATGAATGGATCTGCTCAGGTACAATCGGGTCCAGGTTCGCTACTTTCAGTACGCCTGCACTTTGCTGCTCTGCCTCCGCCCTTGTCACTGTTGCATCTGCATTGGTGATCTTATTCACCGCTGTTGTATATGCCGTCGCACTGCTGGTCAGGAAGGAATTCTTAAAGTACCCCAATCCTTCTTCTATAAATGCCAGACCACCTACACGACGTACCCCACCGTTATTCACGAAAGAATACGCTTCAAACAGCGATGGGAACCTAAACCCATTCTGCCAGCTGGCCCTGAAGTTATGACGCTGATTAGGTGTGGTATACACTGCCGCAATACGAGGGTTGAACTTACCATCGAACTGCTGACTCTTATCATACCTCAAAGATGCTGTCAGTTTCAGCTGATCATGGAAGAAGGTTTTGCTTGCCTGTACAAACCCACCTGCTTTACCATACCAGATGTGTTTACCACCCGGTGTATTACGGTCAGCCAGCGCTTTTGTGAAATCCACAAAGTTGTTACCATCCGGAATGATCTCGTAAGTACGGTAATCCGCACCTACCAGTACATCCGCAAAGTGTACATATTTACGCAGGTTCCAGGTACCCTCTCCATGATAGAAATGGCTCATCTGCAACAGGGCAGCACCACCACTCTTGTTAGTAGAATCTTTGGAAGTCGGGTAAATATCCCAGTCATTGATGCTCTTGATCAACTTCACCTGTTTATCAAAAGCCGCTGTACCCGGTGTCCACCTGCCATTATCAGCTGCAGCACGTGCCGCACGGTGAGCAGCAGCGATATCGCTACCCGCATCCAGTGCGGAGTTCAAAGCCTTGGTATAATCTGACTGCCAAACCTTGTCTGTTTTGAAAGACTTTTCAAGGTTATCCGCCAGCGGGTTCATATTATAAGAGTCACCGGTGTTTTCGAGTGACATATAAGAACGGATAGTGAAATCCTCTCCCTGTAACTCGACTTTATGGTTTTGTACTACCACGTTTTTCAAACCAATACGGTTACCACGCTGGAAGAAACCATCCATCTGACCAATACGGTAGTTGTAAGAAATCTGTAGTTTAGGTCTGATCTTATAATACAACCCACCATCAAATTTCAGGTTCTTTACGGTGTAATCACCTACCAGGTCTTTTTCCCAATATCCGGTACGGCTTACGTTGTAAGATTTACCATTTTTATCAGTGATCGGGAAAGTACTCTGGTCAGCATATTTATTCCATGCATCGTTAGCCACGTTGTTCGCACCTACGAGCGTAGGGAAGTCAGGATTCGCCTTGGTACCGGGATTGAAGTCATTGTGACTATCCGCATACCAGTCAGTACCCTGCATATAAGAGAAGTTGATTTTGAAGGCAAATTTGTCATTGAAAGCCTGCGCATATCTCACAGAAGTTTCAGTCAATGCCTTAGGAGAACCTCCACTGCCATCGAAGTGGTTAGCACCGATTTTCTGATACACACTGATACCCTGGTATTGGAAAGGGTTCTTGGTAAGCAGGTTAGACATCCCATTGATGGCGTTCATACCATACAAGGCAGAAGAGGCGCCGGGAGTAACTTCAATACTCTGGATATCCAGTTCGGTAGGGCCGATGGCATTACCCAGTGGTACACCAAGGGTAGCGGCCTGGTTATCCACACCATCTACCAGCTGCATAAAGCGGAAGTTGTTCGGCACATTGAAACCACGGGTGTTGAATACCTTAAAAGTCAAACCTGCCGTAGTCATCTGCACCCCTTTCAGGTTCCCGATGGCATCATAGAAAGAGGCAGCCGGTGTTTCTTTCAATGCTTTTACATCCAGTTTTTCAATCGCCACCGGTGACCGCATCAGTTTTTCCTGCTGACGGGAAGCGGATACTACCACTTCGTTCACAAGCAGGTTCTGCGTCACCAGTTGTATCTGTAAACGGCTATCGCTATTCTTTACATCGAATTCCTGCGGTTGATAGCCGATGAGACGGACAACTAATTTGAACGGGAATTTAGTGTTTGCAGTCAGGTGAAAAGTACCTATACTGTCTGTAGTGGCGCCGAAGGAGGTACCTTTAATCTGTACAGAAGCTCCTACCAGGGGTTCCTTGCTGTCTCCGGTGATCTTTCCGGAAATGATATAGGAGCCGTTGAGTTGTGCCTGCGCAAACAGCGGCAGGAGAATGGTCAGGAGCCACAGATAGATTATACGTACGGGGCGTCTGGTGTTTTGCATATAATTTATATGTATTAGTAAAAGGACTTTAGTTTAGTGAATGTATAATGAATTACAGGTCAGTTCCTTAGCTTATTCTTCTTTTTTATATCTATTAGTCTATAGAATTTGTGGACAAATGTAATAAGGGGATTCAGCATTTCAAAATTTATTGTTAAAATTTGATGAGAGGAAGGGGGTAAACACAAAAAAAATATGCCCCTGCTATCGCAAAAGGCAAGTCCCTGCTGCCGCAAGGCACATCCCAGCTATCGCAAAGGGTAACCCAGCTATCGCAAGGCATAAAAAAAGCCCCTGCCATAAGACAGGAGCTTTGACTTTATAGTAGTCATTCGATACCCTTATTTACTCACCGCTACCTGCTCTCTCTCCCTCTGCTCTCTCTCCTTCTCGTGGTGCCTGGCAAAAAACTTTTTCTGGAACACCAGGATCGTGATCACACCTACTGAAATTGCAGCATCCGCCACATTGAAGATAGGTCTGAAAAACACAAAAGACTCACCTGCATTGATCGGGAACCAGGTTGGGAAATGCCCCCTCAGAATCGGGAAATACAGCATATCCACCACATTTCCATGCAGGAAAGTACCATATCCACCACCTGGAGGCAGGAACTGTGCTACATCTGCATAATTGGAAGAAGAGAATATCATTCCGTAAAACAGACTGTCTATCAGGTTACCAGCGGCACCAGCCAGAATCAATGAACCACAAATTAACAAACCTCTACTGTAATCCTGCTTCACCAGTTTCTTCATATATCTGAAACCAATAATTACCGCAAATAAGCGGAACAGCGTGAGGATTATTTTTCCAAAATCACCACCGAACTTCATACCGTAGGCCATTCCATCGTTTTCAATGAAATGAATCCTAAACCAGTTAGGGAAGATAATGATCTCATCGGAGAAGTTCATATGGGTTTTGATCCATACTTTTAATGCCTGATCTACTACCAGTACCAGTACTACAATCAATATTACGTGACGATATTTCAAAGGGTATAATTTTTATCAAAATTAATAATAATGTGCAAAATCGGAATTTCCTATCATTCCTGAAAATATACCCGTTTCACCCGCTGCGAAATTCCTGTTAATATTTCATAAGGTATAGTACCTGCCCAGGCGGCTAATTGCTGTACAGGTAAGGATTCGCCAAATACTATTACTTCATCTCCTTCTGCAATATCAGTAATGTGGGTTACATCCAGCATCAGCATATCCATCGCTACCACACCTACTACCGGGGCCAGCTGACCCCTTATCAGCATCTTGCCTACGCCATTGCTGAGGCGGCGGGGATACCCATCTGCATACCCGATTCGCACAGTAGCTGTCACAGCCGGGCCTTTTGCCTTCCACTTTGCACCATAACCCACAAAATCGCCTGTATTCAGGTGTTTTACCTGCGAAACTGTGGTTTTCAGTGTGCTTACCGGTTTCAGTTGTGCCTGCATTTGCTCACTGCTGTCCACGCCATACATCCCGATACCTAACCGCACCATATCCAGTTGTAAATCAGGGTGACGGAGGATGGCCGCACTGTTCGAAATATGTCTGATCACCGCATAGCCGAGTGCCTTTTGCAACTCATAGCTCATTTCATAGAAATGCTTACCCTGTAGTTTGGTCAGCTCATCCAGTGCCGGATCTTCACTACCTGCCAGATGACTGAAGATAGATTTAACTGTAAGGTAATTATTATCTGTTAGCATAGCAGCCAGCTCGGGAATGTCTTTCCGCTCAAATCCAAGCCTGTGCATGCCTGTATCTAGTTTAATATGTACCGGAAATCCGGTCTTGCCTGCTATCTGAACTTCTTCTTCAAACTGCTGTAACAAATGCGGGGAGTAGATCTCGGGTTCAAGGTTCCACTGCAGGATCGCATCAAATGAACTGGGTTCGGGGTTCATGACCATGATCGGCATGGTTATACCTGTTCGTCTTAATTCAACACCTTCATCAGCATACGCAACGGCGAGGTAATCTACGCCATGGAACTGCAATAGATTTGCAATCTCAAAACTTCCACTACCGTAAGAAAATGCTTTGACCATCGCCATCAGTTTGGTAGCGGGTTTCAGCAATGCCTGGTATTGTTTGATATTATGAGAAACTGAGCTGAGATTGATCTCAAGAATGGTCTGATGTACTTTTTGTTCCAGCAATTTGCCTATCCGCTCAAACTCAAATACACGTGCTCCTTTCAGCAGGATGGTCTCATGCTGAAAATCCTGTTGGTTAAACTGCTGGATAAACTCTTCTGTAGTGAGGAAGAAAGTACTCTTTAATCCCTCTACCTGCTGGAAACACTTCTTCTCACGGAAGATGTTTTTACCAATACCAATTACCTTGTCGATCTTCTTTTGTTGCATCAGGCTGGCTACTTCTTCATAAAGAGAAGCATCGCTCTTGCCGCTTTGCAGAATATCGCTGAGTATCACGGTACGGGTAGGGTGCTGTTGCTGCTGTTGCAGAAAATCCAGCGCTATATTGAGTGAACCTAAATCTGAATTGTAACTGTCATTGATCACCGAGCAGTTGTTAATACCCTGTTTCAGCTCCAGTCGCATGGCGATATTACCCAACTGATCCATACGCTGCTGAATCACTTCCGGAGAGATCTTGAGGTACAGCATCAGTACCCAGCAGTGAATCGCATTCTCAATAGAACCTTCATCTACAAAAGGAATGGTAATATTCAGCGACTCCCCTTTATGCAGGGCCTCGATGTGGGAGTGGGTACCGTTCTTTTCCACATTGATCACTCTAAGGTCAGCATCCGTTTTGCGCGACCAGGTACAAAGTTGTAAGCCCTCCAGGTTTTCCTTCTTGCCCACCAGGTTGTGAAACTGGTTGACACATTCATTCAATGCGAGGTAATCCTTGCAGTAAATGAGCAGTTCGCTCTTGGAAAACAGTACCAGCTTTTCGTTGATCTTTTGGCGGATGTTCAGGAAGCCCTCGTTATGGGCTTCGCCGATATTAGTAAAAATGCCAATGTTAGGACGGATTATCTTTTCCAGGTGCTCCATTTCTCCGGGTTGGGAGATGCCGGCTTCGAAAATGGCCAGCTGGTGCTCAGGTTTCATTTGCCATACAGAAAGGGGAACCCCTATCTGTGAGTTGTAGCTCTTAGGACTACGTATGATGTTGTAATCTTTTTCCAGCAGCTGGTACAACCACTCTTTTACGATGGTTTTACCATTGCTACCAGTTATACCGATCACAGGAATATGAAATTGCTGTCTGTGATACGCTACCAAAGCGTGCAGCGCATTCATTGTATCTTTAACCAATATAAAGTTAGCCGTTGGAAACTGGGCAAGGTCCGGTGATTCACTTACAATGAAGTTGCTGACCCCCTTTTCGTACAATTCTTTTATATATTGATGAGCGTTCCTGCGAGGACTTACCAACGGAATGAAGACAGAGGTGGCCGGAAATATCACCTTCCGGCTATCCAACAGAATATGTTCAATCTCCGGGTTACCTGTTTGCTGTAATAGCTCACCTTTCAGCACCTTGCTGATACTTTCTGCGTTATACACTTGTGGTTAAGTTTATTTTGCCGGAACAATGACCAGTGACGGCCTCATTGTTCCACTTCCCTTAATAGAATTAATTAAAACAAAGTTGACGTCTACTACTAATGTGGGGTCATGGTTGCCGCAATTTTTTGATGAATGAATGGCAAATATATGGGAATAACCGTTAGCACATTGTTATAAATGTGTGCTTTCAGGTGGTAACCACTTAATTAATAATGACCTTAT
>Ga0316604_10002078_pt1 | contig 16034 bp, 13 predicted proteins | sample OWC_soil_day20_C_FD_207650 | JGI IMG/M metagenome (GOLD analysis project Ga0316604, IMG submission 207650) | Wetland soil microbial communities from Old Woman Creek delta, Ohio, United States - OWC_soil_day20_CT | ecosystem: Environmental > Terrestrial > Soil > Wetlands | place: USA: Ohio... | reverse complement strand
AGTTTTACGATAATCAGTTCCGCGTCTGGCGCCGCGCCGATAAAATCGGCCGTCTCGCGGCCCGCCGCAATGGACGCTAAAAAGGTACCGTGACCCGCGGTATCCCGCTGGGGAACAACAGCATAGGGATCCTGGGAGCGCAGAGCCTCGTTAATCTGTTCATTGTTATAATCAGCGCCAATAAAAAAGCCGGAGGGAGGCGTACCAACGGCAGTTTGATCATACAGAAATTGTATTTTACTTGTTCCGTCCTCATAGATAAAAACATCTTTGGTAAAATCGATGCCGGTATCCACAAAGCCGATCAGCACGCCACGTCCCCGCAATTCCAGGTAGGGCTGCCGCTGAATTTGAATAATGCCAGCCTGCTCCAGATCCTGAAGACCCAAAAGGCCCATCGTCATGGAGGGCGCATCAATAAAACTGCTGCCCAATTCTGAGAGCAGCTTAGGAAAATTACTTCTGCTGGTATAACCGACCCAATACTGCCCTTGCAGCAGCTGTGTCATTAAGATTTCAGGATGATTGGTGAGATAATTCTCAAAGAAGGCATTTTTTGCAACGACAAAATCTACCGTGTCCGGATGGTTGATAAACGCTTGATCTGTCATACCGTTTATCATAAAAGTAGACCACCACCTTGATGAATTTGAAAAGGTACTACCTATCATATTCATGAGAGGCTGATAGTATTATGGCAACGCGTGAGTGCTTCCTATTAAAAGTCTCGCATGAACCTCCGCTTAAACCGGCAATTGGGTCCACCCAGCAGAAATTTTCCTCAGAGCTGGGAAGCTGCCACGCGATTTCGCGTGGCTCGTTTTCTCTCACCCGCGTTTTTATGATATTTTGTTGTGAACAGAACAACGGCCAACTGGGGCACCGATGAGGAAATGTAACAGTTCTCATATTTAAAAATCAAATAATATATGTAAATTTTGGTGTTTATATTGTTTTTATAAAAAATTGTAGTATGATATATAGTAGCATTCATATAGAGTCATCAGTCTTCTGATTCAGACAAATTTTAGCATGAGGCGATAGACTATATGATGAATATGTGTCGGCGCTGCCTGTCCAGATATCTGAGGCAGGATGGGAATCTGATGCGATAGAGCCATAGCTGCCCGTTAATTTGGGACTGTTTCAGCTCACAAATTATCATAAAGTTGAAAATGAAAACATCCGCGTATGGGAGGAATTATTTTGAGAAGTGAACTTAAGAAAATATTGGCATCGCTACTGACCGTAGCTCTGGTGGTGGGGCTATTGCCGGGGTACGCAATGGCAGCGACCGGTTCTAATGACGCGGATGTCATTACCTCCATTGGATACACGAATACAGATACCGTTAAATTATCAACTTCAGGACAGAGAAGTATCACGCTGACCGCGACCTATGCATATGTAAGTGCAGGCACATCATCTGATACGTCAGATGATATCAAAACGTTTGATTTGTCAAGTGGTATCAATGCGGAATATAATTCTGCTTATGATAATTTTGTCATTAGTTTTAGCAATAGTGGTGTGGCGACCATTGGCGGCAGTGCCATTACGATGACTGTGGACTATACTTTGGCGAGTGATACGTCGACCACCTATGAAACGGTATACTCCGTCTCCGTGGTGGCAGCGAGCTATGTCAAGCCAACCTTCACTGGGACAATTACCAAGACTGCGAAATTAGTTAACAGCAGCGCGGAAATTACATTTTCTGAGGATGATTTTACAGCGAAATATACCGAAAATGATGGTGGATCGTTAGGCTATATTGCGGTTACCAAAGGCACTAATCCGGATTTTGGCACCTTGGAATATAAAGGAACCGAACTGGATCCGGACAGCGCAACACTGATCAGTATGAGTAATATTGAGAGCGGGTACTTAACCTTTCAAGCGACGGGTACGGGAACGGTTGCCTATACTGTTGTGGCTTACGCCTCGGATGACAAGAGCACCGCCATTGGTTCAGTAACGGTGACCATTAAGATTCAAGCGGTCTCCACGCCTACCATCAGCTCGACCGTTTCAAAGTCAATTTCTTCCGGCAGCTCGACTTCATTCTCCTTAAGCGATTTTAGCAACTGCTACAGCCTGGACAGCGGCACACTGTCTGCGATTACGGTCACCCCTACCACGGCTACCTATGGCACCTGGTATAACGGCAGTACAAAAATGACCACCGGAACGGCGGTAGCCTTCACAGCCTCAACGATCTCGAACCTGAAATATGTAGCCGGAACCACGGCGGGGTCAGATACCTTTTCGTGGACGGTTAGCACCACAGAGGGAGGAACCTCTTCTTCCAAAACAGGCAATAAGATCACGGTGAGCGTCACGATCAGTTCCGTTACATATTCAACGGATGAAGGAGAAACGGCACTGTTCAATAATTCGGATTTTTACAGTGTCTGTAACAGTGCCGGTTATGGCACATTGGATTACATTGTGATCAGTGCGCTGCCGTCCTCCAGCAAGGGTACGCTTTATTACGGTTATTCCTCCGATTCCAGTAAGGGATCCAAGGTAACGACCAGCACAAAGCTTTATTATAGCACTTCCAAATCCATTAATCTGGATGAGGTGGCCTTCGTTCCCTACTCCGGCTATACCGGCACGGTTACCATTTCTTATACCGGATATAATTCCAGCGGAACTTCATACAGCGGATCCATTACCATGACGGTCAGTGAAGGTGATGGGGATGTAGACACCGTCACTTATAAAACAGATGAGGATACCACAGTGGAATTCGACAATTCTGATTTTAACGATGTCTGCACCGATGCGGATTATGAGACTTTGAGCTATATCTGCATCACGACTCTGCCCTCGTCCTCCAAGGGTGTGCTGTATTACGGCTATTCCTCCGACTCCAGCAAGGGAAGTAAGGTTACCACCAGCACCAAGCTCTACTACAGTACCTCCAAATCGATTAATCTGGATGAGGTAGCCTTTATTCCCTACTCCAGCTATACGGGTTCGTTTACGATTCCTTACAAGGGATATGACACCGACGGAGATTCCTTTACCGGCTACATTAAAATTACAGTCAGCGACAGCGATAGTGACGGGGATGTGGATACTGTCACTTATACAACAGACGAGGATACCACAGCAGAGTTTGACAATTCCGATTTTAATGAAGTTTGCACCGATGCGGACTATGAGACCCTGAGCTATATTTGCATTACGACATTGCCCTCGTCCTCCAAGGGTGTGCTGTATTACGGCTATTCCTCCGACTCCAGCAAGGGGAGTAAGGTCACCACCAGCACCAAGCTCTACTACAGCACCTCGAAATCGATTAATCTGGATGAGGTGGCCTTTATTCCCTACTCCGGTTATACAGGGACATTAACCATTCCTTACAAGGGGTATGACACCGACGGCGATTCTTTTACTGGGTCTATTAAAATTACCGTCAGTGGCAGTAGCAGCAGTGAAACAGTGGATACCATTACCTATACAACGGATGAAGATACCACGGTGGAGTTTGACAATACCGACTTTAACGACGTCTGCACCGACGCGGATTATGAGACTTTGAGCTATATCTGCATCACGACCCTGCCCTCGTCTTCCAAGGGTGTGCTGTATGACGGCTATTCCTCCGACTCTGACAAGGGAAGCAAGGTCACCACCAGCACCAAGCTGTACTACAGCACCTCGAAATCGATTAATCTGGATGAAGTGGCATTTATCCCGGCTTCCGGATATACCGGCACGCTAACCATTCCCTACAAGGGGTATGACACCGACGGGGAATCCTTTACCGGCTCCATTAAGATTACGGTCAGTGGCAGTAGCAACAGCAGCACGGTCGATGCGGTTTCCTATACGACGGATGGAGATACCGCAGTAGAATTCGACAATTCTGATTTTAACGCTGTTTGCACCGACGCGGACTACGAAACTCTGAATTATATTTACATTAAAACCTTACCATCGTCCGCCAAGGGTATGTTGTATTACGACTATTCCTCGTCGTCTGATCCCGGAACGAAAGTTACAACGTCTACCGAACTCTATTACAGCACCGCGAAAACCAGCAGCCTGAATAAAGTAGCCTTTGTTCCGGCATCCGATTTTACAGGCACCCTGACCATTGCCTATACGGGATATGATGTGTCCGGTGACACCTTTAGCGGAACAATTACCATTACTGTAAATGAGGCTGAGGAATCCAGCCTGTCTCAATATTTTTCAGATATTACCTCGAACTATACGTGGGCATCCACTCAAATTGACTCTTTGTATGAAGCCGGGGTTGTGACAGGTCTTGGGAACAATCAATTTGGCCCAAGTGATTATCTGAAACGCGGAGACTTTATTTTAATGCTGTATAGAGCGCTAGGATTTTCCTCCTCCTCAACCAGTAATTTTGAGGATGTTTCCTCTGACGATTATTACAGTGAAGCGTTGGCAGCCGCGAAGGCACTGGGTATTGCGGAGGGCAGCGACGGTTATTTTTATCCAACAAACAATATCACCCGGCAGGATGTCATGGTTCTGGTATATCGTGCCTTGCAGGTAGCAGACAAGGGTCTGAGTCCGGGGTCCAGCAGTGATCTGGCCGATTTTTCTGATCAAAGCAATGTATCAAGCTATGCCGTCACGGCGGTGGCGGCTCTGGTAAACGAAGGAATCGTGACTGGCAGCGATGGAATACTGCATCCGCGCTACTATATTACAAGGGCAGAGATGGCGGTCATTTTGTATCGGGTACTCAACCGGTAGTGAGCCACTATCGGCGGGCAAAACCCCCTGGATGCAACATTAATTTACGGCATAAAATGCGGGAGAACGCAGAGCGTTCTCCCGCATTTTATGCATGATAGGCCCAAGGACAGCACGCAAAAAATCTCATACCATGCCCCGCATAATTGATGGTAACAGCTGCAATAAACGCCCGTTATTTGTTATATGCTTCTCCATACCAACCAATTATGATGCAATGGTGCAATTGCCAAAGGAGTCAAAGCCGCGAGAGCGCGCTTTGACTTTTTATTTTTCGCTTGAAGGTCTCATGAAATCAAAACGACACTTCAATAAAATACTATTTGCCTATTGACAATGTAAGAATTAAATGATACAGTAAACCTATGTAAATGATATGTAATACCGACCAGACAACTGGAGGATTCAGGCGATCATGGAATCACTGAGGCCTCTTTTTGCTTTTTTCATTTATTGGAATGTGTTGAAAGGAGAATATATGGCAATTAACTTAGAATTATCGGAGCTATCCATTCGGGAAAACCGCCTTGGCTCTGTGACAGGATGGAGCGGCGATCTGAAAGGAATTTGCCGTGGCGTTTCTCAAGGCTGCCTCAAAAATTATGAGAGAACGTTTTCTCAGGCGGGTTTGTGCCCCAACGGCTGCGCGGCGGGGATGCTCTGTTCTATCCGGGACGTAGCCGTCATTCTGCACGGCCCTGCTGGCTGCTCCAATATTGGCAGCGGTGCCAATATCGTTGGACGCCAGGCGGCTTTGAGAATCAATAAAACCTATCAGGCCGTTGTATACGGTGATGATATGAATGAAAATGATACTATTTTCGGTGGAATTGACAGCTTGAAGGAGCTGGCGGAGAAGGTCATTGAGACGCGGCACCCCAAGGCGCTGTTTCTGGTGAATTCATGTGCCAGTGCGGTCATCGGAGAAGACATCGACAGTCTGGTGACGGAATTACAGGAAGAATACGATATTCCGATCGGTAACGTAAACTGTGAGGGATTTAAATCCCGCGTTTGGTTTACCGGCGTTGACGCGATGGATCACGCTGTGCTGAGAACATTGGTGAAGGAACCGAAAGAAAAACGGGATGTCATAAATTTCATTAATTTTTTTGAGAGCGAGCGAACCAATTTATCTGAGCTGTTCCAACGGCTTGGCGTAGGCATCCAGTTTCTGTATCTTAACAGCAGCGTGGAAGAGATCGAACATATTGCGGAGGCACGGGCCACCGTCGCCGTATGCAGTACCCTAGGTACCTATTTGGGGCATGCGCTGGAGCAGAAGTATGGCGTCCCGTTTCTCAAAACGATCAACCCTATGGGCATGCAAGGTTTTGAAGCGTGGTTTATGGGCATTGCCTCCATATTGGGTAGGGAGGCGGAGGCACAGGAGATCATTGATCAGGAGAAGGAGCAGTATCTCTCCAAAATCAATGAAATGAAGAAAAAAACACAGGGACTGAAAGCGGTACTTGCGATGGGGGCCGGTTTTTCCTACGAAATGGCCCGGGTGCTTCAGGAACTTGGAATTGAAATCCTCTGGATGTCCTCCGGCCATTTGGATCAAAGGCAGGATGGCGATAATATTCCTCCGGCCATTGAATTTTTGGGAGCGCACTCCCCCAATAATTTCGGAACGAATGTAAGTGATAATCAAAACTTTGAAATTTTAAATATTATTCATGAGCAGAAGCCGGATATTTTCTTTTCACGGCATCCGGGCTTCACGGTTTGGGCAACAAAGCTGAATATTCCGGCGGTCTATGTGGGTGACGAATACCTGGCGTTCGGCTACAAGGGTACGCTGGCTCTGGCGCGCATGATCGACGACGCGATTACCAACAGAAGTTTTGCGGAACACCTGTCCGCGTATACCAAGCTGCCCTACACAGATTGGTGGTTTGAGCAGAAGCACACGGCGATGTATAAGGAGGCATAAACATGGCGCAAACCCTAGGTCAGCAGCGGTATAAATGTGCGCTGGCCGCAATGCAGACCGTGCACGCGATTCATCGGGCGATCCCCATCCTGCATTCCGGCTCCGGATGTGCTTCCAAGCTGGACGATTCCTTCGGCAACTCAGGCTATATTTCATCCCAGCTATATCCATGCACCAATGTCAGCGAAAAAGAAATTGTGTTTGGAGGAAAAGACAGGCTGGAGGATTTGATACGAAATAGTCTGAATATCATGGATGGTGATTTTTTTGTCGTGTTAAGCGGCTGTACCACTGAAATTATCGGCGATGATATTGAGGAGGTGGCCGCAAGCTTTCAAGACGCAAAAAAGCCTGTTATAGCAGTGAATACGCCCGGTTTTAAAGGAAATAATTACATGAGCCATGACTGGGTTCTGAGCGCGATTTTTCAGCGGCTGGTGGAACCGGCGCAGATCAAGCAGAAGGGGCTTGTCAATATTTTGTCCGGCCCGCCCTATCAGGACCCGTTTTGGGAAGGAAACCTGCGGGCGCTGGAACGGCTGGTTGCATCTCTGGGGCTTACGCCCAATACCATTTTTGGTTATAACCATGGAATTGAACAAATCAAACAGATGGGACGGGCGGAACTTACAATTCTGGTTTCCCCATGGGCGGGATATGAGAGCGCAAAGCTTCTGGAAGAACAATTTGGAGTTCCGCTGCTGCATTATCCCAATCTGCCAATTGGCGCATATGAATCCTCCAAATTTCTGCAAACCGTCGGCGCGTTTGCAAAACTGGATTCCGAGGCGGTTTTGTCTGTCACGAAGGCCAGAGAGGCGGAGTATTATTACTATATTGAACGGTTTGCGCCGGTGTTTCTGGAGCTGCGCATCATGTCAAAACGGTTTGCCGTCGTTTCGGACGCACAGTATTCCACTGCAATCACCAGATTTTTGGTAAATGATATGGGAATGTTCCCGGCAAAAATCTACATATGCGACGATACTCCTGAACAATACCGCCAGCCGGTCAGAGATGCCGTGAACGAATTAGGTTACGGTGTCACAGCCGAGGTGGAATTTAATACCGACGGCTATGCCATTCACGATGAGATTGAGCAGCTGGATTTCAGCGGAACGCCCATTATTATTGGAAGCACGTGGGAAAAATTTTTGGCCACAAAACTGGAAGGTCATTTTTTACACATCTCTTATCCCATTGAAGATAAGCTGATAATCAACGATACCTATGTGGGATATGACGGAGGATTAAATCTGATTGGCGATCTTTACAGCGCCGGGCTGCAAAGAAACGTGGTGCAATAGGGTTTGAAGCAATGCAGGCGGCGTCTTCCGGCAAAGCTTTGCTGTTAATATAGTTGGTTCATTCAAAGACGAATTGAAACAGAAGGAGAATTTATGATGAGAAACACAACCATTCTGCAAAAAGTATTAGCTGGTGCCCTGTCTCTTGCGCTGGCGGGGGGGCTGACGGCCTGCGGAAGCTCCTCGACGGCCGATACCAATACCAGCTCCGATAGCTCTGCGGTCACTGTGATTCCGGTGGGTGTCTGCAGCACCGCCAAGCCCGACGCCTATATTGACGATGACGGGAACCTGACCGGATTTGATGTGGAAACCCTTCGCGCCATTGATGAGCTGCTGCCCCAGTATGAGTTCGACCTTCAGACCATGGAATTTTCCGAGATATTAAATTCCCTGTCAACAGGCAAGATTTCCATGGGATCTCAGGAGTTTGAGTGGAACAAAGAGCGTGAAGAAAATTACCTGTTTGGCACGGTGCCTCTGGTCAGCTATAAGACCTACATTGTGACGTTAAATGACAGCCAGTATGATCATGTCACGGGCTTTGCGGACCTCGCGGGTAAGACGACTCAGGTCAGCACGGGTGGTTCCACCGAGGCGCAGGTCAACTCGTGGAATGAGGCGTATCCGGACGCGCAGATCGAGACCGTGGTTGCTGGCACGAGTATGGAGGATTGGGTCAACAATCTGAACAACGGTGTGGTGGATTTCCTGATTTTCACCGAAGCTTCCTTTAAATACTTCAGTGAAAACTATGACACTTCCAATTGGGTGCTCCATACCGACGCGGAGGTATATGACTCTAACTCCTACATTTTATTTGGCAAGACCCAGACTGAGCTGCAGGAAGCGGTTGACGGCGCGTTGCAGGAGCTGACAGACAATGGAACACTGTCTGAGCTTTCCGTCAAGTTCTATGGCAAGGATTATACGGTAAAGGCGGCCGATTCTGAAACCACGTCCGAAGCTGAAGCAGCTTCGTCCTCAAGCTCAAGTACCGACAAGTAATTGAACCGCAGGCTTCCATGGACCGGTTCACAGCAAACCTGTGGACTGGTCCAAATTCTTCGGAAAGGAAGGAGAGCATGGGAGAATTTTTTTCTCTGGACAGAGCGGTTAAGGCGTTTCCCAAAATACTGGCCTCTTTGAATGTTACCTTCGAAATTGTCATCATCGCCACCCTTGTGGGTCTGCTTTTGGGCGTATGCATTGCCTTGATCCGCATGTTCCGCGTTCCTGTATTGAGCCAGATAGCGGCGGTATATATTTCGTTCATGAGGGGAACGCCGCTCATTGTTCAGTTGTATGTCGTTTATTACGGACTGCCCATCCTGCTTTACAATCTGGTGGGAATCAATATCAACGGCTGGGATAAATTGTTTTTCATTATTACGGCATATGCCCTCAATGAGGCGGCTTTTATGGGAGAGATCATCAGGGGCGCGATCATTGCCGTGCCGGAGCTTCAGACAGAAGCGGGTTATTCCACCGGCATGACCTATGGGCAAACGTTCCTCCATGTGATTCTTCCCCAGGCGGTGCGCGTCGCAATCCCAAGCTTCGGCGTGGATCTGGTGAGTTTGTTCCAAAGCACCTCACTGGCCTTCCTTCTGGGAGCGGTTGACGTCATTGGAAGAGCGAGAACCATTGGGTCAAACAGCGGGCATTACCTGGACGTCTATGTGGATGCCGCGGTCATTTTTATTACATTCAGCGTATTGCTGGAGCTTTTGTTCCATTTCATTCAGAAGAGAGGAGACAGGATTTATCATGGCCAGCACTGAAGTAGGGTATGAGATCAACTGGAACCTCCTGAAGCTGGCGCTGCAGAGCGGGCTGCGTAATCTTCCCGCTACCATTGAGCTGACCGTGTTCGGCATGGCGATTTCTCTGACATTGGGACTGCTTGTCGCGCTGGTGCGCTATTACCGTCTGCCGGTTCTCAGCCAGTTTCTGACCGTGCTTCTTACACTGCTCAAGGGGACTCCGGCAATGCTGATGCTGATGATGGTCAGCCTGATTTACAGCAGCAATATTATGAAGATCATTCAGTATTTTAATTTGAACATCAAGCCAGCGGATATCAACATGATTTTCCTGGGGATACTTGTGCTGTCACTGTTTACCATGCCGGGTACCTCTGAGGCGTTCCGCGGTGCACTGCTATCCATTGATAAGATTCAGTTTGAGGCCGGATACGCTGTCGGACTGACCACCGGCCAGCTGTTGCGAACCGTCATTATTCCGCAGGTGATTCCGACAGCCATGCCCATGCTGATGAACCTGTTGGTTGCGGCGTTTAAGGCATCCGCCCTTGTCTACACCATAGGAATTGTCGAGGTCATGTACGGTTCACTGGAGCCATGCGCACAGTATTACCAGTATTTAGAGGGCTATATTGCGGCGGCTGCAATTTTCTGGGCGCTGTCGATTCTGATGACATGCTTTGGAAACTGGGTGACGCACACCGTCAGAATCGAAAAAAGCGAAGGGAGCGTTTGATCATGCTGGAGCTGGAGCATGTAAAAAAATCATTTGGCAGGCTTGAGGTACTCAAGGATGTGTCGTTGAGCGTTCAAACAGGCGAAGTAGTCGTGATTTTAGGACCCTCTGGGTCGGGTAAGACAACATTGCTGCGCTGCATTAATTTTCTCGAAAAAGCGGACGCGGGGAAACTGACCATCTCGGATCATACCATCAACCTATATCATGCAAAACGAAATGAGATTTTGAACGTTCGGAAAAAGACCGCCTTTGTTTTTCAGAATTACGGCTTGTTCCGCAATAAAACGGCCCTTGGAAACGTTGCCCTTGGACTGATGGTTTCCAGAAAGATTCCGAAAGCCGAGGCGCTTCAAAAAGCCAGGGAGGCATTAGATTGGGTCGGGCTTTCCGATAAATACGACAGTTATCCCTCACAGCTCTCCGGCGGACAGCAGCAGCGCGTGGGCATTGCCAGAGCGGTGGCGCTGAATCCGGAGGTGATCCTGTTTGACGAGCCCACTTCGGCCCTTGATCCGGAGCTTGTGGGAGAAACTCTGGAAGTGATCAAGCGTGTCGCCAAAACCGGCATCACGATGGTCGTAGTCACTCACGAGATGCAGTTTGCCAAAGAGGTCGCGAGTCATGTTGTTTTTATGGAGGATGGTTATGTTGTGGAGGAGGGAAGTGCCGAGGATGTGTTTTCACGCCCGAAAGAGGAGCGCACAAGGCAGTTTTTAAGCAGGATTATTCAGCCGGAGTACAGCATCTGAGGGATGCGGACTCCAGCGTCCGGCAGCCGTTCTGCCGGCGTCGCTGACGCCTTTGAGAGGAAGGGAGATCAGGATATGCACAATTATGAGGAACTGAAATATTCGCACCCGTGCTTTGGCGGTCATAAGAATCAAAAGGGACGCATTCATCTTCCCGTGAGCCCGGGCTGTAATATTGAATGCAGATTTTGTGACAGGAAAATCAATGAAACGGAACAGCGGCCCGGAGTGACCTCCGTCATTTTAAAGCCGGACGAAGCGGTTGAGGCGGTTAGAAAAGCGCTGGAGCTTTGCCCGGATATTTCGGTGGTGGGCATCGCGGGTCCGGGGGATACGTTGGCAACGGACAATGCGCTGAAAACCTTCCGCCTGATCCGAAGCGCGTTTCCTGGACTGATCAACTGCATGAGCACCAACGGACTGCTGCTGCCTGAACGGGCGGATGAGGTGATAGAGCTCATTGATTCTCTGACGGTCACGGTTAACGCTGTCGACGCTAAAATTGAAGCGCAGCTGAACGACGCCGTTTTCTATCACGGAAAAAAATATTACGGCGAAGAAGCCGCCGCAATCTTAATTGAAAACCAACTCAAGGGGATCCAAAAAGTTGCGGACGCGGGAGTTACAGTGAAGGTCAACACCGTTTTGGCGCCGGGGATCAATGACGATCACATTGAGGAGATTGCCATGGCGGTCAGTGATGCGGGGGCAAAAATATATAACATCATCCCGCTGATTCCGCAGCATAAGCTTTCCGACCTTCCGGCGCCTGACTGCATGCAAATTGAAACCGTGCGGCAGCAGGCCGGACAGTACATCGATGTATTTCGCCATTGCCAGCACTGCCGCGCCGATGCGGTGGGGATTCCGGGCGGAAAAGATTATGGAGATCAGATTTATTTGAAACGGCTTTCAGGGCAGGAAACGTTTTCTCATGGATAGTGTCCGGCTCTAAGGGGCACCTTCGCAGAGGCGAAAAGAGCCGTTTTGTTCATCAAGACACAGGGCATGTGCCTCGATGAAGCCTGTAAGGGGTACATAGGCGCGGTTGCTTAGCGGCAAGGCGTTTTGCGACGATAAAAATCCAATTGTGATGAAAGTTCTTCTTGACAAGAACCTAGTAATTATATAATATAAGTATATAATTTACAATACCTATGTATAAGGTAGTATTTGAGGGGGCAGGGAAAGCTCATGTGTATGATTATGATGCGATGTTGCGGTTTGAAGCAACTCAACAGGGATTTATTCATCAAAGCGAGCACTGCTTATGGAATGGGTCATGAGTGATTGCGGCAACGTGCGGTTGGCTTTGAGTGGGATCGCAGGCCTGCTTTTTGGAACAGACAGGCCGCATGTCCACATGAGACTGAAATTGGAGGTGGCCTATGAAAAACGGCAAGGAAACGCCCATTCCCCTGACAGAAGAACATATCAGAAAAATTGTTGCGCTCATGGAAAGCATTCAATATGGAACTATTACATTGGTGATGCAGGACGGAGTATTGGTGCAGATTGAGCATACGGAAAAGGAACGGCTGCGCTGACGGGCGCAGTGAGCGGTATCCGGCGGACTGCCGGGTGAAAAACGGAAGAGGAGCGGGGAGCCGTTCACAAAAGACAGAAAAGTAACCGTATTTCATGTGGTATGAAGTGTGGGTTCCGGTGCAGATCCGCCGGAGACAGCATGCTTCTGACGTTTAAATACATATTTGGAGGAACCGAGATGTCATCAATCAGACAAGTTGCAATCTATGGAAAGGGAGGAATCGGAAAGTCCACGACCACGCAGAATCTGACCGCTGGACTGGTACAGCTGGGGAAAAAGGTAATGGTAGTTGGCTGCGATCCGAAGGCGGACTCCACCCGGCTTCTGCTGGGGGGACTGGCGCAAAAGACGGTATTGGATACCATTCGTGAGGATGGGGAAAGCGTCGCGCTGTCGTCCATTTTAAAGGAAGGCTACGGCGGATGCCGCTGCGTGGAATCCGGCGGACCGGAGCCTGGTGTGGGCTGCGCGGGACGCGGAATTATCACCTCTATTGGTCTGCTGGAACGTCTGGGTGCGTATACGGCGGATTTGGACTATGTGTTTTATGATGTTCTGGGAGATGTGGTGTGCGGCGGATTTGCCATGCCCATCCGGGAAGGAAAGGCGAAGGAAATTTATATCGTGGCCAGCGGCGAAATGATGGCGCTGTATGCCGCCAATAATATTGCCAAGGGCATTCAAAAATATGCGAAGAAAGGCGGCGTGAGGATGGGCGGCATTATCTGCAACAGCCGCAACGTCGACCGGGAAAATGACCTGCTTCGTGCCTTTGCCAAAGAGCTTGGCACACAGCTCATCTATTTTGTACCCAGAGATAACATTGTGCAGCATGCGGAAATCCGCAAGCAAACGGTAATCCAGTTTAAGCCCGACAGCGATCAGGCTCAGGAATACCGCAGTCTGGCGGAAGCCATTGAGAACAACACTCAATTTACCATTCCCACACCCATGTCCCAGGATCGGCTGGAAGAAATTCTGACAGAATTCGGACTTTATGATGTAGCCGATGATTACCGGATTTAAGAGAGCGTTTCACGAGCATCCAAACGGCAGTGCGATGAAACATCTATTTGATATGTTGTGAAAGCATGAGAGGGGCATGATCCTTTGGGATCATGCCCCTCTTGCCGAAAGTCTCCGCGTAGTCTCCGATCGCTTTTCCCGCGGTCGGCGAAAAGGAGATATTATAACAGCTCAAATTGGTTTTTGTGAAACCTCAAAACGCCGTCGCTCTGGAGCTTTGAAAGCTCTGCCGACATGGCGCTGCGTTCCACACAGAGATAATCCGCGAGCTCCTGCCGGGCAAAGGGGATGCTGAACCGGCTGCTCCCCGTGCGCTTTGCTTCGGAGGAGAGATAGGCCAAAAGCTTTTCCCGTGTGGTGCGCCTGGAGGTGATTTCCATTTTTTTCGTCAACGCGATATTCTTGCCGGAGACGATATGCAGCATGTTTCGCACGAGCTCACTGTGAAACCGGCACGCGTTGGTACATGGGGTGGTCAGCCTGCGGCAGTCAATCAGCAGCAATTCACTCTCGGTTGTGGATAAAACATCCACTGGGAGGGACTCTATCTCCGCGCAGGCAAAGGCCTCTCCAACAAGCTCTCCCGCGTCGATGGCGGCCAAAATGGTTCGGTTGCCATAATAGTCATCCTGAACAACCTGAATCTGGCCAGACAAGACCACGCCGAAGCGCCTGATAGGGGTTCCTGAAAAAAATATGGTCTGTCCTTTTTCGTAGTGGGTTGTTTTTGCCCCCAGGCAGAGCAGCAGCGGCTCCAGATCAGACACATCAATGCCGTCGAATAACGCGACGGTACGCAGCAATTCAAAATATTCGGTCATGGCATCCTCTTTTGTTGGAATTCCAACAGACTTTTTATTTATAACATAATAAAATAAACACAGAAAGTCAAGCAAAAGAGAGTGTGTACATCAGAATTCATGAGGTGAATGGATATGTTGAGGAAAATTATTAAAATTGAAGAAGAAAGCTGCAATGGCTGTGGTTTGTGTGCCGAGGCGTGTCATGAGGGCGCGATCGCGATTGTGGATGGGAAAGCCAAGCTTTTGCGGGACGATTACTGCGACGGTCTGGGCAACTGCCTGCCGGTCTGTCCCACCGGAGCCATCCGGTTCGAGGAGCGTGAAGCGGCGGAATATGATGAGGCTGCCGTTGAGCAAAATCAGAGAAAAAAGCACGGAGGAGAACTGCCCTGCGGCTGCCCCGGTACGCAGGCGAGAGCCATCCACCATCAAACAGGCGGACGCGAAGCGCGCGGCAGCCAGTCGGACGGTTGTGACAGCCAGCTTGCCCAGTGGCCTGTTCAGATTAAGCTTGTGCCGGTCAAAGCGCCGTATTTTGAGAATGCCAATCTCCTGATTGCCGCCGACTGTACCGCGTATGCCCATGGTGATTTTCACAACAGGTTTATGAAAAACCGTGTTACCTTGATTGGTTGTCCCAAGCTGGACGAAGAAGATTACAGCCGGAAGCTGACGGAACTAATCCGGCTCAATAATATCAGGAGCGTCACAGTGGTGCGTATGGAGGTTCCGTGCTGCGGAGGGATCGAGAACGCGGTGAAGCAGGCGCTTCAAAACAGTGGGAAATTCATTCCCTGGCAGGTGGTGACCATTTCAACCGACGGCAGGATCCTTGATTGACCGGGATGCGGTCTGTTGTGGGGAGTCTACGGAGCGTGGATTGCTTTCGTGGCTGGTTTCCGTTACAATGAGGTTCGAGGTGAACACAATGGACATGAACCGAAGAAAGCAGCTATTGGAAACATATAAAAACCGCCATCCTGAAATGGGCGTCATCTCCTTTCGCTGCAAAGCGACCGGCGAAGCCTTTTTGGGTATTTCCAAAGACACCAGGGCAGACTTTAACAGTACCCGAGTGAAGCTGGCGGCGAATTATTATCCAAACAGACGGCTGCTGGACTTGTGGAATCAAAATGGCGAAGAAGGTTTTGAGTGTTCGGTTCTGAAGGTTCTGGACTATGAAGACCCACGGGAGAACCACACCGATGCGCTGGAGGCTCTGCGGGAGAAGTGTTTTTTGGCCGATCCACAGGCAAAGAAGCTTTGGAAATAAAAAATCGTCAGCACCGCGGGTAAATATGGCGGTGCTGATGTGTATGTGAAGATGGAAGAAGGAAGAACTTCGATGCTTGACACGAAAACCGGTGATTTGATTGCGCGGCTCAGAAAAGAAAAAGGTCTTACTCAGCGGAA
>Ga0316604_10002077_pt1 | contig 16046 bp, 12 predicted proteins | sample OWC_soil_day20_C_FD_207650 | JGI IMG/M metagenome (GOLD analysis project Ga0316604, IMG submission 207650) | Wetland soil microbial communities from Old Woman Creek delta, Ohio, United States - OWC_soil_day20_CT | ecosystem: Environmental > Terrestrial > Soil > Wetlands | place: USA: Ohio... | reverse complement strand
GTATTCGCCCTGCCCGGCGTCGTCATCCCGGCCACCGGCGCCGTGCTGGAAGTGGGCACCATTCGGGGCATCGAGAGCCGCGGCATGATGTGCTCGGAGCGCGAACTCGGCCTGTCCGACGAGCATAACGGCATCATCGAATTGCCCGAGGACGCGCCCGTCGGCGTGTCGTTCGCCGACTACCGCGGCGGCGCCGACCCGGTGATCGATATTTCCATCACCCCCAACCGGCCGGACTGTCTTGGCGTACGCGGCATCGCCCGCGATCTGGCGGCGCGCGGCCTTGGCAAGCTGAAGCCCGATCCGCTGACGCCGGTTGCCGGCACCTTCCCCTCGCCGGTGCCGATCGCGCTGACATTCGAGGGCGATGATACGCCCTGCCCGGTGTTCGCCGGTCGCGTGGTCCGCGGGATCAAGAACGGGCCGTCACCGAAGTGGCTACAGGACCGACTCAAGGCGATCGGCCTCCGGCCGATCTCGGCACTGGTCGACATCACCAACTACCTGACTTTCGACCGGGGACGGCCGCTGCACGTCTACGACGCCGACAAGCTGACCGGCACGATCTCAGCCCGCCTCGGCAAATCGGGCGAAAGCCTGCTGGCACTCGACGGCAAGACCTATGCGGTCGACGACAGCATCTGCGTCATTGCCGATGACGCAGCCGTGCTCGGCCTTGGTGGCGTCATGGGCGGCGAGACCACCGGCTCGACCGAGGCCACCACCTCGGTGTTCATCGAAAGCGCCTATTTCGATCCCGGCCGCACCGCGCGTACCGGCCGGCGGCTGGGGCTCAATTCCGACGCCCGCTTCCGCTTCGAGCGCGGCATCGACCCCGGCTTCGTCATCGCCGGCCTCGAGCTCGCGACACAGATGGTGCTCGACCTGTGTGGCGGCGAGGCTTCCGACTTGGTGGTGGCTGGCCGAGAACCTCTCCTGAACAAGGTGATCGACTTCCCGCTGTCCGAGGTAAAGCGCCTCTCCGGCCTCGATCTTCCAGCCGACACCATCACCGGCACGCTTGAAAAGCTCGGCTTCTCGGCGGCAGGTAGCGGCGCGAGCCGTTCGGTCGCCGTTCCGCCCTGGCGGCCGGACGTCTACGGCAAGGCTGACCTCGTCGAGGAGGTGGTGCGCATTGTCGGCCTCGACCAGGTGAAGGCGACGGCGCTGCCGCGCATCGCCTCGGTATCCCAGAAGGTCCTGGCACCCTTGCAGATCCGCACTCGTCGCGCCAAGCGGGCGCTGGCGGCACGTGGCCTGGTGGAGGCGGTGACCTGGTCCTTCGTTGCCAAACCGGTCGCCGAGCTGTTCGGTGGTGGGGCACCCGAGCTGGAGCTCGCCAACCCGATTTCCTCCGATATGAGCGACATGCGGCCGAGCCTGATTCCGGGGCTTGTCGCCGCTGTCAAGCGCAACGCCGACCGCGGACTTGCCGATCTCTCGCTGTTCGAGGTGGGACAGGTGTTCGCTGGTGACCGGCCAGAGGACCAGTCAATCGTCGCCACTGCCGTGCGCGAGGGCAGCGCAGGCCTTGCTGGTGCAGGCCGCCACTGGGCCGGCTCGGCCGCCGCGGTGACCGCCTTCGACGCCAAGGCCGACGCGCTGGCGCTGCTCGACGCCCTCGGCGTCGATGTCTCGCGCGTTCAGATCGTCCGCTCCGCGCCGAGCTGGTTCCATCCCGGTCGCTCGGGCAGCATCCAACTTGGGCCGCAGACTGTGCTCGCCCATTTCGGCGAGTTGCACCCGGCCGTCGTTGAAGCGCTCGATACCGAAGGCCCGATCGTCTCCGCCGAGGTATTCCTCGATCGGATTCCGGTCGCCAAGCTGAAGGCTGGCCGCAGCAAGCCGGCGCTGGCACTCTCCGCCTTCATGCCGGTCAGCCGCGACTTCGCCTTCGTCGTTGACGACGGCGTCGAGGTGGCAAAGATCGTCAAGGCGGTACAGGGCGCCGACAAGAAGCTGATCGGCGGCGTCGACGTGTTCGACGTCTACCGAGGCGAGCACATGGCGGCCGGCCAGAAGTCGGTGGCGATCGCCGTCACGCTGGTGCCGATCGACCGCACTCTGACCGACGAGGACATCGACAAGGTGTCGAAGGCGATCATCGCGTCGGTACAGAAGGCGACTGGGGCAACCTTGCGGGGCTAACCGCCAGACGAGACAGGAGAGGCTGCGAAACACCGCAGCCTTTCTTTCATTTCGCGACCAGTACCTGGGAGCATTCCGGCGGCAGGTCCTTCAAGGTGATCTCGGGCGGTGGCGGCTTGGGCTTTGACGGCTTCGCCGGCTTGGGCGGCGGCGGCGCGTACCAGCTCTGGAGTTCGGTGCCGCAGCCGTCGCCCGACGACGGCTCGGCCTGCGGCCGGCAGGTTGGCGAGTTCCTCGGGCAGGCGATGCGGACGTGAAAGTGAAAGTCGTGGCCCCACCAGGGACGCACCTTGGACAGCCACGCGCGGTCGCCGCTCGCCCGTTCGCAGAGTGCCTTCTTGATGGCACGGTTGACAAAGATGCGTTCCACCTCCGGCTGCTTTGCCGCCAGGCGAATGATGTTGAACTGCCGATTCGAGAACTTCTTGGGATCGACGCTGAGTGTGTTGGGGGCCAGCATCGACACGGCGCTCACCCGTTCGCGTTCGTCGTAGGTCAGCTCGCGCTTGGGCATCGGCGTCAGCCAAATGTCGGCGTCGAGGCCAATCTGGTGGCTGGCATGGCCCGACGGCATCGGACCACCACGCGGCTGCGACATGTCGCCGACGAGAAGACCGTTCCAGCCGGCCGACGGCGCCTTGGCTGCAAGGCGCTCGAGAAAGTCGACCAGCACTGGATTGCCCCAGTTGCGGTTGCGGGAAAGACGCATCACCTGCCAGGCCGGGCCATTGACCGGCAGGAGTTGGGCGCCGGCAAGACAGCCGCGCGCATAAGAACCAATCGAGCGGGCGGCCAGCGGCGCCGGCTCATCCATGGCACCAAACAGCTGCTTGGCCGGCGTCTCGGCGGCGGCCGGCAAGATGGTGGCGAGGAGAAAAAGGACGACAAGGCGAAAGGACATTGAGCTGTTCCGGCATCGAAGACCGGCTCATGCTGCGCCCTGCCGGATTAACCGCAGATTAACCAGCGTCATTCCCGGATCGACGGACGCAGGCGCAGCACCGGCAGCGAACCGGTGACGTCGAGGCCGGATGGTCGTGCCGAAAGGATCACGCCGGCCGGCCCGGAAGAGACTTCGGCAAGCCAGGTCGGCCGCACACCTTCGATCAGTTGAGCGGCGAGCCCCGCCGGTGCCCGCTCGGCCATCTGACGAAGCTCGGCGTCCCCCGTACAGGCAGCGAGATAGGTGGCGCCGGTCGCCCGGAAGGCGGCTTCCGGGTCGGCGCCGGTGAAGACCGCCTCGACAGCAAGGATGCCGTGGGCGTTCCGGTGATAGGGAGCGGCCAGCACAGCGTGCGGCGTCGCCTTGAGCAGGAAGGCGCCGAAGTTCGAGGTGGCGACGACGAGACCTGGCGTGCGGTTGCCCAGCACATCGCCGAAAAAGGCGCGACACTCGGTCATGGTCGCCGCGTTCACCGCGTCAAGGTCCGGCCGGTCGGAGAGGCGGTTGGCCGCCATGACGGCCAGCATCCACAGCATCGGCACGGCCACAAGCCAGCTCCAGCGCCGCGCGACCGAGCGCGCGTCATCGCGTCCGGCAGTCGCTCTGACGGCCAAGGCGACAACGACGCCAACGGCCGCCGAAGCGACGATCTGGGCGCCGACCAGTGCGCGCAATTGCACCGCCCCAAGCAGCACGGAGCCGCCGAGGATGGACAGAACGATGGCAAAGGCCGGCCGGTCGGCGGCCGGCATGCGACGGAGCGCCAGTGCCCCCAGCACGAAGGCGGCAAGCGGCGCGAGATAGAGCGGCGGCACCAGTCCCGGCCGCCCCTCGAGCGTGGCGATGAGGCCTTGCGCCTCGGCGACGCGATCGAGCCAGATCGGCCGGATGGCCGGATCGACATCGCCATAGGGCCCGGCGAGGCAGGTCGGGAACAGAATGGCGGCAACCGTGACCAGGAGCGACGCAACGGCGACCAGCGCGCCGCCGCGCATCAGAAGGCCGGGCAAGCCATCGCCGTGGCCGCGCAACACAGCGGCCAGGGCAATGACGGCGCCGCCGCCAAACAGCACAGGCGTCAAATAGGCAAAGGACAGTGCGTCGCAGGCCGGCACCAGCCAGAGCGACGGCGGGATGGTCACCGCGGCGGTGAACAGCGTGCCGGCGATCAGCGCAGTGTTGAACAGCATCAGGCCACGACGCCACCGGTCGGCGTCGATGGTCCAGGCGATGGCAAGGCCGAGGATGGCCAGCAGGATGGCCAGCAGCGTCTCCAGGCCGACGGCGAGGCTGATGGCCGCCGCCAGGCCGGCGGCAAGCGGCCAGCGGCGAGCGCCATCGGCCCGGACCAGCCCCATCAGCACACAGGCAAGCAGTACGGCCTGGATGTTGTGATGATCGAGATCGCCGGGCAGGAAAATGCCCTTCACCGGCGGCGACAGAAAGATCATCAGGAGCGTGACGAGACGGGCGATGTCGCCACCGAAGCGGCCGGCCACCGAGGCCAGGGCGAAGGCGAAGGGAATCACCAACAGCACTGGCCACAGGTTGGCGGCGAACAGCTCGGCACCGGCGCGGCCGACGAACGGGTTGGCCGCGAAAATCAGTCCCACGATCGGCACGTCGACGAGACGCGACCAATGCATCAGCACGCCACCCGGCGGATCGAGGCGATACTGGGTAAGGTCGAACCATCCCTGGCCAGAAAGAAGATCGCGGACCTCGACCAGGCGCATCATCGAGTCGGGGTCGCCCCAGTCAGGGCCGAGATTGGCGAGCCGGTTGACGGCGACGAGCCCAACGACCAGCAGCCCCAGCGCGGCGGCAAAGACGACACGAGCACGCAGACCAAGACCGGAGAGAGCGGCGCTGAGGGCGCCTTGTTTGGAATTCATTGACCAAAGCCGACGACAGGACGTGGGAAAGCCGGGCACACGCTAAGCGTCGTTAGCCTTGCCTTAACACGATGGATAAATGGTAAAGGCGACGCACCGCCGACCGCGGTCCGCATCCCCCGGGTGGATCCATGACCGCAAGCGAGATTGCAACCGACACCACCCCCGCCTTTCCGGGCCTCGATATCGCGGTGCTGCTGCCCTGTTACAACGAGGGGGCAACGATCGGCGCCGTGGTGCGTGGCTTCCGGACGGCGATGCCAGAGGCGCGTATCTGCGTCTTCGACAACAATTCTTCCGACCGGACCGCCATTGAGGCGCGCGTCGCCGGTGCCGAAGTGATCCGCGAGGGACGCCAGGGTAAGGGCCACGTTGTCAGGCGCATGTTCGCCGACGTCGACGCCGACGTCTACGTCATGGCCGACGGCGACGGCACCTATGACCCACGCGATGCCGTCGACCTCGTGCGGGCGCTGGTCACCGAGCACGCCGACATGGCGGTCGGTGTCCGCCGCAACGTCACCATCGACGCCGGCCGTTCCGGTCACGCTCTCGGCAACCGGCTGTTCAATGCTCTCTATCGGCGGCTGTTCGGCCCCGACTTTACCGACGTCTTCTCCGGCTACCGCGCCTTCACACGACGCTTCGTCAAGAGTTTCCCGGCCGTGTCGCACGGTTTCGAGATCGAGACGGAGATGGCGGTGCATGCGGGGCAGCTGCACATTCCCACCGTCGAGCTGCCGCTCGACTACGGCCGTCGTGTCGAGGGGGCGCCATCCAAGCTGCGCACCTTCCGCGACGGGTTCCGCATCCTGATGATGTTCGCCATGCTGGTGAAGGAAACGCGACCGAGCCTGTTCTTCGGGGTGCTCTCGGGCCTGTTCGCCGCCGCGTCGGTCGTCCTCGCCCTGCCGCTTCTCGCGACATACTTTGAGACCGGCCTGGTACCGCGCCTGCCGACGGCGGTGCTGTCCACCGGGTTGATGACCCTCGCCGCGCTGCTGGCCACCGCCGGTCTCGTGCTCGACAGCCTCGCCCGCGCCCGCGTCGAGCAGAAGCGCATCCTCTATCTGTCCATTCCGGCGCTGCGGCGGCCGGAGGACGCGGCCGGGACCGAAACGGCGGCAAATCTGGCGGCGCTACGCGATCTCGTGCGCCGGCTGAGTGACCGGGCCGACCAACGTAGAGCCGGCTGAGATGGCGTCCGCCCTCAGGCGGCTCGGCGGCTTTGCGCTGGCCGGCTTCACTGGTTTTCTCGTCGATGCCGGGCTGACCGAGGCGCTCGCCGGCCTGGGCATCAGCCCCTATGCCGGCCGTGTGGTCGCAGTGGCCGTTGCCATTGCCGTCACCTACACCATCAACCGCAACCTCACCTGGAGGGATCGGCGTGCCGCCATGCCGGGCCGCCGGGTGCGCTACGTCGCCATGTCGCTCGTTTCGATCGCCGCCAACTATCTGGTCTTTGCCGGGGCGCTCGCCGCGATGCCCGGCCTCCGGCCCGCCATCGCCGTGGCAGCGGGCACCGGCGTCGGCATGGTGATGAACTACGTCGGCTACTCGCGCCTTGTGTTCAGGGATGGCGAGGATCAGGCCGCGTAGCGGCTCGCATCGGCGCCGTAGTAGCGGACATATCGCTCGGAGATGCGATCGACCGGCAGCACGATCATCACATCGGTGGTGCCGAACGGACGGTCGACGACGGCACCGCGGCCGACCATGGCGCCAAGACGAAGATAGCCCTTGATGAGCGGCGGCATGCCGGTCAGCGCCGCGCGCATGTCCACGGCCTCGATCGGCAGCCGGTTCATGGTGACGGCCCGCTCCGGTCGCGCCTCCACCCACCAATCGCCGTCGGCCGAGGCGTGGTGGTGCAGGAACGACAGCGGCAGGGCGAGAGCGTCGGGATCGGTGCCTTCGAAGGAGGCGCAGCCGATCATGGCATCGATACCGTGGTTGAGCACGTAGGCCCAGATGCCCTGCCACAGCAATTCGACGGTGCGCTTGCTTCGATAGGGCTTCATGACGCAGGAGCGGCCGAGTTCGAGGAACTCGAGGCCCGCATGGCGGGCGAGAAGCGGTTGGAGGGCAAATTCGCCGGCAGTGTAGAAACCGCCGTGACGCTCTGCCACCTTCTGCCGCAGGAGACGGTAGGTGCCGACGATGCGCGGCCGCGGCCGGCGGAACGGCCGGATCTCGATGTCGTCGTGGTCGACGACGAGCAGATGGTCACAGTAGCGATCGAAAGCGTCGGCATCGCGGCGGCGGAGAAATGTGCGTGAATCGGCGGTGGCCTGCATTTCACCGTAGAAGATGCTGTAGCGCAGCGCCTGGGCGGCGCGCACCTCGGCGGCCGAGCGGGCAAGCCGCACCTCGAGCGATCCCATGCGGCCGAGGGGCGCCGCCGGCGTCCTGCGCACGAAGGGTATGGGCATCCGCGCCTGCGTCAGGAAGTGACCTGCGACTGGAAGCGGCGAAGGCAGCAACGACATATCGCTTGGTACTCCATCGTGATCGGAACCGCGATCGACAGACGAAGTATTCGCGTCGACAGTCGATTCCTCCGAAGGAGTTAATGCGGCGAAATGGCGACGGTTATATGACGGGGCGTCAACGGAACCTTTGCCGGATAAGTCCAACCCCGAACATGATCGCGTCACCGGCGAAAGTCACCAGCCGGTAGAGCGCAACTGTGACGACCAGATCGTCGGGCGCAAGTGTGTCGCCGAGCACGGCGAGCATGACCATTTCGCGGATACCGATACCGCCGGGAGAGCCCGGCGTGACGAACCCAGCGATCCAGCTGAGGGCCACGGCACCGAAAGCGGCCGGCACGAGGCTATCCGTACGCATGGCAAGGATCGCGGAAAAGATCGCGCTCTGGGCAAGAAAGAACAACAGAACCAGAGGCGAGGCCCGCAAGACCGGCGCTCCGGTGAGATGGCCGAGGATCGTTAGGCCAGCCGCCGCGAGCACCAGCACGACAGCACCTGCCAGCCAGCGCATTTCGACCGAGAAAGGCATCACGCTCGAGACCCAGCCAACGACGACAGTCGCCGGCACAATCAGCGTCAGCACCATGCCGACCGACAAGGCCGCGATAATCAGAAGCCCGTTTTCGGCGAGAAGCGCCCTCACCAGAAAGGCATGGCCGTAGCCCTTATGGCGAAGGGCCGCGTGCCGTCCGACCAGGTGCAGCACATTGCCCGGCAGATATTTGCCGAATTGCGCCACCGCGTAGACGTCGACGAGACGGGAGGCGGAAAGTCCATGAGCGCCGACCAGCATCGCCCAAGCGGAGGCCAGCAGAACCAGGGCGGCGGCATAGACGGGCGCGAGAGCGACCACCAAAGCCCATTCGGGGAAGGTGACGGCGGCCTCCGACGGCATCGCCGACAGGACCGCCGTCAACCGACCCGCAAAGAAGACGACACAGACCAGCGTCAGCATGCCGCCGACGAGGACGACGAGCCGCCGGGCCGGCCTCCATCGCTCTGCCATCAGGTAAATCTCAGCAGCGTCGTTTCGTCGGGATAGGGAAGACAGGCGGTGAGGCCGCGAAGCCGCTCGGCCTTCATGCCACAGCCCTCGATGGCCGTGCGATAGCGGCGACGACCTGAGTTATCGAACACGATCAAGCCATCGGGCTTGAGGTGGGCTTTGGCAGCCTCGAGGCAATGACTGCGACAGCGACCGTCGATGACGATCAGGTCGAAGGGTTCCTCTCCGTCGATGGCATGAACATAGGTGCGGAAGGCAAGGCCGCGATCCCGCGGCTTTTCGCTGGCATAGGCGCGATTGTCGTCATCGACCGGCTCTCCGGGAACCTCGAGCAGTCGGACATGGCCAGCATTGACGAGGAGCCCGCGGACCACCGCGGCCCAGGACGGCACGTGCTCGACGCTGATCACCGTTCCCGCACGACGCGACAGCCACAACGTGCTGGCGCCGCTTCCATATTCGAACACTCGCGCGCCTGGACGCGACTTCAGAAAGGCGTCCACACGAGTGATCCCGTCGAGCTGCCACCAAGCAAGGTCGAGCCGGTTCATCTCGTTGATGTCGTATATAGCGAAAAGGCTCCGGAGCCAGAGGCCGGTCCGACTTGCCGGCCGTGGCGCGGAACGGAGCCTATCGCCCTTCCAGATGAGTCCCCGCAACCCGCGCATGAGCCCAACATAAGGAATTTTAACCAATTTATCGGTAGGTGCTAGACTCATCGCCGGGTTCCTCGGACATCACGTCCGGCCTCTCGCCGCCGGTTCTCTGCCTTGATCGACCCCACGAGACTGGGAGTGCGCCTTGAAGCTCATCATCCAAATTCCGTGCTTCAACGAAGCCGAAACACTGGCGCAGACACTGGCCGATCTGCCGCGATCCATCAACGGAATCGATACGATCGAAACCTTAATTGTTGATGATGGATCAACCGACGGCACCGCAGACCTGGCCCGGACGCTGGGCGTCGACCACATCATCCGGCATCGAGGAAATCGCGGCCTCGCCAAGACCTTTTCCACCGCCCTTGACGCCTCGCTCGGGCATGGTGCGGATATCATCGTCAATACCGACGGCGACAACCAGTATTGTGGCGCCGACATAGCCGCACTGGTGCAACCGATCCTTCGCGGCGAAGCCGATCTGGTGGTCGGGGATCGCGGCACCGGGTCGATCGACCATTTCTCGCCAACCAAGCGCTTCCTGCAGTCCCTCGGCAGCTTCGTGGTCCGCCGCCTTTCTTCACTCGACATTCCGGATGCAGTGTCAGGCTTCCGCGCCATGTCGCGCGAGGCGGCGCTGCGGATCAACATCGTGTCGAACTTCAGCTACACCGTGGAAATGCTGTTACAGGCCGGCGATAAGCGGATTGCCACGACTTCGGTGCCGGTGCGAACGAATCCCAAGACGCGTGATTCCAGGCTGTTCCGCAGCATCCCGCAATTCATCCACCGCTCGGCATCTACGCTGATCCGCATCTACGCCATGTACAAGCCGTTGCGCATTTTCCTCGGGATCGGCGGCGCCGTCACGCTGGTGGGAGCCGCACCAATGCTCCGCTTCCTCCTGTTCGCCTTCCGTGGCGAGAGCGAGGGGCACATTCAATCACTGGTGATCGGCAGTTCCTTGCTCGTCGTCGGCAGCCTGGTGATGGTACTCGGCGTGATGGCCGACCTCATTCGCGGCAATCGGGTCATGCTCGAGCAGGTGTTGCTCAAGATGCGGGATATGGAAGCGCGCCAGGGAACGGGCAGCGCGATCGTGACGCCAAGCGGAGAACTGGACGGCCTGCACGACCGTCTGCGACAGGCGATCGAGCGCTGGCCAACGACGGACGCGTCCGCCCCACCGGACAATGTGGAAAAGAAAGCCGACGCCGTGCCGGAGACGTTGCGAGGCTACGGAGGCGCATGATGGCGGCGGGTTCGATGACGGCCCCCGCCGAGGCGAGCCTTCCGCCGATCGGACTCAGCCGATCCGACATATTGGTCTTCGTATGTTTCTGCCTTGCCGGCTCATTCGCCTACCTTGCCATCCTCACCAACGGCAGCTTCGACATGGGAGCCCGGGAGACGCTCGACCGGGCCTATGACGCCTACGCCCAGACGCTGCTCGCCGGCCGGCTCGACGTCAGCCGCGACGTCATTGGCAACGAAGGGTTCTACGTCGACGGCAAGGTCTACCTCTACTACGGTATCCTGCCGGCGCTGCTGCGTCTGCCGTTTCTGCTTGTCGGCATGGCCTCGCCTGGCCCCCGCCTTTTCGTCTGGATTGAAGCGGCGGCGGCGGCAACGCTGTTTCATCTGACGCTTGCCCGCATTCTCGCCGCCACCTGTCCTCCGATCGGCAAGCCGGGCAACGGAGCGTTCGCACTGATGGCAGGCATCGCCGCCTGGATCGCTTCGCCCTGTCTCCTCCTGGTCAGCAATGCCTCGATCTACCACGAACCGATCGGCGTGGCTCTGGTCTGCACCGGCGGAATCTTTCTGTTGCTCTCCGGACCGATCGCTTCGGCGCTGGGCGGGCAAGTGTCACAGCTTTCGACGGCGCGCCTCACTGCGGTCGCCACCCTCGCCGGGCTGAGCCTGCACGCCCGTCCGCCGCTGGCGGTCGGCCTCTTCCTGCTGACTGGGCTTTTATGCCTCTGGACGCTCGCCGACCCCCGGGCAGAGGAGCACGGACTGTTGGGGCGTCTGCTTCATGCCGTCCGCAAGAGCTTCCTGCCCGGCACGATGCTGGCGATCGCCATTGCCGCCTTCATGTTCATCAACTGGCTGCGCTTCGGCGACCCGATGAGCGCCGGCCCGCTCAGATATTATGGCTACTATCTGTTTCTCGAAGGCAATTCGCCGAGAATGCAGACGTTTTTCGAACAGGGACGCTTCCAGGCGCTGCGGCTGATCCCCAACGCACTGGTGCACGCCTTCGGCGCGTATCAGGTCCACGAGCCGTTGACGAAGCTCCTGCGTATTGGTGTGCTGCGACTGGAGTCGCCGCTTCACGGCATGCTGCTCATCTGGGCGCCGGTCGTCATCATGTCGGTCTTCGGAACCGGGCACCTCATAGGGTTGTTGCGCCGGCGCCGCATCTGCGGCTTGTGGCTGGCAGGCATCGGCATCACCCTCGCCGTCAGCCTTGTGATCATGCTGTGTTATTCGACGGTGACGCTGCGCTACAAGTTTGAGATGTGGCCCGCGCTCTTCTTTTTCGCCGCCATAGGTCTCGTCGAGCGACTGGGGGCGAGTGCCGAGAAATCAAGGGACCCAAAAGCAAGCCGGTCGGCGGTATCGTTCGCACCCGTCTCGCTCGTTTTCATCGGCACCGTCGTGCTGGCGGCCTTCTACAGCAGCCGCTGCATCGAGCAATATAAATCGATGCCGCTGTTCAACGGCGATCCCACCGACAGCATTTTCCAAACCGGACCCAACGGCGTGATCGTGCCACCGCCCCTACGCGGTGTTTCCGGCGCGAGCTAAAGATCGACATACTGTGGGTCGGCGTGATCATCCCCGCCTTGCGCCGCCTGCGCCGGCAACCTATATACCGGCCGAATTCGGGGAGTTCCCCGGTCAGCATTCAAAGGAAAAAGGGGGGACCGGCCGGAGATCCGGCGTCAAGCCGAATGCCTCGGAAGGGGGTTCGGACGGTCTGCCTAAACGGAGTGACGAAATGGGCAAGGTTATCGGCATCGACCTCGGAACGACCAATTCCTGCGTCGCCATCATGGATGGCAAGAACGCCAAGGTGATCGAGAACTCGGAAGGCGCGCGTACCACGCCGTCGATCGTCGCCTTCGCCGACGGTGGCGAGCGTCTGGTCGGCCAGCCGGCCAAGCGGCAGGCGGTCACCAACCCCGAGAACACCATCTTTGCGGTGAAGCGCCTGATCGGCCGGCGCTTCGAGGACCCGATGGTCGGAAAAGACAAGGATCTCGTTCCCTACTCCATCGTCAAGGGCGACAACGGGGATGCTTGGGTGAACGCCGACGGCAAGAAATATTCGCCCTCGCAGATCTCGGCCATGACGCTCGCCAAGATGAAGGAAACGGCCGAGGCCTATCTCGGCACGAGCGTGACCCAGGCCGTCATCACCGTACCTGCCTATTTCAACGACGCCCAGCGCCAAGCCACCAAGGATGCCGGCAAGATCGCCGGCCTTGAGGTGCTGCGCATCATCAACGAGCCGACGGCGGCGGCGCTGGCCTACGGCCTCGACAAGTCCGACCATTCCAGGACCATCGCCGTCTACGACCTCGGCGGCGGCACCTTCGACATCTCGGTTCTCGAGATCGGCGACGGCGTGTTCGAGGTGAAGTCGACCAACGGCGACACCTTCCTCGGCGGCGAAGACTTCGACATGCGGCTCGTCAACTACCTTGCCGACGAGTTCAAGAAGGAGCAGGGCATCGACCTGCGCGGCGACAAGCTGGCGCTGCAGCGGCTGAAGGAAGCCGCCGAAAAGGCCAAGATCGAGCTGTCCTCGTCGGCCCAGACGGAAATCAACCTGCCGTTCATCACCGCCGACGCCAAGGGCCCCAAGCATCTGACGCTGAAGCTCACCCGCGCCAAGTTCGAGGCGCTGGTCGACGACCTCATCCAGAAGACCGTCGAGCCCTGCAAGGCCGCGCTGAAGGACGCCGGTCTCTCAGCCGGGCAGATCGACGAAGTGGTGCTGGTCGGTGGCATGACGCGCATGCCCAAGGTTCAGGAGACCGTCAAGCAGTTCTTCGGCCGCGAGCCGCACAAGGGCGTCAACCCGGACGAGGTGGTCGCCATCGGCGCCGCCATCCAGGCGGGCGTGCTGGCCGGTGAAGTCAAGGACGTGCTGCTGCTCGACGTGACGCCGCTGTCGCTCGGCATCGAGACGCTGGGCGGCGTGTTCACCCGCCTCATCGACCGCAACACCACCATCCCCACCAAGAAAGGCCAGGTGTTCTCGACCGCCGAGGACAGCCAGAGCGCGGTGACCATCCGCGTCTTCCAGGGCGAGCGCGAGATGGCCGCCGACAACAAGATGCTCGGCCAGTTCGACCTCGTCGGCCTGCCGCCGGCGCCGCGCGGCGTGCCGCAGATCGAGGTGACCTTCGACATCGACGCCAACGGCATCGTGCAAGTGTCGGCCAAGGACAAGGGCACCGGCAAGGAGCAGCAGATCCGCATCCAGGCGTCGGGCGGCCTTTCGGACGCCGACATCGACAAGATGGTGAAGGACGCCGAGGCCAACGCCTCCGCCGACAAGGCGCGCCGCGAGGCGGTTGAGGCAAGGAACCACGCCGAAGCGCTGGTCCACTCGACAGAGAAGTCGCTCGCCGACTATGGCGACAAGGTCTCCTCGTCGGACAAGTCGATCATCGAAAACGCGATTGCCGACCTCAAGGCGGTGATCGATTCGAACGACGCCGAGGACATCAAGGCCAAGACCAGCGCCCTTGCCCAGGCAGCCATGAAGCTTGGCGAGGCGATGTACGCCGCCCAGCAGCCGGGCAGCGCCGAGGAGAAGCCGGGCACTGAGGGCGACGACGTCATGGACGCCGACTTCGAGGAGGTCAAGGACGACAAGAAGAACGGTTAAGTCCGGGCTTCCTGCGTATCCGGCTCCCTGGTTTACACAGCCAGGGAGCCGTTCCCTGATGAAAACGGGCGGGAGGTACCGCCGCGGTTTCCTCCACCTCGGGACAGACGATGGCAAAACGCGATTATTACGACGTGCTGGGCGTTTCCCGCGACGCCGACGAGAAGGCGCTGAAGAGCGCCTTCCGCAAGCTCGCCATGCAATTGCATCCGGACAAGAATCCCGGAGACGACACCGCCGAAACCCGATTCAAGGAAGCCAACGAGGCCTATGAGGTTCTGAAAGATCCGCAGAAGAAGGCCGCCTACGACCGCTTCGGCCACGCCGCCTTCGAGAACGGCATGGGCGGGCGCGGTGGTGCGGACGCCGGCTTCGGCGCCTCGATGGCCGATATCTTCGACGACATCTTCGGCGAGTTCATGGGTGGCGGCCGCCGCAGCCGGCCCAACGGCCGCGAACGCGGCGCCGATCTTCGCTACAATCTCGACGTCACGCTGGAAGAGGCCTTCGTCGGCAAAACCGTCGAGATCCGCGTCCCCACCTCGATCACCTGCGTCAAATGCTCGGGTACCGGCGCCAAGCCCGGCACCAGCCCGCAGACCTGCCGCACCTGCGGCGGCAGCGGCAAGGTCAGGGCAAGCCAGGGTTTCTTCACCATCGAGCGCACCTGCCCCACCTGCCAGGGCCGAGGCGAGACCATCGCCAGCCCCTGCGAAGCCTGCTCGGGCAGCGGACGCACCACGCAGGAGCGGACGTTGTCGGTCAACATTCCGGCCGGCATCGAGGACGGGACCCGCATCCGTCTCTCAGGCGAGGGCGAAGCCGGCTTGAGAGGCGGTCCGGCTGGCGACCTCTACATCTTCATCTCGCTCCGGCCGCACGCCTTCTTCCAGCGCGACGGCGCCGATCTGCATTGCCGTGTGCCGATCTCCATGACCACGGCGGCGCTCGGCGGCGAATTCGAAGTGCCGACGATCGACGGCAGCAAGACCAAGGTGCGTGTGCCCGAGGGCACACAGACCGGCAAGCAGTTTCGCCTGAAGTCGAAGGGCATGCCGGTCTTGCGCGCGCGCGACGTTGGCGACATGTATATCAACGTCACCATAGAGACGCCGCAGCGCCTGACTCGCCGGCAGCGTGAACTGCTGGAAGAGTTCGAGCGCGAATCGTCTGGCGACAACAATCCCGAATCGGCTGGCTTCTTCGCCCGTGTTCGCGATTTTTTTGACAATCTGGGTAGCTGAGTCGACCGCGCCAAAATCCCGACATGCCGGCGGGCGAAGCTCCGGCCTGAGTGGTCTCGCAAGTCGAGCCGGAGGTGAGGGGGATGTTCGTGCATCGACTGCGGGACGAGGCGATCGCCGGAGCACAACGCGTGCGCTGCCAGTGTTCGGACGAGGTCAAGTTCCTGATGGGCTGGGCGTCCAAGCCGCTCACCACTGGCGCGATCAGCCCCTCGGGGCGCTGGCTCACCCGTGCCATGGCCGCCGCCGTCGACCCTGCCTGGGAGGGAACGGTGGTCGAGTTGGGTCCGGGAACCGGCGCGGTCACTGCTGCTCTGTTGGAACGCGGCATCGCGCCGGAGCGCCTTCTCGCCGTCGAATACAACCCCAAATTCGCCGAACATATCCGCACCCGCTTTCCGGGCGTACGAATCACAGTCGGCGACGCCTATGCCTTTGCCGACACGCTGCGGCGCGGCGGCGTCGGCAAGGTGGCCGCGGTCGTCTCATCGCTGCCTCTGTTCAACCAGCCACCGCTCCACCGCCGCCATCTCCTCGAGCAGGCGATGGCGGTCCTCGACCCGGGCCGGCCGTTCATCCAGTTTTCCTACGCGCTGGTACCGCCGGTTCCTGCCGAAGCGGGGCAATGGACGCTCGGCGTCAGCGGCTGGATCGTGCGCAACCTGCCGCCGGCCCGCGTTTGGACCTATCGCAAGGCGTGAAGCGGACGGAAACTCAGGCTTCTTCGCGCGTCGCCGATTCGTTGTCCGA
>Ga0316604_10002076_pt1 | contig 16048 bp, 12 predicted proteins | sample OWC_soil_day20_C_FD_207650 | JGI IMG/M metagenome (GOLD analysis project Ga0316604, IMG submission 207650) | Wetland soil microbial communities from Old Woman Creek delta, Ohio, United States - OWC_soil_day20_CT | ecosystem: Environmental > Terrestrial > Soil > Wetlands | place: USA: Ohio... | reverse complement strand
TAAAGGCACCCTTAAAGTGACCCTCGCCACCGACCAGGAAGCTAATATCCGGCTAATTGCTAACAAGATACTTAGCGGCAACTCCATTTTCAGCCAGGTTATTACTGATGCCCTTACTGATGGCTACAAACGCTTGCTATTTCCGACACTGGAACGGGAACTCCGTACCCTCTTAACCGAAAACGCCGAAAAGCAGGCCATCCGCGTATTTGGGCTCAATCTGCGTCCCTTATTACTGCAAGCGCCACTAGCAGGCCATACGGTAATGGGTCTTGACCCTGGTTACCGTACTGGCTGCAAACTGGCAGTGGTCAGCCCAACTGGCACTGTGCTGGCAACCAACACACTCTACCTCACCATGAGTGAGCGTCAACGCCAGGAAGCCGCGACCAAAGTGCTGGATCTTATCCGCACTCATGAAGTTACGCTGATTTCCATTGGCAACGGCACTGCCTCCTATGAAACCGAGGAATTTGCTGCCAACCTCATCAGCACCCACAATCTGAACGTCCACTACATTATCGCCAATGAAGCCGGGGCGTCAGTATACTCAGCCTCAAAACTGGCCAAAGAAGAACTGCCTGATCTGGATGTCACTATCCGCGGCGCAGTCTCCATTGCCCGCCGTATCCAAGATCCACTGGCCGAACTAGTCAAAATTGATCCCAAATCTATTGGTGTTGGCCAATATCAGCATGATGTAAACCAGAAAGAACTCGGCGGTACTTTAACCAATGTTGTAGAATCCTGCGTTAACCATGTCGGCGTTGAACTTAATACTGCTTCCCCTGCGCTTCTTACCTACGTCGCCGGTATCAATGCCAGTGTCGCCAAAAACATTGTTGCCTACCGCACCGAGAACGGTCAATTCAAAAGCCGTAAAGAACTCTTAAAGGTCGCCCGGCTGGGTAAAGCGGCTTTTACCCAGTGTGCTGGTTTTTTACGTATTGCTCAGGCTGGTAACCCGCTGGATAACACCCCGGTTCACCCCGAATCCTACGAACTGGCAGCAGCCATCTTAAGCAAACTAGGCTTTACGTTACAGGATTTATCAGACAAAAATAGATTGGCCGCTCTGCAGCAAGCAGCACCTGAGGCTGATGTTGCTAGCCTGGCAGACGAATTGAATGCCGGTGAGCCGACAGTACGAGACATCCTAGCTGCCTTAGCCAAACCGGGCCGTGACCCGCGCGAGGATGTGCCACCACCCCAAACCCGTAAAAACATTGTCAAGCTCTCTGATATTACTCCTGGTACCCTGGTTAAAGGCACTGTCCACAATGTGACCGATTTTGGCGTATTTGTTGATATCGGTATCAAGATTAACGGTCTAATTCACCGTTCAGAACTCAGCCACAAGTTTTTTCGCCACCCCACCGAGGTAGTCGCAGTGGGCGATATCATCGACGTAATCGTTATTAGTGTTGACGAAGAACGCAAGCGTATTGGCCTTAGTCTCAAACAAGTCCCAAAAGAATAAGAAAGTTATATTGTTAGGGTACTAAAAGGAGCCGTGCGGAAACTTTACGTTTCAACACGGCCCCTTTTAGTACCCACCTGAGACTATTATTCTATCCAATTTAATCTCCAATTGGGTCGTCAATTAGCGTAGCAAAAACAAAATCATGGGTATGATCTTCAGCTTCTTCAGTTGTTCCGTTTACAAAGTGCACATGCTTGTCGTCACCTACACAAATAGCACACCCTGTGCGCACACATATTTCATGAAAGTGGTCTTCATAAAAATCGGTTCTTGTAAATATATCGTGAACATGACTATTTCCCATAGGGATAACTTGAAATGAAACCCCGGCAAAACGGTGGTTATGTGGATCTTCCTCTAGTTCTGCCAGTTTTGTACTTCCTAAAAATTCGTGCACATGAGTTAGTTCTTCTTCCGAGTCATGGCAGGAACACTTCCTGTTATTTTCGTCCATCTCTTCACCTCCTTATTGTGTATATCTCATTTTATGTAACATAGTATTGCAATGCTACATTATGTAACGAACAAATTTAAACATACCAAAAGGGCCGTGCGGAAACTTACGTTTCAACACGGCCCCTTCCTATTATAATTAATTTCCCCGCAAAACAGTAAATGGTTCATTACTATATATCTTTTCTTCAATCACTGCCTTAAGCTCTTCACCAGTAGTTCTTAGCAGATAAATTTGGCCGGTGAGTCCACTAACCAGCGTTTCGTCTTGAATTTCGCCCAAGTTTATGGCTGTACTTAGCAGACTAGCCGTAATACCGGCGTGAGCGGCAGCCACACCAGCCATTAAATCACTCACTACCATTTTATCCACTATACCAACAATGGCCTTCCCGATTTCCATTACCTCAAGACAGGCGCTGGCTGTTTCAATTGGTACTTCGGCTGCCTGCTTAAGACCCTTTTGTATTGCTAGATTTCGTACCTTTTGTGTTTCAGTAGTTGTTGCTGATAAATCAGTGGCCGCAAGTAGTCCCTGGAGAGCTAATGCATCTCGGTCAATTAATATCGTGAGTTCAATATGAAGTCTAGTCAGATCAGCTTGTTTAGCGCTTAAAATCTCATTATCCTCCACATGCTGGGGACTTTTTAAGGAATAGTTTACTGCCATCTCTAATAAGGCTGCCGCCATAAGTCCATATAAGGCTGCTGTACTGCCCCCGCCTGGCGGTACTACATCAGAAGCCAATTTGGCTGCAAAATCATTAATACTTAATGAGCTTAACATAACTATCGCGTCCCTTCGGTTTTAGCTTATCCATATATACATCTACTTCTTACTCAACACTAACGATAAATTGATAATGCGGTTGCCCACCAAAATACACTTGGACTTCGATGCCCTCCAGCTCTTTACCAAGCTCTTCAGCCAATCTCTCAGCCTCTGTCTCGGCAAGTTCAACTCCGTAATACAAGCTAACCACACTGCTATCGGCCCCCACCAAATACAAGGCCAATTGCTTTAAGGCACTAGCTATATTATCAGCCCACACGACTACACTGCCGTCAATCACTCCAATATAGGAGCCTTCCGGCACAGTCTGACCGCCCACAGCCGAGTCACGCACAGCCACGGTCAGGCTCCCTGATCTCACAGCTTCCTGGGCCTCAGTCATTTTCCGGATATTAGCCTCAAGCGGGTCGCCCGGGTCAAAGGCCAGGATAGCAGCAAATCCTTGCGGAATAGTAGTTGTTGGTACAATAGCCACCCGTTCACCCAATAGTTTTTTGACCTGCACTGCTGCTAGAACAATATTTTTGTTATTAGGCAAAATAATGTATTGTTCAGCTAGTCCATTGTGCACGGCTGTAATAAATTCTTCCACAGGCGGATTCATAGTCTGTCCGCCTGAGATAATAATATTGGCTCCGAGTTGCCGCATGATAGCACTCATGCCATCGCCCACAACTACGCTGATTATCGCTAGCTTATCCTTATCTTGCGGGGCTGCCGGCACTGCTGACAAAGACTCTCCCAGATCAATGGTTTTGCGATGTTGATCTGCCATATTATCAATTTTGATATCATGGAGCGTCCCCCAGGCAATGGCTGATTCCAATACTGCTCCCGGGTGAGCGGTATGCATATGCACTTTTAGAATATCTTCACCTGGTGCAAGCACCAAAGATTCACCCATTTGCTCTAACTGACGCTTCACCTCCACCAGGCTGGCGGCAAACCGTTTAACGATAAACTCAGTGCAATACGGGTGGGCAATAGCAATATCAGCAGTAATACCCGGCACAGTCAACGTACGGCCAAAATCGGCCTCAGGCCCGCTAAACCGTCCTTCCAGCCCCTCCAGGCAGCCAGTCAGAAAAACAATCAATCCTTGACCGCCAGCATCTACCACGCCAGCTGCCTTCAGCGCCGGCAGCAATTCCGGAGTCCTTCTCAACTCTTCACCACCGGCATTAATTGCCGCTGTCAGGATATCAGAAAAGGTCGCATGATCCCGAACTGCTCGATAGGTACCTTTGGCAATTCCCTTGGCAACAGTCAAGATCGTGCCTTCTACCGGCCTGGCAACAGCACGATAGGCATATAGCACCCCATATTGAAAGGCTTTGCCGACTTCAGCAGAGGTGGCAGTGTCTTTACCTGACAGTCCTCTAGCAATACCACGCAGCAATTGTGACAAAATAACACCAGAATTACCTCTAGCTCCCATAATAGCGCTGTCAGCCCCCCGGCGAGCCAAAGAACCAATCCCCTCATCCGGGGCTTCTGTCACGGCTTTGGCTACTGCCCCCAGCGTAAGCAGCATATTGGTTCCGGTATCGCCATCAGGAACAGGAAAGACATTCAGACCATTAATATATTCATGTTTACGCATAAATGCACTATAAGCCCCGGTAATCATCCGACGAAAATCCTTGCCGTCAATTACTTCGACCCTTGGCTGCATACTAGTATCCCCTTCCACAGTTCTTATACCTTGCTTTGAAAAATCAGTCCAATAACCCCGGGGCCCAAATGAGCGCCCAATACTGACCCCAGTGCAGATCTCGAAACAGGAACATCAGGATAACGCTGGCGAATGGATGTCAGCATTTCTTCGACCACAGCCGGCTCATCCTCATATACTACGCCAATATACGCCAGACTATCCTCTTTAGAAAGTTCCTCCAACATACGGGATATAGCACGTGACTGGGTACGCACCTTATCAAGCACCTGCACCTTTGCTTCCCGTAGCGTAAGAATTGGCTTAATTCGCAATATAGAGCCAACCAAAGCCGCCGCCCCGCCAATGCGCCCACCCTTACGCAAATATTCCAGTGAGTCTACAATAAATAAAGTGCGGGTGGCAGCTGCCATGCGCTGCAGATATTCGGCGATTACGCAGGCTGACTCACCGGCTGCTGCCATAGCCAGCGCCGCCTCTGTCATTTTTAAAGCGCCAATAGCACCAGTACAAGAGTCGATAACATAGATTTCCCGACCTTTAAAGTCTTTATTAGCTACCGCTCTGGCCCCATTAACAGTACCGCTTAACCCGCCCGAAAGACAAATCATAATAACCGGATGACCTTCAGTTGCTGGCGTAAAAGCTTGAGCAAATGCACCAGGCGCGGGTTGTGAAGTTTGGGGATGTACCCCTTTTTCCCCTGCCAGCCGGAACAGTTCTGCAGTAGTTAACTCCGGTTCGTTCCACTCGTCCTTACCAAGAATAATCTGTAAGGGCACAACACGGAGATTGGCATGAGCTAGCAGCATTTCTTCTGGGACATTGGCCGTACTGTCAATCACTATCTGTATATCAATAACGTACACAACCCCTCTCCTACTCCTTTAACCTATATCTTACCAAATAATCTAGTGCAAATACACAAAAATATCATTAGCCTTTTCGGTCAAAATTACAGCAAATCCCTAAATCTTACCGGGACTGACAGGAAGTCGGATAGTAACGGCGAAACTAACTATAATTATACTATTTATGAAGGAGTAGCTATGAACAAACAACTCCTCTTTGCGTTAGATATCGGAACCCGCAGCGTTGTCGGCCTTGTCGGCGAAATGGAAAATGGCCTAATAAAATTAGTAGCATCAGACCGAGAAGAACATCATACCCGTGCCATGCTTGACGGTCAAATTCACGATGTTCAGGAGGTAGCAGAAGTGCTTGCCTCTGTCAAAACGCGACTGGAAGCCACTACTGGTGCCCTAACCAAGGTAGCTGTAGCTGCCGCCGGACGCGCTCTGTGCACACTTAAAACCTCAGCAACTCTTGACACAGCTTCACACGGAGCTCTTACTATTGAGGATGAGCGCTCTCTGGAGCTCGCTGCCATTCAAGCAGCCCAAGCTGAGCTGGCTACCTCAGGCGCCGTCCCTCAGCCGTCTGACTATTACTGTGTTGGTTATAGTGTCATTAGCTTCAGCTTAGACGGTACCCGTATAAAAAGTCTGGTCGGCCAGCGTGGTAAACATTCTGCCATTGAAGCCATTGCTACCTTTTTGCCGCGGCAGGTTATTGACTCACTGCAGTCAGCCCTTCAAACTGTGGGATTGGAAATGTCCACCCTTACATTGGAACCGATTGCTGCTATTAATGTACTTATTCCCACTACCATGCGCCATCTTAATCTGGTACTGATTGACGTCGGAGCCGGTACCTCTGATGTAGCCATTACCCGAGACGGCTCTGTCATTGCCTATGGCATGGTACCTTTCGCCGGTGATGAAATCACTGAAGCCATATCACAACAGTACCTGCTTGATTTTAATGTTGCGGAAACTGTCAAACGCCAATCAGGTAGTAAAAATAAAAAAATTTCTTTTACCGATGTATTAGGTATGTCGCAAAAGGTTGCCGCTAAAGACATTGTTGCAGCCATGACTTCCAAGGTAGGAGAACTTGCGCAGGCTCTTGCCGCTGAAATACTTACACTCAATAATGAACGCCCGCAAGCGGTATTATTGGTTGGTGGCGGCGCGCTCACACCACTATTGCCTGAAGCCTTAGCTCAAGCGCTTGATATTCCAGCTGCTAAGGTTGCCATTCGTTGTCCTGATTCGATTGAAGGCATTATCGGCATACCGAAAACACTTTGCACCCCGGATTCAGTAACACCACTAGGAATTTTGAAGCTGGCTGGTGGACGCATGCTTAACTTTATTAATATTACGCTGAATGAACGGACAATCCGCTTATTTAATTTAAGCCGGCTAACAGTAGCCGATGCTTTGCTCGCTGCCGGTATTGACATCCGGGCATTACGCGGCCGCCCCGGCATGGGCTTGACTATTTCCGTCAATGGCAAAACCCGGTTTCTTGCCGGTAGTCATGGTAATCCTGGCGAAATTATAAAGAACGGCCAGCCTGCCAAGTTAAACGATGCGCTGCATGACCAAGATACGCTTGTGGTAAACCTCGGTACTAATGGAACAGCACCCGCACCGCTCCTGAAAGATATCGCAACTGCACCTGAGTCATTACCAATTACCATTAACGGCAAGAACTATCTGCTAGAGCAGCCAATAACAGTAAACGGAACTCCCGCCACCCCGAACACTATACTAGGTGACCGTGACCAGATTTGCGTTAATCCTAAGCTCACACTCAAGCAGGCTCTACAACAACTAGCGCTTGAGCCCACCCCTACCGAATATGTCTATCAGGTTAACAGATCTGAGCGCTCGTATACAATCTGGCCCAAGTATACCATTAATAACGTCTTGGCAGCCCCTGATACGCTGCTAGCGTCTGGCGATACCATTGAAATACTTAAGCTGCCACCGCCAATGTTGGCAGATGTCCTGGGAATTAACAGCCAGGACATCAGCAGTGACATTAAGGTTTTATTTAACGGTACGCCTTGCACTATCCCTATTCGCCGTCATACTGTGCTGGTAGATGGACGCCTGGCAGATATCAATAGTACTGCCAGTTCCGGCAGCACTATTGATTTTACTACTTCGTCAGACCTTCAGCCACTTATCAGTGATGTACTCCTGGCTGCCGATTTTGATCCCCTTAGCCTGCCGGTTACCGCTAGCGTCAATGTGCTCTTAAATGGCTTGCCCACAGAATTTACCGCCATCGTCAAAAACGGTGATAACGTAACCATCCAAATAATTGAAAAATAACAAGAATTGCCACGCTACGCTCACAATGACTGACCGGAGTAAACGCTTACTCCGGTCAGTCATTGCAGGCTTTAGTGTGACAATCTATTTTTCACTTATTAAATACCGCACATTGATTGCGCCCCTGTCGTTTGGCACGGTACAAAGCACTGTCAGCTTTACTGAAGGCATCTTGACAGGCTACATTCGGACTTTTACGCGCTACCCCGATACTAATGGTAATTTTAACCCGTCCCCCTTTATGAACGAAATCGCAATTGGCCACTTGAAAGCGCAGCCTTTCGGCGATTTTTAGACCTAAGTCAAGAGAAGTACTCGGCAATACCAGTGCAAATTCCTCACCACCATAGCGAAAAGCCATGTCCTTGCTTCGAATACTCATTTTTAACATCTTGCCGACCATTTCCAAGACCTGATCACCAAATAGGTGGCCATAAGCATCATTTAATTGCTTAAAATGGTCAATATCAACGATCAGTAAAATATATTGCGAAATATCGGCTGTCTTTTCCAAATATGCCCGGTGGTTTAACAAGCCTGTCAACTGATCCGTATGCGCCAACTCATAATGGTGCGCATTCTCTCGCATAAGTTCGGCAATTTGTCCTTGGTTTTTATATTGTGTTTCTACCACATTACACATATAAACAGCTGTGCCAGACAGCAGTGCAAAACTAATTACATTGAATACTACATCAAGCCAAAAATCTGCTGCCATAGCATGGATTGCAAAGAGCTGAGCAGTCACATAAACAAACATAATAACCAGCGTCAAACGCATAGCCTGGTCCCGTCCCACCATAAGCACCATCCGCATTAACAACAAATGATATAAGATATTGCTGTAAACTGCTCCAACTACAGTAAGTCCCGCACACAACACTAAATTGATAACCAAATCACCCAGTTGCGGCTTAGCCTGACGCCAGCATAAGAGCATGTTATAAAGAATGTATAGACAAGCTAAACCGGTAATAACCGGCCACTGCGGCCCTTGATTAAGCACGGCGGCTGTCAGAGAAAACAACACTGCAATAGCGCCCATTCCCCTGATAATCAGCTGTAGTTGTGTGGCAGGATCGCCCCATATTTTTATCATATTCCTACCGTTGCTTGCACTCATATTATTCAAACTCCTTTAAACACTAGGAGGAAATGTATGTTACTTGTACAATAATATCATATTTTCAGAATAAAAAGTAAGTTTTCTTCGACTGATACCTTGTAAATAATCTTGCAAATCCCGTCAAATTTCTACAAAATATTCATGAAAAAAAACAAAACAATCCCTGTAAAATGATACACAGGGATTGTTTCTTGTTTTTATTGTTTACTGACGTATTCAGCCACTTTCTTAAAGGCATTGCCACTGGCGTAAATTGTCGCATTGATATCCTCTTGGGTATGAGCAGCAGACATAAATGAAGCCTCAAACTGAGAGGGGGCAAAATAAATACCTTGCTCCAGCATAGCGTGAAAGTAGACAGTAAATGCAGCTGTATCTGAGCATTTGGCACTCGCATAGTCGTAAACAGGCTGCTCACTAAAAAACAGACCAAACATCGAACCTGCTTGGTGAAATTGATAGGCGAAACCAAACTCCTTAGCTTTAGCCTGAATACCGGCACACAGCGCCGCTGTTTTGGCTGTAATTTTTTCGTAGAAGTCAGCATCCTGTGTCACTAACTGCAAAGTGGCAAGTCCAGCCGTCATCGCTAGTGGATTACCGCTCAGTGTACCTGCCTGATATACCGGACCTGCTGGTGCGATCAGTTCCATAATATCCCGCCGTCCACCATAGGCACCTACAGGCAGTCCGCCGCCAATTACTTTACCCAAACAGGTAAGATCGGGAGTAATATTATAGACTTCCTGCGCCCCCCCATAAGCTACCCGGAAACCGGACATGACCTCATCGAAAATCAGCAGTGCACCATACTGTTCGGTAATGGCACGTACCTTGTCCAGATACTCAGGTTTCGGCAATACCAGTCCCATATTGCCAGGTACTGGCTCGATAATAACTGCAGCAATTTCTTCCCCTTGTTGTTCAAACAGAGTACTTAATTCTTGAGCATCGTTATACTCAACCGTTATCGTATTATTGGCAATACCCTCCGGTACACCTGGGCTGTCAGGCACACCTAAGGTAGTTGCCCCTGAACCGGCCTTAACCAGCAGACTATCATGATGACCATGATAACAACCGGCGAACTTGACAATCTTACTGCGCTTGGTATAGGCTCTGGCCACTCTCAGGACGCTCATTGTGGCCTCAGTGCCTGAATTAACAAAACGGACAAGATCCATGGAAGGAATAGCTTCCGTAATCACCCTGGCAAGTTCGGTCTCCAGGAGCGTAGGAGCGCCATAACTGGTGCCACGTTCCAAGGCAACGCGCAGCTCAGCGGTCACCTCCGGATGGGCATGTCCTAAAATCATGGGACCCCATGAACCTACATAATCAATATACTCATTACCATCAATATCAAAAATATGACTACCATTTGCTCTGGCAATAAAGGGTGGCGTACCGCCAACACCCCGGAACGAACGAACCGGACTGTTGACACCGCCAGGAATATATCGTTTGGCTTCTGCAAAAGCAGTTGCTGCTTTATTCAATGTAAATGTCATATTGAAATCTCCCTTCGGGTTCTTATAGCCATTTGACAGCATCAAGCGCATGATAGGTAATAATAATATCAGCACCAGCGCGTTTCATACTTGTCAGCGTCTCGATAACCATACGGGGCTCGTCAATCAGCCCCTGGGCCGCCGCCGCTTTAACCATAGCATACTCGCCGCTGACATTGTACGCAGCTACCGGCAACAAAAACTCATCCTTAACCTGGCGAACGATATCCAGATAGGCCAAGGCAGGCTTAACCATCACAATGTCTGCACCTTCCTCAATGTCAAGCGCTACTTCCCGGAGCGCTTCGCGGGAATTGGCCGGGTCCATCTGGTAGGCCCGGCGATCCCCAGACTTTGGTGCCGAATCAGCAGCCTCGCGGAAAGGCCCATAATAGGCAGAAGCATACTTGGCAGCGTAAGACATAATACTAACATCACTGCAACCCGAGTCATCCAGTAATGCTCGGATAGCCGCTACCCTGCCGTCCATCATATCGGCCGGAGCCACCATATCAGCCCCGGCTTTAGCATGACTAAGTGCTACTTTGGCAAGCAGTGGCAAGGTTGAATCATTATCAACCTTATCACCATTTAAAAGACCACAATGTCCATGGCTGGCGTATTGGCACAAACAGACATCAGTGATAATAACCAGTTCAGGTACTGCCTGCTTAATGGCGGTAATAGCCTGCTGCACTGGACTGCTCATGTCCCAGGCACTGCTGCCACACTCATCCTTGTACTCAGGTAAACCAAACACCAGCACCGCCGGGATACCTAAGTCATATGTTTCCCGCGCCAATTCGACGGCCTTGTCAGGCGATAAATGGAAATTGCCTGGCAGGGAAGAAATTTCTTTTTTAACATTGGTACCAGGCACAACAAACAACGGATAGATCAAGTTAGCTGGCGTTAGCACCGTCTCCCGTACCATATTGCGAATACCGCCGGTAGCTCTCAGCCGCCGGGGGCGATAAATCATTGACATGGTTATTCCCCCTCATACAACGCTGTAATAGCTGCTATTAAACCCTTAATGGTATATTCTTCGGCAATGACATCAGGCTTAATACCATGCTCCAAACAGGTTTCTGCGGTAATGGGACCAATGCAGGCTACCTTGGCCTTGGCAACAAGCTGTGCCCCATTTTCCCCTAACAAATCTAACAAATTAGTCACAGTCGAGGAGCTTGTAAAGGTAACCAGCTCAATGGAACCTTGCTCCAGTTTAACGGCTAACTCCTGTCCGTTGGTATCACCGGCAACTGTACGATAAGCAGGGGCAACCTTCACATCAGCTCCTAACTCTGTCAGTTTCGCCGGCAGAACGTCCCTCGCCACCAAAGCACGGGGAATCAGTATTTTCATACCAGGTTTTATATAATCTGCTAGTGCCTCAACAATACCTTCGGCCCTAAACTCAGCAGGAACAATATCGGCAGTAATACCAAAACTTTTTAGCTTGTCAGCCGTTTGCGAACCAATGGCGGCCACCTTAGCGGCAATAGCCCTCGTATCCAGCCCGGCGGCAGCCATACGATCAAAGAAATATTCTACGCCGTTAGCACTGGTAAATATGAGCCAGTGATATTCCCTAAGGTGAGTAATGGCATCATCAAGCTCCTCATAGCTTTCAGGCGGCACAATCTTGATAGCCGGTGCCTCGATACAGTCAGCGCCTAGTTTCGCTAAACCATCTGTCAGAACACTGGCCTGCTCGCGAGCCCGGGTAACCAGTACCTTCTTCCCAAACAGCAGTTTATTATCAAACCACGCCAATTGTTCGCGTAATGAGACAACATGGCCAACAATAAAAATAGCTGGTGGCTTTAAGCCCCTGGCAACAACATCCTGAGCCGCCTGACCAACTGTTGTCACCAGCACTTCCTGTTCCGGTTTAGTACCCCAGCGAATGACAGCAGCCGGCGTATCAGCCGGACGGCCATGTTCAATCAGCTTACTTGTAATATACGATAAATTTTCCACTCCCATGAGAAATACCAGCGTATCTACTGCGGTAGCCAATTTGTCCCATTTCATCGTAGATTCTGTCTTGGTAGGGTCCTCATGCCCGGTAATAACAGCAAAAGAAGTTGCAATTCCCCGATGGGTTACAGGAATACCGGCATACGCCGGTACAGATATCGCGGAAGTAATTCCAGGAACAATCTCAAACGGGATCTCATACTCAACTAATTTTATTGCTTCTTCGCCACCGCGACCGAAGACAAACGGATCGCCGCCTTTTAGCCGGACAACCACCTTATTCTCTAATGCTTTATTTACCAGTAACTGGTTAATGTCCTCCTGGCGCATAGTATGATCGCTGGAGGCTTTTCCTACATAAATAAGTTCAACATTGGGCCGGGCATGATCCAGCAGCCGATCATCAGCCAGCCGGTCGTACACGATAGTATCGGCTTGTTTAATACATTCTATTGCTTTCAGACTAATCAGTCCGTAATCTCCAGGACCGGCGCCAACTAAGTAGACAATTCCCTGCTTCATAGCATCCTCCCTTAAACTCATCTATTACTGGTTCTCAAATAACTTTGCCAATATTTCACGTCCGCCATTACCCAGCATACGTACAGCCAGTGTTTGTCCCAGTGTGGCTGCTGCTGCCGGACTGCCAGCGATAGTATCCCGAATAGCTTCTTTGCCATCAGGCGACATAATAACAGCGTTAAGGCTAAGCTGACCGTCCGGGGCAAGCTGAGCATAAACACCAATAGGCACTTGACAACCGCCCTCCACCTCAGCCAAAAAGGTACGCTCGGCCAATGTGGCCTGGCGGGTTGGCTCGTGGTTTAGAAATGCCAGCATAGCCAGTGTCTCAACGTCATTTTCTCTTGCTTCAATGGCTAATGCCCCTTGCCCGACGGCAGGTAGACAAGTCGATTGCGGCAATACCTGGGTAATATGCTGAGCCCACCCCAAGCGTCTCAGACCAGCAACTGCCAACAAGATGGCATCCAGTTTTTCTGTTGTCAGTTTTTTCAACCTAGTATCCAGGTTTCCGCGCAAATCAACAATGGTAAGATCGGGGCGAACATTCAATAACTGAGCTTTGCGCCGCAGGCTGGAAGTACCGACTTTGGCATTAACCGGCAGTTTATCCAGTGTTTTATACTCCGGACTGATTAAGGCATCCCCCGGATCGACTCGTTCCGTCACGGCTGCCAGTATCAAACCTGCTGGCAATTGGGTCGGCATATCTTTAAGGCTATGCACAGCCAGATCAATTTCTCCGCTTAGCATGGCAACTTCCAGCTCCTTGGTGAATAAGCCCTTGCCGCCAATTTTAGCCAGCGGTACATCCAGAATTTTATCTCCTGTTGTTACCATGTTTTTTAATTCAATCACTACATCGGGGTAGTGCTCCCGTAAACAAGCGGCTATATGATTAGCCTGCCACAAAGCCAGCTTACTGGCGCGCGTACCGATGACAAGTTTTTGTTTCACTGTCTCGTTCCTCTCCCAGCTGATCTTCCCGATTTATTTCCAACGCAATATCAAGCTTAAACATCTTACGAAGAGCATCTTTGTAATAATACTCCTTGTCAGTACCGGCTACTTCATTCAGCCGAACAATGGGGTCACGGAGCAGTTTTCTCACAATCATCTTCGACATATTTTCAAATATCCGCCGTTCTTCCGGCGTAACTTCCGGCAGCTTGGTCAAAGCCCGCTTTATTTCACGCTGACGAATACGTTCGGCTTTATCTGTTAACTGAGCCAACATCGGCTGGTAAGACAAATAGCGAAAACGGTCAATAATCTCAGCCATTTCCTCGTCAATCAGTTTTTCAGCTTCTGCAGCTTCCTGTTCCCGTTCCCGCATATTGGACTCAACCACAGCCTCTAAATCATCAATATTATAGAGAGTAACACCAGCAATAGCTCCTACCTCAGGCTCAATATCCCGTGGTACGGCAATATCAATGAAGAAAATCGGGCGTCCCTGCCGTTTGGGCATCAGGTGAGCCACATCCCAGGTCTGAATAATATAGTGCGGTGCTCCTGTGGAGGTAATCACAATATCAGCATCAACCGCACATTTCAAAAAATCCTCAAAAGGCACGGCAACACCCCGGAACTTGTCTGCCAAAGCCTCGGCCCGGCTAAAGTTACGGTTAGAAACAAACACCGTCTTAACACCGTTGGCCACCAAATGGCGCGCCGTTAACTCGCTCATCTCGCCAGCACCTAGCACCAATACATTGGAGGCGGATAAGTCGCCCAGTACCTTCTTCGCTAGCTCCACTGCGGCATAACTGACAGAGACCGCGTTATAGGCAATCCGGGTGGTAGTTCGCACCCTTTTCCCGACAGCAATCGCCCTGTTAAACAGTGTATTTAGGACAGTCTTGGTAGTCCCTGCGATCCGAGCAATAGCGTAGGCTGATTTTACCTGACTAAGAATCTGCCCCTCACCCAGCACCAGAGAATCAAGGCTGGCACTTACTCTAAATAGATGCCTGATACATTCCTCTTGCTGAAAATAAAATAGATAATCATAATTTGTCTCAGCTAACACATTGGGTGCCATATAGTCAAGGAAATCCTGCATAACCGTCAAAGCATCATCGGCATCTTCTACAACCGCATACATTTCAGTCCGGTTGCAGGTAGACAAAATAACGCATTCCCGAATATCATCATATTCATAAATACGCTTATAGGCTGCTTTGATTTGTTCTTCTGAAAAAGAGAAACACTCCCTGACTTCTACCGGGGCCGTTCTATGATTCAGGCCCAATACAACAAGCTGCATTTCGTATTCTCTCCTCTGCCTCGCTAAACTTGCCTTGTTTAAGCAAATCAAGCGTCTCCTGATCGATGGTTTCACGCCAAAATTTTTCCCGATCCTTAGCTGTTGTCAAACGTTCCTTCATTTCTGCTCTAAGCTTGGCAAGCAACGTCAGATAATGGCCATATTCCGGTCCGTACCTTGCGGCAAGCTCTTCCCGCAGCCGCCTTGAGAGGGCCGGACTACCACCGCCGGTCGAAATCGTAAGTAATAAATCCCCCTGGGCAACATGGGCTGGCACAAAAAAATCAGATAAATCAGGCGCATCGGCAATAGTAACCAACGCTCCTGCTGCCTGGGCTTCTGCCGCTGCCTGACGGTTTATTTCCGGCTCATTCGTGGCGCAGAACACCAAAAAAAAATTATGTAAATCTCCGGTCTGATAGGTACGCGGTATCCATGCCAAGCGACCAGTTTCCTGCAAGTCGCTAAGCCTTGGTGTCAGCGCCGGGCTAAATACACTTATCTCGGCACCGGCCGCCAAAAGTGCCATTACTTTGCGCTCAGCTACCGCACCGCCGCCGATAACACCACACCGCCGTCCGGTCAATTTGAGATTAATAGGGTATAATTCCATTTGTTTCACGTCCTGGACAAGCTAGTAACTACAAATATTTTACCATAGTTCGCGGTCAAAAGGTAATTTTCCTTTATCGAACCAATAGTTTAGGATAAATATATTATTCACTAATCAGTTCTCGTCACCGGCGGCAGCGGTTTGACGGGTAGAGCAAAATAAGCTTCCAATATCCGTCGAGTGACAGGCGCAGCTGCCATTGAGCCCTCGCCACCATCTTCAACAAAGACTGCCATCGCAATTTCAGGGTTTTCTGCCGGTGCATAACAAACAAACCAGGAATGGGTCGTACCGCGCCCGGTTTCGGCTGAGCCGGATTTCCCGGCCACCGTTTTGGGAAAACCGCTAAAAACCAAAGCCCCTGTACCCTTAGTTGTAACTGCAAGCATACCCTGCCGAATAGCCTCCCACACTTCAGGTCTGAGATAC
>Ga0316604_10002075_pt1 | contig 16051 bp, 16 predicted proteins | sample OWC_soil_day20_C_FD_207650 | JGI IMG/M metagenome (GOLD analysis project Ga0316604, IMG submission 207650) | Wetland soil microbial communities from Old Woman Creek delta, Ohio, United States - OWC_soil_day20_CT | ecosystem: Environmental > Terrestrial > Soil > Wetlands | place: USA: Ohio... | reverse complement strand
AGGCGACGCGCTTTGTCCAGGTTGCCGTTGTCGGGCCAGCTGTTGACCGGCGCGAAACGCTGATTGCCGGTGCCGCCGCCGCCTCGTCCGTCGGCCGTGCGGTAGGTGCCGGCGCTGTGCCAGGCCATGCGGATGAAGAGGCCGCCGTAGTGGCCCCAGTCGGCCGGCCACCAGTCTTGGGAAGTTGTCATCAAGGCGGTGAGATCCTGTTTCACCGCTGCAAGATCGAGCTTCCTGAATTCTGCTGCATAGTCGAAATCAGCGCCCAGCGGATTGGAGGCTGGTGCATGCTGATGCAGGATGCTCAGATTGAGTTGATTGGGCCACCAATCGCGGTTGGATTGACGGCTGGGTGTGGTGGGGGAACCGTGACCAAAGGGACATTTCGCTTCGTTGCTCATGGGGCATTCCTTTTCATGGGGTGGGTGCAAGGCCTGATGCACAGCTTAGCGAGCCTGCCGGTGGCCAGCCATTGAATTGCCCGCATGATGCGGATAGTGAGTTGCTATTGATATCTGAAAATCAATAGGTTTGATGGGTGCAGGCGTTGTTCTGCAGAGTCAAAGGAAACAGGTGAAGTGGTCTGCTGCGAACAGCATCAAGCCTGATCCCTTGTCAGTTAGAGCACGCTTCAGTCATTGCGGCGCTTTGGAGGCGCATCTGGTATTCGACGGGCGTACATCCGAACTCCCGTTTATATACGGCGTACATGTACTGAAGTGAGGTAAATCCGCAGGATTGCGCGATTTTTGCGTGACTCAGTTCTCCAGTTTCGAGCAAAGCCTGGGACTGACGCAATTTGAAGGAAAAGATCTCTTCATGCACGGTATAGCCGAGCACTTTGAGGAAATGTGCGTCCAGGGTGCTGCGGGTCACCCCGACATATTCCGCCACGTGGGTTGCACGGATTCCCTGTGCGGCGAACTGGCGGATGTAGTGTCTCGCCCGCATCACGTAGGGATCATGCAAGGGCTTGTGAAAGCTTGATGCCTGAGCATTGACGCCAGCGGGCGACACCATCTGGCGCGGAGCAAAGGGCAATGCGTCGGTCAGGCGACGATGCAGCATCTGGGCTGCGAAGCGTCCCATCTCGTACGTTCCCTGTCTGACCGAACTGATCGGGATGCGATTGAGCAGGCTCATCAGTGGTTCGTCGTCTATTCCGATGATTGCGACTTCTTCCGGCACGGACACGCCCTGCGCGATGCAGGCCTGCATGACCTGTCGCGCGCGTGAGTCCGTCACCGCGATGATGCCGACCGGTTTGGGGAGCGTCCTGATCCACTCGGCCAGGTTGTCGAGAATGGCGCTCCAGTCTGGCGCGGAAGTCGGAATGCCTCTGTAGATCAGTGCCTTGTGTCTATCTGCCGTCATCAGGCCACGAAATGCCTCTTCACGTTCCTGGGCCCAAAGATTCTTCGCTGTCGGGGTGATCGAATAGAAAGCGAAATGCGGCAATCCCATGTCGATCAGGTGCTCATAAGCCTCCCTCACCAATCCATGATTGTCAGAAGCAACGTAAGGGATGTCTTTCAGGTGGGGGGCATTGCTTTGGTATGAACCACCGATCCCGACAACAGGAATATGTCCATCGGTGAGCAGTGCGACCAGTTCGGGGTCGTCGAAATCCGCGATGACGCCATCACCATCCCAGTTCGCCAGGTTTTGCACGCAAGAGCGGAAGTCTTCTTCGAGAAGAATATCCCATCCGCAGCGGGTCGATTTCAGATAGTCACAGATGCCTTCAATGATGTTGCGGCCGTAACGCCCTTTCGCTTTCAGCATCAGAACAACGCGAAAAGACTGCCCAAAACGCTTATCTACCACGTACGCCTCGCCCTGCCATCCGCTGTCACGGGTATGACCACCAGTCAGTTCCTGCCGCGGCCTGATTGATTCGGCCCGAACCGGCTTTGAGTTGATTGTAAAAAGCTTTCGATTGATTTTTAAAAAATTTAACTAATTGCCGGTTTTTGGTCAATGCGCCCCTTCTTTCCGCTGTGCCGGGGTGTGTCAGGGGCGGAAACAGTGCAAGGGGCTGCGCGGGTCAAAAACAGGCTGATCGGGTTTGTTCCCACGCCATGAATCCACGAAGCCGGCCCTGCATCCGGTTCCTGCGATCTGCTACCTGGAAAAATCATAAAAGCGATTTGTATGGCAACAAGTCTGAAAAATGGCCAAATGTCAGGCGTTTATACCAAATGTACCTATGTTGCCTGATAACTTCCTGGCGCTTTGACGTGTCGGGCGGGTTTGGGTCTAGGGCTACACCAGGAAATTATTCAAAACAACAGCCAAAGGATTTTCCTATGCGTAATCTGACAATGATTCTGTGCTCGGCAGCCGTTCTCGCTGCCTGTGGTGGTGGCGGAGACAGTGGGGGGCATCCCAGACCACTGCGTCACCTTCATACTCGTGGCCATTGAAAGTATCGGACAACGGCCATTTCCTCGTTCATTCGGCCGACAACTCCCCATTCTTCTGGCTCGCTGACACAGCCTGGCTGATGTCATACAAACTCACCCGCGAGGAAATCAGCACCTATCTGGATAATCGGCGCGACAAGGGATACAACGTGCTCCAGATTTCTCCGCTCCACAGCATGTACAAGCCGAATGTTTATGGTGCAACACCGCTGCAGGATGGCGACCTCGCCAAGATCAATACCACGCCCGGCAACGATTTCAAGGACTCCACCCAGTATGACTATTGGGACAATCTCGATTACCTGATCGACAAGGCGGCCGAAGATGGTATCTACGTTGCCATTGTGCCGATCTGGGGGTCCAACGTCGTCGCCACGACGACGAGTACCAGCGTTCCCGTCCTCGTGACGCTTGATTCCGCCAAGGCCTATGCCAAGTTCCTCGCGGATCGTTACAAGAACAAGCCGAACATCATCTGGTTTGTCGGTGGCGATCAGAAGGGGGATATCCGTGGCGATATCTGGGATGCGATGGGGCAGACTTTCCGCGACAACGACCCGAATCACCTGATCTCCTATCACCCCCGTGGTCGCTGGCCTTCCTCCCAATGGTTCCATAGCAAGACGTGGCTTGATTTCAACATGTTCCAGTCCGGTCACCGTACCTATGCGCAGGACACAGCCGCAAACAATCCGGGCGAGCGCAACTACGGGGAAGACAACTACCGCTACGTGCAGGATGACTACGTACTGACGCCTACCAAGCCGACGCTCGACGTTGAACCTTCGTATGAGGATTATCCCAAGGGGATCAGCAAGAATACCGACGGTACGCGCTGGCAGCCGGAAGACGTGCGTCGCTATGCTTACTGGTCCGTGTTCGCTGGTGCCTTCGGCCACAGCTATGGTCACAACTCGCTGATGCAGGTTTACCGGCAGGGCGATGGCACCACCGGTGCTCTGTTTACGGCGGACGACTTCCCGATCGACTACTGGAATGTGGCACTGGAAGCGACGGGAGGAACGCAGCTGCCGTACCTCAAGAAGCTCATGCTGTCGCGCCCGTATCTGAGCCGCGTGCCTGACAACAGCATGGTTGCTGACCAGGGGACGCAATACGACTACGTTGCGGCAACCCGGGGCGATGGCTATGCGTTCTTCTACACGTACACCGGACGCAACTTCACGGTCAATCTCGGCGTCATCACGGGAAGCCAGGTCAAGGCTACATGGTTCGATCCGCGCAGCGGCTTGACCCAGGTCGCCAGCACTTCGACGAATGCCACCGGTGTTTATTCGAATGTGGGTACCCAGACCTTCGACCCGCCGGGAAGCGCTGCGGCCACCGCACCGACCCGACCGGTCGGATTGGCCTACGGCAACGACTGGGTGCTGATCCTGGATAGCGTCAAGTAAACAGACCAGATAGCGGTCTTTGCTCAAGGGGCTTTTCTCGCGAAATGCGGGGAAAGCCCCTTTTCAGTTTCTGCCTCATCTTGTTATTTACGCCGGATAGCGGTGGCGGGGCACTTGTTGTGCTTGAATGAAGCTTCTTCCGTCAGCGGGCTTCCCGACATGGACATCCTCATTACCGGTGGTACGGGCCTTCTTGGGCGTGCTCTGTGTACCGCCTTGCTGGCCGATGGGCACCGGATCAGCGTGCTGAGCCGTCGTCCGGACCGGGTTGCGGCGGTGTGCGGCGCAGCGGTCCGGCCACTTGCGCGTCTGGCTGACTGGCAGGCCGGCATGTCTTTCGACGCGATCATCAATCTCGCGGGGGCGCCTATCGTCGATCTACCCTGGACGCATGCGCGCAAACAGGTTTTGTGGAGCAGCCGGATCGGGCTGACGCAAGCGCTGGTCGAGGCCATCGCCGCCGCCCCAGTCAAGCCGCGCGTGTTGTTGTCCGGCTCGGCTATCGGGTTTTACGGCGAAACCGGCGACACCCCCTGTTCGGAAACGTCGGTTTCGCCAGCATCGCTTGCAGAGGATTTCAGCCAGCGCCTGTGTGCAGGCTGGGAATCTGCGGCGGGCCGTGCGGCTGATCTGGGGCTGCGCGTCTGCGTGCTGCGCACCGGTATTGTTCTCAGCCACAGCGGCGGCATGCTTGGGCGCATGCGCCTGCCTTTCCGGCTGGGGCTGGGATGCCGTCTGGGTGATGGCCGGCAGTGGATGAGCTGGATCCACATTGCGGATTGGGTCGGTGCGGTGCGTCATCTGCTGCAGGACGAAGAAGCAGCCGGCGCCTTCAACCTGACGGCGCCGCAGCCGGTCCGCAATGCAGACTTCAGCGACGCGCTCGCCGCCAGCCTGGGCAGCCGCATTCACCTGGCCATGCCGGCGCTTGCCCTGCGTGCGCTACTCGGCCAGCGTGCCGGTCTGTTGCTGGGAAGTCAGCGGATCCTGCCGGCAAGGCTCGCGGCAGCGGGCCATGCCTTCCGCTTCGCCGGTCTGGCCGAAGCGTTGCAGGATCTGCACGGAGCCGATCAGGTCCGGCAGGCTTGAACCGGGGCAGGGCCGGCCAGGCCTGCGTCAATTTCGCGGCGCAGGGTTTGCACGATCTCGCCCGGCCGTTCAGCGGCCCAGATCGCCGAGACGACCGCCACGCCGGCACAGCCTGTGGCGATGAGTTCGCGCGTATTCTCCGGTTTGACGCCGCCCGTGGCGATCACCGGCAGGCCACCTTGTGCCACGAATGTCTGCAGGCCGGGTGTGCCGATTGTGATGCAATCGAGTTTGGTCTGCGTCGGGAAGGCGCCGGCGCCGAGATAGTCGACGCCCAGCTGGCAGGCTTCTTCTACCTGCGCCAGGGTGCTGACCGTCAGCCCGAGCAGCGGAATATGCGGCCACAGTTTGCGGATGACGGGCACCGGCAGATCGCGTTGCCCGACATGCATGCCGTCTGCATCGATGGCCAGTGCCAGGTCGAGCCGGTCATCCACCACCAGGGGAATGCCGCGCGCACGGGTCAGCTCGCGCACCTGCAAGGCCAGTTCAAACGAGGCGCGATCATCCAGCCCGCGCTTTTCGCGGTACTGCACCCAGGTGACGCCGGCATCCAGGCTCTCGGCCAGGATCGGCAGGAAGCGTTCGGGCGGGCAGAATGCGCGGTCGGTGATCAGGCACAACCGCAGATCGAAAACGGATTCAGGCTGTGACATCGGAATACCGCCCTTCATCGTTGAAATCGCCGGGAGCCAGCAAGCTCAGGGCATCGATCAGACGGATGTGAAAATGGCCGGTGCCTTCGCCCGGCAGCAATGCGCCGGCAGCCCGTTCGCCTGCCAGCTTCATGGCAGCGATGCCTTGCGCGGCGGCTACCAGATAGTCGCGTTCGACCGCTGCAAAGCTGCCCACCAGCGAACTCACCATGCAGCCGGTGCCGGTGACGCGCGCGAGGTAAGGCGTGCCGCCGTTGATCCTGAACGTGCGCTGGCCATCGGAGACGAAATCCTCCGGCCCCGTGGCGGCCACCACGATGCCATAACGGGACGCCAGGATGGCGGTGGCTTCGGCCAGCCCTTCGTCATCCAGGGAATCGACGCCGCGCTGACGCGAAGCCTGACCCGCCAGGAACTTGATCTCGGCCCCATTGCCCTTGACGATCTCGGGCCGCAGTTCTTCCAGCAGTTTCTGGCTGGCGGCACGGCGGGTGCTCGTGGCACCCGCGGCGACCGGGTCGAGCACGATGGGCACGCCTTTGGCGCGGGCCGCCTTGCCGGCGGCCAGCATGGCTTCCAGCGACAGCGCGTCGACCAGCCCGAGATTGAGTACCAACGCCGAGGCATACGAGGCCAGTTCGGCCACGTCGGACGGATCGACGGACATGGCCGGCGAAGCACCGAGTGCCAGACAGACATTGGCACAGTCGTTGATGGTGACGTTGTTGGTGATGTGGACCACCAGCGGGGTTTTCTGCTGGATCAGTTCCAGATTGCGGTACTGGCTTGCGATGCGCATGGATCCCTCTAAAAAAGGATCCGGATCAGGTGTGGGGAATGGGGCATGGAGAAGGCCGGAGGCCTTGCACGCTTTCCTACGCCGGCATTATCCGGATCAGGTTGATGGGTCAGAGATTTCAGGGTTCTCTATCTCAGCCGGCCGATTCCAGCTCCCCAAGGTGAGCGGCCATACTAGAAACCCCGCGGCCGGCTTGTCAAGCCTGGCAGCAAGTGCTCAGCCAACCCGGCGTTCCGCATCGCTGGCATTGGCGTGGATGTGCGGCAGCGCGGGCAAGCCGCTTCTGGCGCGGGCGCGGGTGCAGTTGGGGTCCGGAGAACCATCCGCCTGCCATGCAGCAAAGTCATGGCAAGGTGTCGGGCGCAGTGGATAGATGCTGCAGCGCACCTGTATGCCAGGTTCGCCGTGCAGCGCAATGCAACGTCGGGGCGGATCCGTACCCTCCATGGCGCGCAACCACGGATTGATGGGCACAGTCATGGCGGCAGGCACACGGCCACCTGGCGCATCGTCTCCTTCTGCCCAGTAAAACGAAACACGAAAGTGGCAGCAACACGCGCCACAACGGATGCACGGATTATCAGTGTCGGAATCACACATCGGTCACTCTTCCCACCGGGACCCATCATTCCCCGGCGACACGGCGCCGCATTTTAGGGAAATTCCGGCCTTAGGGAAAAGCGTGACCGATCCGGGCCCGGCGTGCGTGCCAGGCCCTGCATCCATACCGTTCAGGAATAGGTGTTGATGTGCGAGCCCGCAGAGGCTGGTGCCGGGGGTATTGCGCTTGCCATGGGGGCCGGGGCTGTCTGTGCGGCCTGCGGTGCTGCGGAAGCGCTGGCACTCATCAGCTTGTTCAGATCACTGATCAAATAGGCCAGCGCACCAGGGCTCATGCTGATCGTGTTCTGGGTCTGCTCCGCCGCGGTGTTGCCTGCGCTCGTCGCCGTCACGGCTGACGTAGCCTGGCTGGCATTTTGAACACCATTTGTCCCGGTGCCTGAACCCTGCGTACGCAGCACGCTGAACAGATCGTGAATCAGTGCATGCAAGGCCTGCTCGGCCGCCGCATTGTTGTCGCTGCTGTCGGTCGCGCTGGTACTGCTTGTCGCCGCTGTGGCGCCCGCTACGCTGTTTGTCGCAGGTGCAGCTGTCGTGGCTGTGGGCAGCACTGTGCTGGCTGGCGCAGCGCTGGCCACGGGTTTCTGATTGCCCTGTGCATTCGATGCAGCTGTCTTGAACTGCCTGGCAAGGTCTTGCGCGGAATATCCGCTGTTTGCGACGCCTGAAATTCCCATGATGACGCACTCCGGAAAACAATGAACAGAGGCTGGCGTGACGCCCGAATCTCGCTCCCGCCTTGATGCCCCTTCATTGCAAGTCACTGACCACTTTTCGATTGACAGATGTAATAAATCCTCAAGGCGTGCAAGTGCCTGATTCTTAAAAACACAGGACTGTTTTATATGCCAAAGTCAAATTGTGGTGAGCGCTGGCGGGATTTCGCACATTTCTAAGCCATGGTCGGATCGGCGAAAATTGCCGGCAAGCTTTGCGCTGGCGCGGTTTTTTGCCGCATCGCCGGCAGGCGCCAGACCCGGCTGCTCAGTGCATTCGTTTGGAGTTTGAAGCGGGAGAATTGAAGACGGGTCTGTAGAATTCCTGCTGCAGCCCGCCACGGACCGGATGACGAAAGATCAGGACAGATGAGTACGCCCCAGAACCAGACCGGAATCAGCATCGCCTGTGAGGCCGACGTGCCGGGCATTCACGCCTTGATGATGGAAAACCTCGCGGCGCGCGGAGGCAGCCTGTCCGCCAGCTTTTCGCCGGAGCAGATCGTGGCCATGCTGCGCGCGATGCCCATGGTGATTGCCCGTCATGAGGGCGAAGTCATCGGTTTCCTGATGACGAGCACCTGCGCCGGGAGCCGGGAAGTCCCCATCCTCCGCACCATGCTGGAAGCCTATCCCGGTCGGGACGATGCCTACGTCTACGGCCCGATCTGTGTGGCCGCCGGGCACCGTGGTCAAGGGCTCGCCCAGGCCATGTTCGCGGAACTCCGGCGCCAGCTCCCGGGGCGGGAAGGAATCCTCTTCGTGCGTCGTGACAACGCAGCGTCATTACGCGCCCATGCACGGATGAACCTGCAGGAAGTGGCCTGCTTCACCTTCCGGGATAGCGAACACGCCGTGTTTGCCTATATCGGCTAAGCCGCCGTCCGCATCGCAGCGGCATGGGCAAATCGCCGGCCGGATGCTGTCCGCGTCGTGACGGAATTCACTCCGCCCCCCGGATATTCCGGAAGAATTGATCCAGATCGCCTTTTTGCCAGCCTGAAATCCGGGGCCAGCCCGTAGAATCCTGAATGAATACGGGGAGGGCGGTCGATGGCAACACTGATTCCAGCGTACAGCACCTGTGCCAGCCGCATGCAGGCCGGCGAGCGCCGCCTTGCCCAGCGCCTCGAAGCCAAGCTCGAAGAGGATTACCTGTGCTGGTACGACGTGCCGCTGGGTAGTGCGCGCAACGACCACCCTGATTTCATCATCCTGCATCCCCGGCGCGGCATCCTGATCCTGGAGGTAAAGGACTGGAAGCCCGACACGCTGCAATCCATCAGCCGTACGGATGCCGCCATCCTCACGCCCAACGGCGTGAAGCATGTGCTGAACCCGCTGGAGCAGGCGCGGCACTACGCGCAGGCGGTGTCCAATGTGCTGCAGCGCGACCCGCAGCTCGTCTTCAGCAGCGGTCGCGAGCAAGGCAAGCTGCGCCTGCCCTGGGCCTATGGCGTGGTGTTCAGCCACATGACGCGCAAACAGTTCTGTGACGGCCAGCTCGGCGAGGTGATCCCGGAAAACCTCGTGATCTGCTCCGACGAGATGACCGAATCGGTCGAGCCGGAAGCCTTCCAGGAACGCCTGTGGCAGATGTTCCGCATCCGCTTCACCTGCCTGCTGAGCCTGCCGCAGATCGACCGCATCCGCTGGCAGCTCTTTCCCGAAGTGCGCATCGCTCCCGCCACGCAAAGCGGGCTGTTCGAGAGCGCGGCGGAGACCGAAGCCGAGCCCGTCCAGCTGCCAGACATCATGCGCGTCATGGACATCCAGCAGGAGCAGCTCGCGCGCAGTCTCGGCGACGGCCACCGCGTCATCCACGGCGTGGCTGGCTCCGGCAAGACGCTGATCCTCGGCTACCGCGCCGAGCACCTCGCACGCGCCGCCACCAAGCCCATCCTCGTGCTCTGCTACAACAAGTCGCTCGCCGCCCGGCTCGAAGCCTGGATGAAGGCGCGTGGCGTGGCAGGCAAGGTTGATGTGCGCTCCTTCCACAGCTGGTGCTACGCCCAGCTCAAGGCCTACCACGTCGACCTGCCGGTCAAGGGTGAAGACAACGACGCGTACTACGCCGCACAGGTACAGGCCGTGATCGACGCCACCACGCGCGGCCAGATTCCCGGTGGGCAATACGAAGCCGTGCTCATCGACGAAGGCCACGACTTCCGCCCCGAATGGCTCAAGCTCGTCACCCAGATGGTCGATCCGCGCACCAACGCGCTGCTGGTGCTCTACGACGACGCCCAGTCCATCTACGACGCTGGCAAGAAGCGCAACTTCAGCTTCAAGAGCGTAGGCATCCAGGCGCAGGGCCGCACCACCGTGCTCAAGGTGAATTACCGCAACACCAGCGAAGTGCTGGCGTTCGCCAAGCAGTTCGCCGCCGAATGCCTTACGCCCTCTGATGCGGACGAAGACGGCGTGCCGCGCGTAGCACCCATCTCCGCCGGGCGGCATGGCGAGGCGCCGCTACTGATCAAATTGCCCAAGCAACAGGACGAAGGCGAGTGGATCGCCCGCCACCTCAAGGCAGCGCATGAGGCCGGCACGCCCTGGCGGGATATGGCGGTGCTCTACCGGCATTACCCGACCTGCAAGGCCGTGCGCGCCGCACTGACCAAGCTCGGCATTCCGGCGACCTGGAAAGACGATATCCGCTTCGATGCCGCGCAGGACACGGTGCGCCTGCTGCCCTTTCACAGCAGCAAGGGTCTGGAATTCCCGCTGGTGGTGATTCCCGGGGCGGATTCCCTCACGACCGAGGATGAGGAAGAGGCGCGGCTGATGTATGTGGCGATGACGCGGGCGACGGAGCGGTTGGTGGTGGTGGGGTGTGAGGGCTGATGAACGCCTCGGCCTCCCTGCGGCAAACCCTTTACGCAAACCATTAATGTAGCTACATTAATTCATGAGAATCGAGTTCGATCCGGACAAGGACGCATCCAATCAGGCCAAGCACGGCGTCTCGCTGGCGCTGGCTGCTTCGCTGGACTGGGATGCCGCGCTCGTCTGGATCGACGACCGTTTCGGCTACGAAGAAATCCGCATGATCGCGCTGGCACCCGAATCCTCGACGCTGTATTACCTGGCGTTCGTTGAGCGGGGCGAAGCCCGGCGGATCATCAGTTTGCGCCGGGCCACCCGGCGAGAGGTGAAACACTATGTCGACAACTGCTAAACGCCCCGCCATCCGCATGCCCACGGTCGAAGAAGACCGCGCCATCACCACCGCCGCCAAGGCCGACCCCGACGCCCAGCCGCTCACGCCCAAACAGTTGGCCGCGATGCAGCCGATCAAAAGCCTGCGCGGCCGCCCGAAGGCCGCCAGCAAGAAACTTCTGGTCTCCGTGCGCTACAGCCCGGAGGTGATCGACTACTTCAAATCCACGGGGGAAGGCTGGCAAGCGAGGATGGATGGCGTGCTGCGGCGCTATGTGGCGCGGCATTCGCGGGAGGGGTGAGAAAAGTGCGAAAACAATGTGAGCCTGGCCCCTTTTATTACTTTTATTACGGGCCATTGAAGTCACGGCGAACAGTGTCGGAGATGCGCCATGCTGCCTGCATTGCTCGGTCAGATTCCGCCAGAAGAGCCTGTCGAAACGGTGGGGGCAGACGGTGCTTATGATACAAAAGCGTGTCACGCCGCCATCGCCAACCGAGGCGCCACGGCGTTGATTCCTGTGCGAAAGAATGCGCAGCCTTGGAAAGACAGTGGCGCGGGGGCGCGTGCCCGGAACGAAATCCTGCGCACGACCCAGCGCTTGGGTCGGACAATCTGGAAGAAATGGAGCGGCTACCACCGACGCAGCCTGGTTGAAACCAAGATGCGCTGTTTCAAGTTACTCAGCGACGGGATTTTGACCGGCAGGTGGCAGAGCTGCAGATTCGTGCAGCTCTGCTCAATCGTTTCACCCAACTCGAAACGCCTCTGACCGTGCGCGTGGCATGAATCCGTCTGGGGTCAGGGGAATTGCGGCCTCACATTGATTTGTGCAACAAAGCCACCAGCACCTACAAAACAAAATCAGCGCGGTGCAACGTGGAATCGAGCGACCGCTTCATGAATATCTCGTGCCATAACTGATAATGAACGGACTGAATCGGTGGCCCCCTGCACAGATTTATCCGCTTCTTCGAGCATGGCTGCTATTTTTTCGACATTTGCTGCGATGCTGTTGCTGGCAGAGGTTTGCTCCGCCGTTGCATGCACCACATCGCGGATTTTTGTCAGTGTGGCTTCTGCACCCCGATTAATCCCTTGCAGGGATTGTGCCGCCTCACCAGCCATAGACATACCCCGTGCAATTTGAGGCGCCACCTCTTCCATGCTTGTCACGACACAGGAAGTATCCTCTTGGACGGCCTTGCGAACCTCATCCGCTACCACTGCGAATCCACGCCCCTGTTCCCCTGCTCTGGCTGCCTCAATAGCAGCATTCAGTGCCAAAAGATTCGTCTGGTCGGCAATGTCTCGAATGACATTGGCAACGCTTCCAATTTGCGAAATACGTTCGGCCAGCCCGGTAACCTGACTAGAGGCCGACTTTATTTTTGTGGAAATTTCTTGTATCTCGTTTGATGCAGCAACGACCTGGGCCTCACCAAGCCTTGCCAGTTCTGTTGCCTGGGCCGAGTTGTTTTCTGTTTCACGGGCGTTTTCGTCAATCATGCTGACACTAACAACCATCTCTTCGATGGCCGCCGCAGTGGAGGATGTCGCTTCTGAAGAATGCGCCGAGGCGGTGCTGATTTCCTGCATCGTGGCCTGGATGCTCATCGCCGCATATTTAACCGACTCGGCCTTGTCTAAAACGTTCCCTATCATGACGCTTAGACTTTTTTGCATGTCTGAAAGGCCCGCCAGGACGCTATCTTTTGGTGCGGTCTTGATTTTCTTGTCAAGATGCCCGGCAGCAATATCGCGGGTTATCTCTGCACAATAATCCGGCTCCCCCCCGAGTTGCCGATATATTTTTCTTGCATAAAATATGGTTAATGCAGACGTAACAAAAAGCAAGAACAGCCCTACACCAAATATTTTGGCTGCATTAACCTTATATTTTGCATCAATATCATCAAGGAAAAACCCTGTCGCAACCGTCCATCCCCAAGGTTCGAAACGTGTCACACCATTGAGTTTAGGTGTAACGTTTTTCACATCAGCACCGGGTTTGGCAAGCATAATCTCAACGAAAGCGTACTTCCCTTGCTTTGCCAATGCTTCGCTATAAGCAGCAGCATTTACCGAATCCACTTTTCCTATCCGATCCGGTCGGATATGCGCCAAAATGACATTCTGATCGTTGCGAATAAAGACATAGGCATTCCCGTTTTGCAATCCCATCAACGCATTAATGGCCGCTCCTTGCGCGTCCGCGTGTGACATCTTGCCAGAGCTTTCCTGAGCATAGTAGCGATTGACTAAAGAAACGGACATCTTGAGCAGGTTGTCAATCTGCAGGTATCGCTCCTCCATCATGCTGGTGCGCAGACTATGCAACCCCATCCCGCCAAGGACGAGCAGCCCAAACATGCTGCAGGCAACAACTATTCCAAGTCTTGTCGAGAGTTTCATAAGAGATACCTTCTGACCTAACCACACAAATCGTGTCTATTGGTGACTAACGGAAAATGCGAAGAATGGTTAAGTCAGACTGTACAAAAGTACGGGCCTAAAACACAAGCACGGGGTCAGGTCTCAATACTGTTCGGTTAGCGTTGAATAAAAGGGGCCAGGCTCGAATTAATTTCCGTCAAGCCGTTTCAGATGCCGAGTTTTCCTTGATCTGAATCGTTGGCCATTTGCGGATCGGTGGCTTCCTTGCGTGGTCGTCCGCGGGGGCGGGTTTCGCGGCGGATGCCGGTCATGGCTTCAATGTGGGCGAGAAAGCGGCTGTTGCCCAAGGGCTGGCTCTGGTTGAGGGCGAGCCGGATGTCGTCGATGGCGGCAGTGTCCAGATGGGGCCGGAACAGGGCGCGGTAGGCGCTCTGGCGTTGGCTGTCGAGACTATCCAGTGATTGATGAACGGGGTGCGGCGTGAGGAGTGGATTGCTCTGGCCGAGGGCGTTGCTGCGGTAGCTGCTCCAGCGGTAATCGGCGGGATCAGTGACCATGCCGGCGCGCACGGGGTTGAGTTCGATGTAGCGCTGGCAGCTGAGGAGGTAGTTGTCGGCGTCGATGAGGGATGATTTGTAGCGGCTGTCCCACAGGGTGCCGGTGCGACGGTAGGTTTTATTGATGTACTGCACGTAGCGGCGCCCCAGGGCGATGATGAGGCGCGGCACGGCTTCGCTTCGCTCGGGCGTGAGGAGCAGGTGAACGTGGTTGGTCATCAGGACGTAGGCATGCAGGGCGCAAGCTTCCTTGCGCAGGGCTTCGCCGAGCCAGTGGAGGTAGGCCGTGTAGTCTTCTTCAGCGAAGAAGCAAGGCTCGCGGTTGTGACCGCGCTGCACGATGTGCAGCGGGATATGGTCGAGATGGATGCGGGGGCGACGGGGCATGAATCACTGTAGGTGAGGATTTGCCAAAATTCGAGCCTGGCCCCTTTTTCCCTTTCCCTCCTTTTCCCCTTCTGTTTCTTTACGGTGAATTTGCTGGAACGCAGGCGATGCTTGCTGGTCGAGCATGTCGATCCGTCGCGCATTCTCTACGGTTCGGACTTTTCCTACGCACCGGAGCGGGTGATCCGCATGAACCTCGAAGGACAAAAACGGTTCGTCATGGATGTGGCTCGGTGCAACGCCATCATGTCCGGCAATGCAACGGCGCTGCTGCAAAGCTAGACGCCTCGAAATCGTTGGTGGGGTAACTGCAGACAGTAGTCGGAAGAGACAGGTGCAGACGCAGGCGGGGTCTCAGCCAGAGGCCAAAGTCTAAAGCCATCACAGACGTGCGCCTGCACCATGCCGGCAGGCGATCTTCATTCTGCCTGCAATTGCTACTGTGAGGATAGCCGCTCGAGCACGAGATCAAGAAACTTGCGTGTTGCGGCGGTCATTGCTTGATTGCCGGGATAAATGGCAAAGAAGCTCACTGCTTGAGGCTCCCAGGCTTCAAGAATGCGAATCAAGCGGCCACTGGCCAGATCGTCTTTACAAAGAAGTGTCGGCAGCGATGCAACACCCAAGCCGAGACGAACCGCTTGCAACAATGCATTAGGCATTGTTGTAGTGAAGATTGGCTCAAAACGGAATTTCACGGTTTCCCGCCCACGCCGTAGAACCCAGAGCCATTCACTGTTACGTCCGCCAAGACCCAGGCAGTTTACGGTTGCAAGAGCTTGGGGATCGGTTATGGCAGGATGGAAATGGAGAAAATCAGGAGGGGCAACTAAGACATACGGCGAAGTGAAAATCTTTCTCGCAACGAGAGTGGAGTCGGGAAGAGGTTTAAATGCCGGATAGATAACAAGATCGGCGCCGGCTGTTCTAGGATCATAGACTCCACTGGTTTCCTCAAGGTGCAGTCTTACATCTGGTTCTGCAACGGCAAACTTGGCGGCGATGTCTTCGATGAGTAGGGAGCCTATCAGAGGCGGGCAGACAACGTGTAGCGAGCCAACAGGTTTTTTGCGCAAACGCTCAGCCATGGCGAGAATCTTGTCGGCTTCGGCAGCCAGTCTGGCGCATGTCTCATAGCACTCAGCACCGAAGTTGGTTAGCAGAAAGGTACGTGAGTTCCGGTGGTATAGCTGAAGACCCAGGCGCTTTTCGAGCTCCGCAATGCGCCGCGCAATAGTGGATTTGGGTACGGATAGCGTGCGTGCAGCAGACGATAGCCCGCCACAGTCAACTACGCTCTTGAACAGGTACATGTCATCAAGTCCGTTCATTTCTGTTCCATTTATAGTGTTTTAGTGTCTAGATTGTGGGACGAATAAGGCCTGTGGTAAAGGCTAGAATGACTTCACATTCAATCGATTAAGGAGCACTGCAATGAGCGAAGATATCGTGATCAAAACGCCCTTCGGCGAAGTGTTGGGCACGCGCACCGATGGAGTTTCCTGCTTTCGACGGCTGCCCTATTCTGAGCCATGTACCGGGGAAAATCGGTTTGCAAAGCCCAGCAAACCGCCGTGTTGGGACGAATGCTTCGACGCGCGCGCAGCAGGCCCTGTGGCTCCGCAGTTGCCTTCTCGCCTTGATGCGGTCATGGGAGCATACGATGTTCCGCAGGATGAAAATTGTCTCCACGTTGATATCTGGACGCCCCATTCGCCGGATGCACATGCTCCGGTACTCGTCTTCATCCACGGTGGCGCTTTCATGACCGGTGGCGGCTCGCTGCCTTGTTACGATGGCCACGCACTAGCGAAGCAGACAGGAT
>Ga0316604_10002074_pt1 | contig 16057 bp, 17 predicted proteins | sample OWC_soil_day20_C_FD_207650 | JGI IMG/M metagenome (GOLD analysis project Ga0316604, IMG submission 207650) | Wetland soil microbial communities from Old Woman Creek delta, Ohio, United States - OWC_soil_day20_CT | ecosystem: Environmental > Terrestrial > Soil > Wetlands | place: USA: Ohio... | reverse complement strand
TTGAGTTAATTGTAAAGTATCAATTTACAGTAATAGATATCAAGCCTTCTGATGCCTCAGGAGGCTTTTGTATTTTTTGTAACCAAACCAAGAAGTGTATGTTGGAAATTGTAGAAGTAACAAAGGAAGATGTAAAAAGACTGAATCAGGTAAAAGGCCTATTCAGAGAGTATGCTAACTGGCTGAGTGTGGATCTGAGCTTTCAGCGTTTTGAAGAAGAATTGAGTAACCTGCCTGAACCTGCTTATGTAGCACCAGAAGGTAGTTTGTTTTTAGCACTGGTAGATGGACTGCCTGCGGGTTGCGTAGCCGTAAGGGCTTTTGAAAATTCAACCTGTGAAATGAAACGCCTCTTTGTAAGAGATGCTTACAAAGGTCATGGTGTAGGGAAAGCCCTGGCAGCAAGTGCCATCGAAGCTGGCCGCAGACTGGGATATAAACGTATTTTGCTGGATACCCTCGCGCACATGCGCCGTGCAATCGACCTTTATACCGGACTGGGATTCAGACCAATTGCCGCTTATTATGACAATCCCATCAGCGATGCAGTATACTTGTCTATGAGTCTTGATACAGAAAGCGAGAGTACAGGTAATGCAGCTTAAGTAGCGCTGCTTTTTATAGTGTAGCACCGGTGGTAATACATGCTCCATGATTGCCAGGTGAACGTTGTGTGATATTTACGCAGTAAAGCGTACCTACCCCCTTGTGTTTTCCATTTTTAGAACTTTGTGAAAGCTGAATGCCAATGGCATAAGGGGGAGGGGTGTGCGTAGCAGGTGAACCTACTACGCACAGTTTTTTAGGAACGTGGCAAATGATACCCGTTATTATAATGGGGCATAATAAGCTTATTTCCGGCCTTTTCATCAAAGCGCTGCTCTTTGGTATTCCAGTGTAGTTTCAAGCCTGTTTTATAGGCTATATTTCCCATTTGTGCCACTTTTGCCACATGTGCTCCCACCTGTATCGGGGCATGCAGGTCTTCCAGTTTCCGGGATTTTATCACCTCGAGGAAATTGGTCGTATGTTTATCCAGACCGTTGTCGACCTTTTCCCTGCGGGGCACTGCGGGCATCTTTTCTTTCCCATCTTCTTTTTCAGGCACGACTTCCCAGCCGCCTCTATCTAAGATTAACGTACCATTATTCCCAATAAAGGCAATGCCATGATCCCTGTTATAAGGACCGCCATTGATGCCTGTAGCGTGTTCCCATTGGATATTGAAACCATCGAACTGGTAGACGGTGGTGAGAGTATCCGGTGTTTCTGCCGCATCATCAGGGTACGCAAATTTGCCACCGGCAGCCATGATAGATTGAGGATCCGTGGCTTTCATACCAAGGAGTGCGTAATCCAGTAAGTGTACACCCCAGTCGGTCATTAAACCACCGGCATAATCCCAGTACCAGCGGAAGTTGAAATGGAACCTGTTAGGATTGAAAGGTCTTTTCTCCGCCGGGCCTAACCAGCTGGTGTAATCTACGCCTGCAGGTGGTTCGCCATCTGGTTTGACAGGAATTGAATGCATCCAGCCCATATATGCCCAGGCTTTTACAAGACGGACCTGGCCCAGTGCACCGCTGTGTACAAAAGCGATGGCGTCGTTAAAGTGCTGCATACTGCGTTGCCACTGGCCTACCTGTACTACTCGTTTAGTACGTTCCTGTGCTTCGACCATGGCGCGGATTTCGGATATGGAGTTGCCTATGGGCTTCTCTACGTATACGTCTTTGCCTGCGGAAACTGCATCGGTCATTTGCAGACAATGCCAGTGGTCAGGTGTGCCGATGATGACGGCATCGATGTCCTTGTTGTCGAGCAACTGCCTGTAGTCGCTGTATGTTTTGACATGGATACCTTTAGCCGCGAGTTCACCGGCTCTTTTGTCCAGTACGTTTTTGTCTACATCACAGAGGGCGATGCAGTTGGCGACCGGATTTTTCAGCATGGCTGTCAGGTCAGACCAACCCATACCATTGATACCAATAGCAGCGACGTTGATGCGATCGCCGGGGGCCATAGCACGCAATGTGGATGGGAGGGAAGCGGCCAGTCCGGCACCCGCTACAAGGGTGGACGCCGAACGGATGAATTTTCTGCGGGATGTGTTCATATTGTGGAAATTGAGACAGTATACAAGATATAAAAATATCTTACAAGATTGTATTTAATACACCGCCGTCTGCACGAAGTGCTGCGCCATTTGTAGCAATTGATAACGGAGAGGCCAGGTAGGCGGCGAGTTGCGCGATTTCTGCAGCATGTAAAAATCTTCCCAGCAGAGAACCCGGATTGGTGGTAGCGAAAATATTATCTTTTAATAACGCTACAGGTAAGTTTTGTACTGCTGAGATTGATTCTATTGCCGTTTTTACCCCATCGGAATAAGTAGGGCCACCTAAAATTGTATTCACCGTTACTTCCGTACCTTTCGTTAATTGCGCTAATCCACGGCTAATCGATAACATCGCTGTTTTTGTCATGCCATAATGAATCATATTCGCAGGAATATTTACACCTGATTCGCTACTGATAAAAATAATTCTGCCCCATTTTTTTTCAAGCATAGATGGCATTAATGCACGTGATAATCGTACGCTACTCATCACATTTACATTGAAATAATGCAACCAGTCTTCATCGGTCAGCTCAAAAAAAGATTTGAGCCCAAAGATGCCGACATTATTTACTAAAATATTTACCGGCGGTGCATCTATCGTGGCGATATCTCCTGCAATTCCTGAAACCTTTCCCAGTGGCTGTAACTGCGAAATCGCCTGTTCTAATTTTTCTTTATTTCTGCCATTAATAATTACTGAAGCGCCTTCTTTCAGTAACTGCTCCGCTATGGCAAAACCAATCCCCTGAGAAGACCCGCTGATGAAAGCAGTCTTCCCCCTTAATTGTAAATCCATGTATGTAAGTTGATTTAATTGAGTATTTCCAGTTGCATGTCTATTTGCTTCGCGAGAATAGTATTGTCAGGATACATGCGTCTTGTCACGTTAATTCCGTTCCAGAGCGTGATGAGATAACGACCAAGTATCGTAGCATCTGTCTGGTTTTTGATGGTGCCGTTCTTTTGTGCAGCTGCAATCGTTTCAGTGAACATTACTTCTACTTCTTTAAGTATCGTCACTGCTTCGCTTTCCAGTTCTACATCCAGGTTGGCCATTTCCACGACTGTATTGACAATGATGCATCCCTGCATATGTGTTTCCTGATCGGCTGCCGCAATGCTGCGAAAGAAATCTTTGATAAGGTTCAATGGTACAGGAGCTACTTCTAATTCCGCCTTAAATGCAGTAAAAGCCTCCCTGCGCTGCTGTATCGCTTTGCTGAAAAGCTCTTTTTTACCCCCTTTATAAGCATTGTAAAAGCTGCCGGCGCCTATGCCGATGGCCGCTAAAATATCAGGTAGCGAAGTGGCTGTATACCCTTTATTCCAGAATACCTGTTGGGCTTTTGTCAAAGCTTCTCTATTATCGTAAATGGTCGGTCTGCCTCTCATTTGTGATTTTTGTAATGATTGATACAAAAATAGATAATCCTACTTAAAACACCAAACCCCTTCAATTTTACTTACAGCAAAATTGAAGGGGTTTTAGTTATAAGGTTTGGGGCCTGCTATTTTTTAAAAATCTTCAGATTCTTCTTCTTCACCAGCACTTGTGCCAAAATTCATCATGGTTCCCAGTAGATCGCTGAACCTTGTCTCATTTTCCACCACCTTCTTACTGATTAAAGAGTAAGCAGCCAGACCATGCAGCACGAATTCCATCAGCAGCAGCTGTTCCTGTTTATTTGCCTGTGGAAAACGGGCTTTGATCAGTTCTTTCAGCCCATCTACTTTTGTAAGTGCAGTTTCGTATTGCTTATCACTCACATCCTGCAGTAACTGTACAGCATTGCCTTTGTCAAACCACTGAATTACTTGTCTGTAAGGGTTTTCAGCCTGTTGTACCTGTTTGCTGCGCTTCTTGAACGAATCCGGATTCGGGAAGTAAGTAGCGAAAAGTGTACGGATAGATTTGTCCAGCAGATTCACTGCTACCTGCAATGGACCTTCCTGTTCGCCTTCGTAAACGAGTTCTATCTTGCCGGTAATAGCAGGAATGATACCCTGTAAATCCGCGATGCGGACAAAAGTTGATTTCTCGCCATTGATGATAGCCCTGCGTTCGCCGGCACTCACTGCATTTTCGTACGCAGCGATGGTAAGACGCGCTGAGACACCTGATTTCTTATCTACATATTCGCTGTTACGTGCTTCAAAAGCCACCTGTTCGATCATGCGCTTGATCATATCACTGATCTCAACATGTGATTGCTCCGCATGTACATTCGCTTCCTGTTCGGTGATGAGCAGGGAGTTCTCCACGCTCTTTGGATAGTGCGTGATGATCTGGCTTTCGATACGGTCTTTCAGCGGTGTCACGATAGAACCACGGTTAGTATAGTCTTCCGGGTTCGCGGTGAAGATAAAGAGGATATCCAGCGGCATGCGTACTTTGAAGCCACGGATCTGTATATCGCCTTCCTGCAGAATGTTGAACAGGGATACCTGGATACGTGCCTGCAGATCGGGCAATTCGTTGATAACAAAGATGCCGCGGTTAGAGCGGGGAATGATACCAAAGTGGATCACTCTTTCATCTGCGTAGTTCAGTTTCAGGTTTGCCGCTTTGATAGGATCGATATCGCCTACCAGGTCAGCTACGGAAACATCTGGTGTAGCTAGTTTTTCGCCATAGCGGACTTCTGCCGGCAACCATGAGATGGGTGTTGCATCACCGAGTTCAGCGACCAGGTCCCGGGCGTATTTGGAGAGCGGTTCGAATGGACTGTCGTTCACTTCAGAACCTTCCACGATAGGAATGTATTCGTCCAGCAGGGAGATCATCTGGCGGGCCATACGTGTTTTTGCCTGACCGCGCAGACCGAGGAAGAGGATATTGTGCCTTGACAGTAATGCTCTTTCTGTGTCAGGAATGACGGTATCTTCATAACCGATGATACCGGGGAAAGTGATCTCTTTTTGTTGTAATTTTTTTATCAGGTTTTGTCTGATCTCTTCTTTGACCGATTTAGGTTTATATCCACTCTTCTTTAACTCACCTAGCGTTCTGATGTTAATATTCATTAATTGATAAGATTTTTACTGATTACAATTGAGTTTACAGCACCTTTCTTTTCCCATTTTCGAAGTCGAAGAAGAGGAATTGGCCCAGTTTGTCAAGACCAGAGAAGAATGCTTTCCCGTTGTTGGTTTCGGTGAACTCGGTCACGAACTTTTGCAACCACGGGTCAGTCGCTACCATGAAGGTAGTGATGGGGATTTTCAGCTTTTTACATTGTGCCGCCAGGTTCAGTGTGCGATTCAGAATTTTGCGGTCCAGGCCGAAGCTGTTTTTGTAATATTGTTTGCCGACTTTGAGACAGGTAGGTTTCCCATCGGTGATCATGAAGATCTGTTTGTTGGGATTCCGGCGTCTGCGCAGGATGTCCATGGCCAGTTCCAGCCCTGCTACCGTGTTGGTGTGGTAAGGTCCCACCTGCAGGTAAGGAAGATCTTTGATCTCTATCTGCCAGGCGTCGTTACCGAAGACGATGATGTCCAGTGTGTCCTTGGGATAGCGGGTGGTGATGAGTTCACTCAGTGCCATGGCTACCTTTTTGGCGGGAGTGATACGGTCTTCGCCGTAGAGGATCATGGAATGGGAGATGTCTATCATCAGGGCGGTAGACGTTTGTGTTTTGAAATCCGTTTCCTGTATTTCCAGGTCGTCCTGATGTATGGAAAAGCTCTCGATACCATGATTGATCTGGGCATTGCGGATGGACGCTGTCATGTCGATCTGTTCCAGTGCGTCGCCGAACTGGTAAGGTCTGGAATCGGCGTTCAGTTCATCACCCTGTCCGGATTTACGGGTGTTATGGTTGCCCACGTTTGACTTTTTCAGCTTACCAAAGATTTCCTCGAGGGCACGTTTGCGGATATTCTGTTCGGTTTTTCCGGTGATCTGAATACTGCCGTTTTCTTCGTTTTCGCGGATGTATCCTTTATCCCTCAGTTCCTGTATGAAGTCTCCGATACCGTATTCTTCGTTGGTCAGCTGGTATTCCTTGTCCAGTTCAGTCAGCCATTGCAGTGCTTCGCTGACGTCGCCGCTGGTGTAAGTCAGCAGTTGGGTAAACACGTCCAGTAATTTCTCAAATGGCGATTTTCCCTGCTCGTCGGGTTCAAATTTGGAAAAATGTAAGCCTCTCATAATAGTTCTAAATTAGTGATTTTAGTTGACAGTCAAAGACAGTGACAGGATGTGAGGGATTTTTTTAATTTTATGTTTATGTTAAGAAGAATATTTCCTGCATTGGCACTCATTCTCCAATGCAGCATTTCCACGGCCCAGACAGTTAAAACAACCCGCGGTTACATCAGAGGCATCGAAGAGCAGGGCATCTTCGTATTCAAAGGAATACCCTACGCCAGTGCGGAACGCTTCAAAGCACCCACTCCCAGACCCGCCTGGAAAGACACCCTCTTGTGTACTAATTTCGGCCCGATCGCTCCACAGTGGGATGGTAAAGTAACTGGCGATGAAGATTGCCTGCGGCTGAACCTGTATACACCAGGTGTGAAAGGGAAAAAGCCGGTGGTGGTATGGGTACACGGTGGCGGTATGACAGGCGGTACTGGCATGTGGATGAACGGTCATGCCTTTGCAGATCATGACAGTATCATTACAATCACGATCAATTATCGGTTAGGCGCTTTGGGCTTCCTGTATTTAAAAGATATACCGGGTTATGAAACTGCGGCGAATAATGCCGTGCTGGATCTGGTGGCCTCCCTGCAATGGATCAAAGAAAACATAGCCGCATTTGGCGGAGATCCGGATCGTGTAACTGTAATGGGGGAATCAGCAGGTGCAAAACTGACCAGTGTTCTGCTGGTGGCTCCTGCTGCCAAAGGCAAATATCAGCAACTGGTACTGGAAAGCGGTGGCGTAAACTGTATAAGGGATACTACTACGGCCAAAGCTATCAGGAAGCGCCTCATGGACACCTTACATATTTCTGATCCCGGACAACTCCTGATCTTATCTGTTAATGACATTATCACTGCACAGGCAAAGGTGTTAAAAGGAGCTTCAGGTACGAATTATTTCGGCCCTATGGCGGATGATAAGATCGTTTTCAGCGATGCGTACAACTGGCTAAAAAAGCACTCTGTAAAAAATGTACGGGTCTTACTCGGCAGCAATAAAGCAGAAGCATTGGTGTTTATGAATATGGACAAGCGACTTTACCACGAGGATAGGCAGGCACTCAGGGATTGGTTTGGTAAAAATGGGGATCTGGTGCAGCTGCCATCGGATACTGCTGGTAAAATACAAACGCTCAGCCGCATTATGTACCAGCTGCATACTTATCGTCTTGCCAATGTACTCAGCGCACAAAAAGCTAACGTATGGCTGTACTCATTCGAACAGCCCAGTCATGGCAACCCCGCTACCCACGGACAGGAGCTGGGATACATATGGGGTAGCCAGCAACCGCTGGATAATCCTTCCTTGCAGAAAACAATTCATACAGACTGGGTGAATTTTATCAAAGGCAAAAGCCCCTGGACAAAATACGATGGTCGAAAGCTTGGAATGATTTACGGGGAGCCTACCCGCGAAGATAAGATCCCCGGTTATGAAGATCCAAACTATCCCGCGATGGGCTTTTTGCTGGATTGATTTGCTGAAATAATGTAAGCGAGTAGTTGCGCATTCACCAGTTCTGCCGGGTGTTGGGTATGGGGTAAAACACCCAAACCTGCATCCGGCAGTAGTTTATAGGTTTGTAGCGTCTCTTCAAAAGACACCATCCGATCGCGGTCTCCTAATAAGATCAATGTAGGGGTAGAGATGTTTTTGTAGTCATCTGGTTGTAATGGATTGTGCGTACCCATAGCCAGCATCATTTCTGCTGTTTTTTTTACAATAATTTTCCAGTCATTCGGCGCATGCATTTTCTCCAGCGCCTTTGCAAACGCTGGTACTTTCGCCAGCATCGTCTCAGGATTGAGCATTTCTGTTTCCTTTTCCGCCGTAGCATGATCCCAATGGAATTTAGTGCCAAGTGTAATGATCCGGTCCACAAGAGAAGGATGTGCTGCCGCTAAATGCAAGGCAACATATCCTCCCATACTGGCGCCGAAAATCGTGAGATCTTCGAGTTGTTGTGAGCGGATGTGATCTGCTACTGCTTCAGCAAAAAGTGCAATAGAAAATGGTTCCTCCGGTAATGGTTGTCCGCCATGTCCGGGAAAGTCAAATAAGTGGATGGTATAATGTGGTGACAATGCTTCGGCGATCGCCTTTAGCTGCTGTGATGCGCCAATGGCGCCGTGGAGTAATAACAATTGGGGCTTTTTCATGCCTGCAAATATAAAGAAAAGGCCGGAATGCCTACCCAATAAGCATCCCAGCCTTCCGCTAATTATTTAAAGTACAAGACTATTAGTAGCGATAGTAACCGCCGCCACCATGGTAATGATGATGATGTGGAGGACCATAACCAGGACCACGTTCTACCAGACAGCTACTTAAGCTGATTGTACCAATAAATAATGTTGCGATGATGAAATATTTTAACGTTTTCATGATGATTAGGTTTGAATAAACTGTGATCAATAAAGGTTGTTTAAGTTGGCGTCTGCAGGCGTTTTTTTAAACTTCTGATTTAGTAAATGAGAAAAGTGTGCCAGAGTCAAAAATGGATTGTTATTTACTGTTAAAAAGCCTCTAATCCGCTGTGGATGAATGATCGCCGTCATAGTTTACACTCGTTTTTTCTACTACGTTTGCTGTTATGATGCAAATTCCTTTCAATTTAATGGCAAAACCTGCGGGTGCTACCTGCAATCTTCAATGTTCTTATTGTTATTACCTGGAAAAGGGCACACCTTATATGGATGATACGGTGCTGGAAGCATACATCCGGAACTATATCCGCGAGCAGCCCAGCCAACAGGTTGATTTTGTCTGGCAGGGAGGAGAAGCAACTTTGCAGGGCATTCCTTTTTATAAAAAAGCCCTGCAGTTACAAAAGCAATACAGAAACGGAAAGGTGATTACGAATTCGTTTCAGACGAATGGTACTTTGCTCACGGATGACTGGTGTCGTTTTTTCAGAGATAACAATTTCCTGGTAGGAATTTCCATTGATGGCCCGGCAGAATTACATGACCCTTACAGAGTGAATAAAGGAGGGAAAGCCACTTTTAAGCAGGTGATGCGGGGATTACAGTTATTACTGAAATATAGGGTAGAATTTAATACGCTGACTGTCGTACACGATTTAAATGCAAAGAAACCGCTGGAAGTATACCGGTTTCTGAAAAGAGAAGGAAGTGAGTACATGCAGTTTATTCCATTGGTTGGCAAGAAAGAAGCTGTGGACCCGCAGGAATTTGGGCGGTTTATGAGCAGCATCTTCGACGAGTGGGTAAAGAGAGATGTGGGCAGGTATTTCGTGCCTGTTTTTGACGCTGCACTGGCGAATGAGGTAGGTGTGCCGGCAGGGAGTTGTGTATTCAATGACTATTGCGGACAATCGATTGTAATCGAGCATAACGGCGATGTATTTGCCTGTGATCATTTTGTGGAGCCGCAGTATAAAGTAGGGAATATATTGACAGGGAGCCTGCAGGAGATGATGCATTCAGAAAAGCAGCAGACTTTTGGCTTAAATAAGTTCAGGCTGCTGTCGGCAGCCTGTGGCAACTGTGATGTCTATAAGTATTGTAGAGGGGAATGCCCGAAGAACAGGCAGTCAGATGGTCTTAATTACCTTTGTAAGGGTTACCGTCTGTTCTTCAGGCATATCCGTCCTTATCTGCAATTTATGGCCAACGAACTGGCCCATCATCGATCTCCCGCGAATGTCATGCGTTATGCTTCAACAGGTTTTCCGCCTCTGAACTGAGGTGGCAACATACTGATTTGCTGACTGATTGTTTCAGCAATATGTCTGCCCTGTTCGCTTAAAGCTGATTCATCATAAGTAGGAGCACTCTCCTTATCTATATCATTTTGAATCATTTCAAATCCTGCCGGGATCTGATGACTGAAATGCTTGTTTGGAGTTACATGATAGACGATGGAATGATCGCGTTGTTCGAATTCCAGGTCCAGCATAAACTGTTGCCCATCTAAGTTAATTGTGATTTGCCTGGTCATATGTTTGAGTTTAGTATAGTAAGGCAAAAGACAGGCCATATGTCAGCAATTCCACAGCAGGAACAGTGGGTATTTTTATAGTCGTGTTTTAACCCACGTTTACTATGAAAAAACTGTTACTCTTTGCATTCTTATGCATTTCCAATGCTTTATTTGCCCAAACATTGTCCTTCCCCGGTGCGGAAGGGTTCGGACGCTTTGCTACCGGTGGCCGGGGAGGTGATGTGTACATCGTGACCAATCTGAACGATAGCGGAAGCGGGTCTTTGCGCGATGCGGTGAGTCAGCCTAACCGGATTGTAGTGTTTGAGGTAGGCGGAATTATTAATATCGATACCCGGATTGTGGTGTCTCAAAACATCACCATTGCGGGGCAGACAGCACCCGGAGATGGGATTGTGGTGTATGGGAATGGCATGTCTTATTCCAATGCCAGTAATACGATTACCCGTTATCTCCGCGTGCGGATGGGGGTGAATGGGGATAGTGGCAAGGATGCGCTGGGGATTGCCAATGGCATCAATATGATCTTTGATCACCTTTCTGTGAGCTGGGGCCGCGATGAGAATTTTTCAATTAATTGGGATAGTAAGAACTCCGAACCCGGGAATATTACCATTCAGCATTCAATTATCGGCCAGGGGTTGTGGAGCCATTCCTGCGGTGGTTTGATCCAGACAAATGGAGGCGTGTCGCTGTATCGCAATTTGTATATAGACAATAAGACAAGGAATCCCAAAGTAAAGGGTAAGAACGAGTTTGTCAATAATATCGTTTACAATTGGGGCGATGGCGGGGCGTATATTTTAGGTGATTCAGAAGGTGCTTCTGCCGCAAATATTATCAATAATTTCTTTATTGCAGGACCGGCGGTGAATAATCATACGGCTCCTTTTATAAGGGGAAATCTCAATTTCAGCACGTATGGTGCAGGAAATTATTATGATAGTATACAGGATGGTACGCTGAGTGGCAGGTTGTTGGAGCAGTTTGATTATGGAGTGGGAGACAGGGCGGTGAACTGGATGACGGTGCCGTTTGCATATCCTATTCAGCCGGATAGCGGGAATGTTGTAAGTGCGCAGCAGGCATATAGTATTGTATTGCAAGGCGCAGGGGCGAATATTCCAAAGAGGGATCAGGTGGATTCTATTATGATCAGTGAACTGGCGTCGTTGGGAACCAGTGGAATCACCATTACCACATTTACAAATGAGAACCTGTTGCCTACGGGCGGACCGGGTGTTGTGAATGGTGGCGTGGTGCAGACGGATACAGATAGAGATGGAATACCGGATGCGTGGGAGGTGCGATATGGTTTGAACCCTGACAGTGCAGCGGATGGGAAGACGTTGAATACGGATGGGTATACGAATTTAGAGCACTACATCAATTGCCTGGCGGATGCTTCGCTATTACGAAATATAAAGGTGCCAAATGATGGAGAGAAAGCGTTTTTTAGGGTGTTTCCTAATCCTGCAGCATCTTCAGTGACTGTGCGGGTTGGAGCAAACGCCCCTTTCCTGGTGGAAGTGGTCAATATGAATGGTAAAGTTTTAAAAAGCACAAACAGTACAGGGCCTATTTTTAATATCAGCACAGCGGAACTGCCTTCGGGAAATTACCTGCTAAGAGTTATTTCCATGTCAGGTAAAAATACCCAAATCAGGAAAATCGTCGTAGTGCATTAGTGCTCCATAATACCCAAAGAATTAATACCGGCTGGAAGAACAGTCTTATCAGCCTTAAACTATCTGTATTCAGTCCAAATGCATCCCTGTGATTGATGTACTGTGCGATATTGCCCGGGAATACCAGTACAAAGAATAGCGCAATCAGCCAGCCTACCTGTACGCGGTATTTCCGGACAAATATCAGAGCAAGGCCGATCAGAATTTCTACTACCCCAGAGAGCAGTACCACTAAATCTGCATTCAATGGCACAAATGAAGGCACCTGTGCCTGGAATTCATATCGGGCGAAACACAGGTGGCCAACACCTGCGAAAATCAAAAATAAGCCAAGTAAAATGCGAAATATATTACGGATCATGTTTTTTGTAGTCTAAATATCATGCCTTTTTATTTTCAAAGTATTCCCACAGGTATTTGGAGACTTTCCTGATCAGGATAGACGCTTCATTGTCATCCGTCCAGCTTTTGTCGGCAATATTCTTCGTGCCGATATAGAAAGCATATTCTCCATGTGGGGCATTCACATATACGACTTCCGATCTGGATTCGTCTACTGCGCCCGATTTGTGAGCAGCCTGTACATATGGAGGAATGGCGGAGATAGCCCCTTCGTCATAATAAGGATGGGTCATGAGCCGGTACATTCTTTCAGAAGCGGATTTACTGATGATTTCTCCATTGCGGATTTTGATCATCAGGGTGGTCATCTCACGGGGAGTTGTCATGCCCCAGCCGTAGATTTTCCATATTTCCTGTCTGCCGGCTGTACGGGAGTTCACTTTTGTGACGTGCAGACCGTACTGCTCCATGAGCTGGTTAATACGTTCGCCACCGCCGGCGAGGGCCTGGTTCCATAGGGAAGCCGTGTTGTCGCTGTACGACATCATGAGGGCGAGGAGAACGCTTAGTTCTGTGTCTGAACTGTCTTTAAAATATTGCATAATACCGGAGCCTCCGTATTTGGCGCTGTCCCTGTATATGAGTGGCTGGTGGTATTGGAGTTCCCCTTTCTCTATCTTGTCAAATACGCCTACCAGTATAGGCACCTTTACGATGCTGGCGGTAGGGAAGATGCTGTCTGCATTGATCTCGGCGTAGTGGCCGGTTTTCAGGTTACGGACATAAATACCTACATCCCCATGAAAACCGGAGATCACATCGCGGAGGCCTTTTTCCAGCTTTGGGTCGTGCTGGGCGAAGGTGAGAGTTGGGAGCAAAAGCGCAAGAAAGAAATACTTCATATTGGTAAGATAAAAAATCTTACCGAATTACGGTAGTCCTGAATTATTCCCCGTTGCTATTAGAGGTCAGTACCTCGCTCATATAATCAAAAAACGGGCGCATCGCCTTATATGTTTTATTGGCTTCTTCCAGGAAAGATGCTTCCATTACTTCCTCATCCGTAAATCTCCTGATCAACAGATATTGTTTATACCTCAACAGATCTATGGCTTCATGGTCTGCAGGATAACCTTTTGGAGCCGTCTTTAACTGCTCCCCTTGTAATGTACCAAAAGCAGAAGTGAATGTTTTACTGTGTATGATTTTTTGCAAGGGCGCAGGATCAAAGGCGATGTCGTCCCTGATCAGTTTCAGATCAGCCGGTACAGGGGCAAAGAATCCACCTGCTACAAAGCTATTCCCCTTTTCTATATGAAAATAATACCCACCCCTGCGCTGTTTTGTCGCACGTTTAAAGCTACCACTCCAATGTGTTTTGTAAGGTGTTTTATCCTGTGAAAAGCGGGTATCCCTATAAATGCGGTAAAGGCTTTTTTTACCGGATGGGGTTTCAATCAGGTCGTGTACATTCATTTTAGCCAACAGGGCTTCAGCAAAGTTTTCAATATGCAGCAGCTCCTGCTGGTAAGTTATTTTATGCTCATTAAACCATTCGCGGTTATTATTCTTTCTTAATTTCTCCAGAAAATCGTATCCGGATGCAGGTATGATCACCTGTGATTGTTTTGCCATGACAATGAAAATTGAATGGCAAAGATAATCCTAATGAGCACTACCTGCTACAGCTTGTTTTTTATTATCCAGTATTTTCAGCACGGCCGTTTTCAGTTCTTCATACTGTGTATTGTCATCGAATCTCAGGCCGTAGTTGGTATGGCCATCGTTATCTGTTCCGCAGAGTATATAAGGTTTGCTTTCTTCAATAGGAAGAGCATATTCTGTCTGGATCGTCCTTTCAACGGAGTCAGGATGATCCATGATAGTAAAAATGATCTTGTTATAAATTTTGTCGGATGTACCATGCTCATATCTTTCATATACAACCACGTTCTTCTTATTCCATTTAAAGTAGTCAATACAAAACCTGTCATTCAGCTCTCCGTCCAGGTTACCGTCCCGCTGTGCCGCGTACAATTTCGCCTTGTATCTGTCGCCTGTTATATAATCCTTATCCTGATAGCAGATCTGGACCATTTTGGTCATCGCTATGTAATTCGCTGTGTCTATTTCCAACAATTCCTGCACTACCGGCAAGGCCAGCTCATGTCTGCCTTCTTTGATTTCAAGATCACAGATGCCGATGCAGGCCGTCTGGTAGTCCTCCCCATCCTTGGCCAGTTTATCTTTCACCTTGTAATAAACAGCCAGCGCTTTTTCATTATCATTCTGTTCAGAATAAATCTGGCCTATCATGACATTGGCATGGCCGTCGTCATCGGGTAGTTCGCTTGCTTTTGTTAACATATCCAGCGCCTGGGGAATTTTATTTAACCCACGATAGGCAATACCCAATCCTACATAGTTGCGGGCACTGACATCGCAGTTCTGTGCCTTTTCGAATACGGGAATCGCCTCTCTGTATTTTTGCCTCAGATTGAGCATAGTGCCTTTCAGGTAATAGGAGCGGGGATCTTTCGGTGCTTTGGCACTGGCCTTGTCAAAGATGGTGATCGCCATATTGTCCTGTGATAACATTTGATAAGCGATACCCAGGTAATTCAATGCGGAAGCTGATAAGGTGTCAGGCACTGTGGTGACAGTGATTATGTCCTGCCAGTTTTCTGTCCGGGCCAGCCTTTTAAAGAGGACACTGTCCTGGGCGTGACTTTGGTACAGGGCGCAACAGCAACAAATGGTTGCGATAAATTTTTTCATATATAGGGATATTTTTTTCCGTTTAACCGATCAATGCATTCAATGTCATCAGATTAGTAATTGCATCCCCGATGGTGTTATTGAAATACACATACACCTCTTTTCCATCTCTCATCCATTCTTTGATCTGTAAAGCTTGTTGTTCCAGCTGTGCATGGGTATAACCTCCCTTATAGTCGCCAGCCGGACCGTGAAACCGAAGATAAACAAAATTGGCTTTGTTATTTAACCGGGTATTTTTTGATTTCGGAATATCGTGCAGGACTACACTGGCGCCGTATTCGTCGGCCAACTCAAACGTTTCGCTGATATACCAGCTGGAATGTCTGAACTCCAATGCTACTTTCCATTCTGAAATCAGCGACAGCAGAGATTCTACCTGGCTAAAGGCGTCGATGGTCAGGGAGGGAGGAAACTGTACCAGCAAACAACCTTTCTGATCCCCTGCCTGATCAATGACAGTCATGAAATTTAACACATCTTTGGGATTAAATGCGAACCCTTTTACATGGGTAATTTCCTGCCATAATTTGTAGGTAAATACGAAATGAGGAGGTACTTCTTCCGTCCATTTTTTTACCGTACTACCTTTAGGTACTTTATAGAATGAGCTATTGATTTCAATGCTGTTAAACAAACTGGAATAGTAAGTAAGCCGGCTCTTATCCCGGTACTCCGGCGGGAAAGCAGCTTTGTTGGGAACAGGCAGTACAAGCCCGCTGGTGCCCGATTTATACAGGCTATTCATATTAATATCTGATTTGATAATACATTATAAACAATTATATTTGAATCATGCCTATGTTCATCAATTTCCCTCATTCAACAGAAAAACCATTAAACATCTCATGATGCAAAAACTCAAAGTAATCATTCTTTTATTCCTCGTCATGCTCTCTGTGAAATGCTTCTCACAGGTATCATGTTACAACATCGTAGGGTATTACCCTTCGTGGGTAGCCGGAGGTAGTTACTACATCAACAGCCCTTCGAAGATCGACTATACCA
>Ga0316604_10002073_pt1 | contig 16094 bp, 11 predicted proteins | sample OWC_soil_day20_C_FD_207650 | JGI IMG/M metagenome (GOLD analysis project Ga0316604, IMG submission 207650) | Wetland soil microbial communities from Old Woman Creek delta, Ohio, United States - OWC_soil_day20_CT | ecosystem: Environmental > Terrestrial > Soil > Wetlands | place: USA: Ohio... | reverse complement strand
CGCGTACAGCATTGGCGCCTGCGAGCCCGACAGACGTTCCTGGTACGACTGCCCGGCCCACTCGTAGGTCACGCCGGCCGGCAACTTCTTGATGATGTCCTCGACGGCCGCCATGGCGTCCCCGGAACTCACGCCCTCGGCCGGCGACCCGACGATCTCGTAGGACGACATGCCGCCGTAGCGTTCGAGCTTCGGCGAACCGTAGCTCCAGCCGGTGGTCGCGAAGGTCGAGAACGGCACCATCGCACCGGCGCTGTTGCGCACGTGCCAGAGCGAGATATCCTCCGGCTTCATGCGATAGTCGATGTCGCCCTGCGCATACACTTTCTTGACGCGCGACTTGTTCAGGAAGTCGTTCACGTAGGCGCCACCCAGCGCCGTCGACAGTGTGTTGTTGATATCGCCGGTCGCCAGTTTCATTGCTGCGGCCTTGTCATCGTCGATGGCTACCGAGAGCTCGGCGACGTCATCGAGGCCGCTGGCGCGCACCTGAGTCAGGCGCTTGTCCTGGCGCGCCAGTTGCATGAACTGGTCACGTGCCTTGAGCATGGCCTCGTGACCGTTGCCACCCAGATCCTGCAACTCGACGGTAAATCCCGCGCTTTCCCCCAGACCGTGCACGGCCGGCGGCATCATCACAAAGACACGCGCGTCGCGCAGACCGCCCATCGCGGCCGTGATCTCGCGCGCGATCGAGGCGGCGTCGTGCCCCTTGCCCTTGCGTTCGCTCCAGTCCTTGAGTTTGATGAAGGCGTTGCCTGACGCCTGATCGCCGTTCATGCCGATGATGGTGATGTAGTCGGCAACGTCGGCATGCTTGCCGAGGTAAGCCTCAAATTCGCGCACGACGCTATCGGTCCGGTCGAACGTGGCACCGGCCGGCATTTGCACTGCCGCCATCAATATGCCCTGATCCTCTTCGGGCAGGAAGGAGCTGGGCAGGCGCATGAAAGACACCGCCAGCACGCCAAGGATCACGGCGTAGATGAACATGAAGCGCTTGCCGCGCTGCAGGATGCCGGCAACACCGTTCTGATAGCGCTCGCTGCCGTAAGTGAAACCGTGGTTGAAGGCGGCAAAGAAGCGCTGAACGGGGCCGTGCGGCTTGGAATCCGCATGGTGGTCAACGTCGGACTGGCGCAGCAAGGAGGCGCATAGCGCCGGTGTCAACGTCATCGCTACCAGTACCGAGAGCAGCATCGAGGAGACGATGGTGATCGAGAACTGCCGGTAGATGACTCCGGTCGAGCCGCCGAAGAAGGCCATCGGGATGAACACCGCCGAGAGCACGAGCGCGATGCCGACCAGCGCGCCGGTGATCTCCTGCATCGACTCGCGTGTCGCGTCGCGCGCCGACAGGCCGCGCTCGGTCATCAGCCGTTCGACGTTCTCGACAACGACGATCGCATCATCGACCAGCAGGCCGATGGCCAGCACCATGCCGAACATGGTCAGCGTATTGATCGAGTAACCGAAGGCGGCGAGCACGCCAAAGGTGCCGAGCAGCACCACCGGCACAGCGATCGCCGGGATCAGCGTGGCGCGCAGGTTCTGCATGAAAAGATACATGATGGCTACGACGAGCAGCATCGCCTCGATCAGCGTAATCACCACCTCCTTGATCGATACCTTGACGAAGGGTGTCGTGTCGTAGCCGACTTCGGCTTTCATCTGGTCGGGAAAGAACGGCTGCAGTTCGGCGAGCTTGGCCTTCACTGCCGTCGCCACACTGAGCGCGTTGGCACCGGTCGCTAGCTTGATACCCATGGCCGCCGAGGCTTTGCCGTCGTAGTGCATCTGCACCGAATAGCTTTCGTTGCCCAGTTCGACGCGCGCCACGTCGGCGAGGCGCACGATGGTGCCGTCGCTGGCCGACTTGACGACGACGTGCTTGAACTCGTCAACCGTCTTTAGCTTGCTGCGCGCCGAGATGGTCGCGTTCAGCCGCTGCCCGACCGCCGCCGGCAAGGCGCCGAGCTGGCCGGCGGACACCTGCGTGTTCTGCGCGGTCAGCGCGGCGGTGATGTCGGACGGCATCAGCGCGTATTTCTGCAGCTTGCCAGGGTCGAGCCAGATGCGCATGGCGTAGCCGGAGCCGAAAGACTGTACCTCGCCGACGCCATCCACGCGGCTGATGACGTCGACCAGACTGGAGGTCATGTAGTCGCCAAGATCGGTGGCCGTCATCGCCGGATTGTCGGAAATAAGCGTCACGATCATCATCATGTCGGAGCCCGATTTGGTCACCGTCACGCCCTGGTCCTGCACGGCCTGCGGCAGTTGCGACAGGGCTTGCTGCACCTTGTTCTGCACCTGCATCTGCGCCACGTCCGGATCGGTACCGGCGGTGAAGGCGAGCGTCACGCGCGCGCTGCCATTCGATGTGCTGGACGAGGACATCGACTGCAGTCGGTCGAGCCCCTTCATTTTCTGCTCGATGATCTGCGTCACCGAGTCCTCGACGATCTTGGCCGAAGCGCCGGTATAGGTCGCGGAAACCGAAACCTGTGTCGGCGCGATGTCCGGGTATTGCTCGAGCGCCAGTTGATAGATCGACAACACACCGGCCAGCATGATGACGATGGCGATCACCCAGGCAAAGATTGGCCGGTCGATGAAAAATCGTGCCATGGTCGTTTCCTTACTTGGTTACGGCAGGCGCTGCCGATGTGGTGGTTTGTGACGTTGATGGGATTTGTTCGCCGCTCTTGGCCGCCGTAGTCGAAGCCATGGCCACCGCATGAACGATCTGTCCGACCCTGACCTTGGATGAGCCCTCGACGATCACCCGATCGCCGGCGGCCAACCCCTCGGTGACACGCCAGTTGCTGCCGATTGATTCGGCCACGGTCACCGTGCGCTGCTCGACCTTGCCGTCGGCCAACACCACCAGCGCGACACCCTGGCCACGTGCATCACGACTGATGGCTTGTTGTGGTACCAGCAGTGCTTGCGGGTCAACCCCCTGATCCAGCCTGGCACGCACGTACATTCCGGGCATCAACAGGCGCTGCGGATTGGGTACCAGCGCACGTAGCGTGATGGCTCCGGTGTCCGTGTTCACGGTCACCCCACTGACCTGCAAGCGGCCTTCGTGGGCGTAGGTTGTACCGTCTTCGAGGTGCAGACGGATGCGTACCGCATTGTCGCCGACGCTTGTCAGCTTGCCGCTGGCCAGCGACTGTTTCAGTTGTAGCACTTCAGTACTCGATTGAGGAATATCCACATAGATTGGATCGAGTTGCTGCACCGTGGTCAGTACCGTCTCCTGATTAGCGGTGACCAGTGCACCCGGCGTCACCGAAGAAACCTCGACCCGTCCGCCGATTGGGGCAGTAATGCGCGTGTGGTCGAGATTGATACGCGCGCTTTCCAACGCCGCCTGAGCCGAACTCAAATCAGCCTGCGCCTGTTGCAGACTGACCTGAGCATCTTCGTTGTCCTGTTTACTGATGGCTTCGATCGTCAGCAGTTCAGACTGGCGCTGCGCTTTGAGGCGCGCGGCGTTGAGCGTGGACTCGGCGCGTGCCACGCTGGCCTGTGCACTGGCAAAAGCCGCCTGATAGCTGGCGGGGTCGATCTGGTACAGAAGATCGCCGGCCTTGACCACGGCACCTTCCTCGAAGGCCCTCTTTTGCACGATGCCGCCGACCTGCGGGCGTATCTGGGCAATCATGTAGGCGCTGGTACGCCCGGCCAGTTCCGTGCTCAGGGTCAGCGCTTGCGCCGCCAGCGTAACGACGCCGACTTCGACGGCCTTGGGGGCCGCGGCGGATTCGCTTTTGCTGCAGCCGGACAACTGGGTGCTTCCGAATACGAGCAGCAACACGACCGCGACGATCTTGGATGAAGCAGGCAATGGGTTCACAACAGACTCCTGGCGGGATAATTGCAAACATGATGCCGGGCAAATGTGCAGGAAAATTGAAGATTGGAAATGGCGAGGATTACAATCGATTGGTTTCTCGACCCTGCCAAACTGAGTAATAAGCCCATCATGAAAATCGGCATTACCCGCAAACTATTCCTCGCGGTGCTCGCCACCGTCATTTTTGCCGTGATGGTCGTGGGCGTCGCCACTGGCTGGAGTTTTAACCGTGGTTTTCTCGGTTATCTCAACGAGCTGGCCGTCGAACGCATGGAATTCGTCACCGTCCGGGTTGGCAAAGCGTATGCCGAGCACGGCAATTGGGACTTCATGCGTGACAAGCCGGACGCCTGGTTCGGCCTGTTGCGTCCGGTCGTCGGGCAGGAACTGACGACCGATACGCCGCTCGGAAGCAAGTTGCCAACGTCAGACCTGACCGGCGCATTCCTGCGTCTGGGCGTAGTGGATGCTCAGCAGCAATGGGTCGCCGGTTATCGCGAAATCGACACGAGAATGCAGCGTCGACCGGTGACAGTGAATGGGAGCACCGTAGGCTGGGTGGTACTCGCCTCGTTCCAGAGCGTCACCGATGCCGGCAATCTGCGCTTTCAGGAAGATCAGTTTCGTGCCGTCCTCCTGGCCTGCGTCATCGCCGTGGCGCTGGCGACGGTGATCGCCTTGTGGTTGGCGCGTACGCTGCTCGCTCCAGTCCGGCGCGTCGCCGAAGCGACGCATCACCTGGCGGCCGGTCGCTATGAAACGCGCGTCAACGTCGCCAGCCACGATGAAGTCGGACAACTGGCGGCCGACTTCAACCACTTGGCACAAACCCTGCAGCGCAACGAGAGCGTGCGGCGCGATTTCATGGCCGATGTTTCGCACGAATTGCGTACGCCACTCGCAGTGTTGCGCGGTGAACTGGAGGCGATCGAAGACGGTGTTCGCGCCGTAACGCCAACGGCGCTGCGTTCGCTGCAAAGTGAAGTCGCCACTTTAAGCCAGCTGGTCGACGACCTGTACGAGCTTTCCCTTTCCGATGCCGGGGCTTTGGCTTACCGCCTGAATGAGTTGGATTTGCGTGCGCTATTGACCTTGGTGGTCGATTCCATGCGGATGCGTTTTGCACAGCAGGATTTGCGCATCGAGTTGCAATTGCCAGGTCGAGCACTGCCGGTCAACGCCGACGAAGCCCGCTTGCAGCAGCTCTTTCACAACGTGCTGGAAAACAGTTTGCGCTATACCGATTCCGGCGGACAACTGCGCATTGGCGTGCGGGAGACGGCAGATTGGCTGCAGGTCGATTTTCAGGACAGCGCGCCCGGTGTGGCGACCGAGATGTTGCCGCGCCTGTTCGAACGTTTTTTCCGCAGCGAAGGCTCGCGAAGCCGCGCAACAGGGGGTGCAGGTCTTGGGCTGGCGATCTGCCGTAATATCGCCGAGGCGCATGGCGGGACAATCGAAGCCTTGGCGTCGCCGCTCGGCGGCCTGTGGATTGCCATCCGCTTACCGCGCAGGCTACCCCGGACGCCCGCATGATGAATCAGACGTCCGCCCATATCCTGATTGTCGAAGACGAACCCAAACTGGCCGCGCTGCTCGCCGACTATTTGCTCCCTGAAGGCTATCTGGTCGAAGTGATAGCCGACGGAGCGCTCGTTATCGATGCGGTAAAACGTAGTTCGCCCGACCTGATCCTGCTCGACCTGATGCTGCCCGGTCGCGATGGACTGAGTCTCTGCCGCGAACTGCGTGGGTTCAGTGACGTACCAATCGTCATGATGACGGCGCGGGTCGAGGAAGTGGATCGCCTGCTTGGGCTCGATTCCGGTGCTGACGACTATATCTGCAAACCTTACAGCCCGCGCGAAGTGGTGGCACGTGTCAAAGCCATCCTGCGTCGTCAACGCCGTGAAGAGGCCTGCCCCGCCGAGCAAAGTCTGATCGTTGACGAAACAAGGCTGCGTGCCACACTGCACGGCAAAGACTTGGATTTGACCCCGGTCGAGTTCCGCCTGCTCAGGACGCTAAGCACCGCGCCAGGGCGAGTCTATTCGCGTGACAGGCTGCTCGACACTCTGTACGACGATGGCCGCATCGTGACTGACCGCACCGTCGACAGCCATGTCAAGAATCTACGTCGCAAGCTCGAAGCTGCCGCGCCCGGACATAACCCGATCCGCTCGGTATATGGTGCTGGCTACAGTTACGAGCCCGAAGACTCCGCGTGAAAAGTGCAGCAATGTTCGTTTGCCGCTTGAAGGCAGCAAATTGCCGTTGTTCGATACGCTTTGCATCAGCCTCTTCAAGGATCACACAGGCCGGAATTTGTGCCGATGCACATCAAGTCCGATAACGTGTTTATAGAAGGCTATGCGTTCCATACCATGTCCGTTCGAATTACACTTCGGGGCTGAGGGTGGCGAGTATCAGAACTGAAAGTCACTGAAGGCGACAAATCGCCTGTGGCCTGTTTGACGTGCGCACTCTTTATGCAGGCAATCCCGGGTTCGAGTCAGTTCGGCGAGTCACGTCAGGTTGCGGGGCCAAATCGCCAAAAAATCGGGCGATCACTTCTCGACACCTTGCACCCCGAATTCTCGTTCATCGTCAGGGGTGGTGTCTCGCGCAATGAACATTAGGGAGAGTCAATGGGGTTCCAGATCAGCGTGCAGCCGAGCGGGCACGTTTTCACGGCCGAGGCCGACGAGGCCATTCTTGACGCCGCACTGCGGCAGGGCTTGGTGATGCCCTATAGTTGCCGCGACGGCGCATGCGGCTCCTGTCGCGGCAAGGTTTTGAGCGGTGTGGTCGATCACGGCCGGGCGCAACTGCAAGCACTGAGTGAGGCCGACCGGCAGGCTGGTGGTGCCTTGTTCTGCTGCGCCAAGGCGCGCAGCGATCTGCTGATCGAAAGCCGCGAATTGCGTTCGGACCAGGAACTGCCGGCCAAGACCCTGCCGGCGCGCGTACAAAAACTGACGCGCGCGGCGCCTGACGTGATGATCGTCGAACTCAAGCTGCCGCCCAATCAGCGTCTGCAATATTTCGCCGGACAATACATCGAGATCCTGCTCAAGGAAGGGCGCCGTCGCGCCTTTTCGCTGGCTAATGCGCCGCACGATGATACGTGCCTGCAACTGCACATCCGGCGTGTGCCGGGCGGTCAATTCACCGATCACGTGTTCACCGCCATGCAGGAGCGCGACATGTTGCGTTTCAACGGCCCGCATGGTTGTTTTTTTCTGGACGAGGAATCGTCAAAACCGGTGCTGCTGGTTGCCGGTGGTACGGGCTTTGCGCCGATCAAGGCTATCGCCGAACACGCCATTGCCGAGGGTTCGACGCGACCGATGGACATCTACTGGGGCGGACGCGGGCGCACCGATCTCTACCAGCAATCATTGGCCGGGCAATGGGCAATCGATCACGCCCATATCCGCTTTGTTCCGGTGCTTTCGGACTCTCCCGAGAGCGAGGACTGGCGAGGCCGGCGCGGCTTTGTTCATGCTGCCGTAATGGCAGATTTCCCTGATCTTTCAGGGCATCAGGTGTATGTTTGCGGTTCGCCAGCGATGGTACTGGCGGCCCGACGTGATTTTGTCGGACAATGTCACCTGCCAGAAAACGAGTTTTTCGCCGATTCCTTTGACTTTGCCAACGATGCCGAACGCTTGTAAGCGGCGTTCACTACTGCAGACTGATCACCATGCCCGACGTATTCATATCCCGACAACCGCTGGTTAATCGCCAGAGCAAGATCATCGCTACCCGACTGTCGTTACACTCGATCAACGGCGCGACGGCGGGCGATGCCGCCGCTGCATTGGATGCCCTGACCGAGTTTTGGCCGCAGGGCGAAAAACTGGTCTTCATCGATTCCGTCGACATGCCGTGCGATGCCGCGCTGGCCAACTGGCAAGCACCGGCCAACGCCACACTCGAAATTCCGTCGTCGTCCTTGCTTGGGCCGGATGCCGCGGCGTTCGTTGCCATGCTGCAAGCGACACGGACACCGCTATGCCTGGTGTACGATGCGCAGGCCCTTGCGACACTGTCTGCCGGGGTGTCGTTCCGTTTCATCGGTTTCGACGCACAGCGTTATACGCCGGCCTTGTTGAAGGTCATGGCGGCGCAGACGCAGCCTTACGGTATCGGCGTGGCGCTCAACGTCGATGGCGGCGACAATTTTCAGGCTTGCCTCAACGCCGGCGTGATCGCCGCCGCCAGCTGGTTCTTCAAATACCCGACCAAGGCGCCGGTCAAGACGCTCAATGCCGGGCAGGCGCAGATCATCCGCGTCATCAACCTGGTGCGCAAGAATGCCGACATCAAGGAAATCGAAACGGCGCTCAAACAGGACGTTGCGCTCTCCTACAAGTTGCTGCGCTACATCAATTCGGCCGGTTTCGGCCTGTCGTGCGAAATCCAGTCCTTCCGTCATGCGGTGACCATCCTCGGTTACGACAAGCTCAACAAGTGGCTGTCGCTGCTGTTGGCTACGGCCAGCAAGGACCCGATGGCACCGGCGCTGATGCATACCTCGCTGACGCGCGCGCGCCTGATGGAGAATCTGGCGCACGGTCTGGTCAGCCCGCAGGAATACGACAACCTGTTCATCACCGGCGCCTTCTCGCTGCTCGACGCACTGCTCGGCGTCAGCATGGACAAGGTGCTCGAAACCATGAGCCTGCCGGAAGCGATTACCGACGCCCTGCTCGGCCATGGTGGGTTGTATGGTCCCTTTCTCGAACTGGCGAAGGCCAGCGAAGGTAACGACGGTGCCGCAATCGCCGAACAAGCCGGCATGCTCGGGCTGTCGGCCGAGCAGTTCAACCGGGCGCAGATTCAGGCATTAGCTTTCGCCGAAACAATGGAATTGTAATTCCGTTGGAAACCGGGCCAATACTTTGTCGACTGCGCCTCGCGGTGCGATAGTACTGTCTTCGGCTGGCCTTCGCCGAGACGATGGAGTTGTAGGAATTCTGTCGCACCAAAACAAAAAGCCCCGGTGTTCGCACCGAGGCTTTTTTGCTTCTACCGGGCGATGAATCAGCCGGCGATCACACCTTCAACGGCTGCGGTGACCTTGGCGGCGGTAATGCCGAGGAACTCGAAGACCTGACCGGCCGGACCGCATTCGCCGAAGCGATCGATACCGACCACGGCACCGTCGAGACCGACGTACTTGCGCCAGTAATCGGAAACACCGGCTTCGACCGCCACGCGCGGAATACCACGCGGCAGAACCGCGTTGCGATAGGCCGCATCCTGCTGATCAAACAGGAAGTTCGACGGCATCGAGACGACACGTACCGGGACACCTTTGTCGGCTAGAGCCTGCTGTGCGGCAATTGCCAGGCTGACTTCGGAACCGGTAGCGATGATCACTGCCTTGGGCGTACCGACACAATCCTTGAGCACATAGCCGCCTTGGCGGATGGCCTTGATCTGGCCAGCGTCGCGCGCCTGGTGGGCAAGGTTCTGACGCGTCAGGATCAGCGCCGTCGGGCAATCCTTGTGTTCAACGGCGATCTGCCAGGCGACGAAGGCTTCGACGCTGTCGCACGGGCGCCAGACGTCGAGGTTCGGCATCATGCGCAGAGTAGCCGTTTGTTCGATCGGCTGGTGCGTCGGGCCGTCTTCGCCGACACCGATCGAGTCGTGCGTAAACACGTAGATCGGGTTGATCTTCATCAGCGCGGCCATACGGATGGCGTTGCGGGCGTATTCCGAGAACATCAGGAAGGTGCCACCGAAGGGACGGAAACCGCCGTGCAGAACCAGACCATTCATGATGGCGGCCATGCCGAATTCGCGCACGCCGTAGTGGATGTAGTTGCCACCTTCAGCCATGGCCTCGGGGCGAACGCTCTTGCAGCCCTTCCACATGGTCAGGTTGGACGGTGCCAGGTCGGCCGAGCCGCCGACGAACTCGGGCATGAACGGTGCCAGCGCCTGGATGGCGTTTTGCGAAGACTTGCGCGTGGCGATCACTTCGGCCTTATCGACAATCGCTTGCAGGGCTTCGGCAGCCTTGGCGCCGAAATCGGCGGCCAATTCACCCTTGCTGCGGCGAACGAACTCGGCGGCGAGTTCCGGATAGGCGGCGCGGTAGGCGGCGAAGAGCTTTTCCCACTCGGCTTGCTGGGTTGCGCCCTTGACCTTGGCGTTCCATTCGGCACGGACGCTTTCCGGTACTTCAAAGGCTTCGCCGGTGATGCCCAGCGCGGCACGCGTGGCGGCGACTTCGTCCTTGCCCAGCGGCGAACCATGCACATCATGGCCACCAGCCTTGTTGGGCGAGCCCTTGCCGATGGTCGTCTTGCAGCAGATCAGCGTCGGCTTGTCGTTCTGCGCCTTGGCGGCGCGGATGGCGGCATCGACGGCATCGACGTCGTGGCCGTCAACACCACGGATGACGTTCCAGCCGTAGGCTTCGAAACGCTTGGGTGTGTCGTCGGCGAACCAGCCGATGACGTCGCCGTCGATCGAGATGCCGTTGTCGTCGTAGAGGGCGATCAGCTTTGAGAGCTTCCAGGTGCCGGCCAGTGAGCAGACTTCGTGCGAGATGCCTTCCATCATGCAGCCGTCGCCCATGAAGACGTAGCTGTGGTGGTCGACGATGGGGAAGCCGTCGCGATTGAATTCGGCGGCCAGCAGTTTTTCGGCGAGGGCGAAGCCGACGGCGTTGGAGAGGCCTTGTCCAAGCGGACCGGTGGTCGTTTCGATACCGGCGGTGTGGCCGTATTCCGGGTGACCCGGGGTCTTGCTGTGCAGTTGGCGGAATTTCTTGAGTTCGTCGAGTGGCAGGTCGTAGCCGGTCAGGTTGAGCAGCGAGTAGATCAGCATCGAGGCGTGACCGTTGGAAAGCACGAAACGGTCGCGGTTGGACCATTTCGGGTCGGCCGGATTGTGCCTCAGGTTTCGATTCCACAGGGCCACAGCCATTTCGGCCATGCCCATCGGTGCGCCCGGGTGGCCGGAATTGGCCGCTTGCACACCATCCATAGCCAGCACACGTATTGCATTGGCCAGCGAAAATTGAGATGCCATTGATTTACTCCACGAAGCATTAAGAAAAAACCGAGTTGGCGTCAGCGTGTGACGAGAGCGCCACGAGGCGCTGAAGCCGATCCACAAACCTGCACATTTTATCCGGATGCTACTTCGATGTCAGCACAAACCGGCGCAGGGTATCGGCGATGGCGTCGCTCTCGTTGTCGCCCGTGACCCAGTCTGCGCAGGCCTGAACCTCGGGCATGCTGTTGCCCATGGCCACGCCCAGTCCAGCCACGCGCAGCATTTCCATGTCGTTCTGCTGATCGCCGAAGGCGATCACGGCTTCACGCGCAATACCCCGTTCGCCGATCCATTCCTGTAGACGCTTGCCCTTGTTATTACCGGCGTGCGCGATATCGAGCCGCCCGTGGCCTGACCATTCACACGAGAGCGTAAGTGTTCGCTCGATGTCGGCGGCGAAGGCGTGCATCGCGACCTCGTCCTCGCTGGCGGTGGTGAACTTCCAGATCGTCGGCGCCTCTTCGATCAGTTGCTCGAAGGATTCGACCCGGTCGATGCGTGGGCGCAAGGCTTCCGGCAAGCTTAGCGACCATTTTCGGATATTGGGTGAGAAGTGGCTTTCGGTCTCATAGGTCATCGCTTCGTCGACATAGACCATGGCATAGATTTCATGTTTGCGCAGTAATGTCAGCAATTGCCGCGCCTCGTCGCGGGTCAGCGGGTTGCCGATCAGCGGACGATGCGCGCGAAAGTCATAGACGTAGGTCCCGTTGCAGCAGATCGCCGGCGATTCCAGTCCGAGCTGATGCCAGTAGGCGTAGGTTGCGACGTGATGGCGCCCGGTGATCAGCATGACTTCGATCCCTTGCTCGCGCACGCGCTGCAGGGCGTCGATCGTTGCCGGCCGGATTTGCAGGCGATTATCGAGTGCGGTGCCGTCGAGATCGAGGGCCACCAGTTGAAAACGCATTGATTGCTCCAGAGGCGGAAAGGCACCGAGTATACTGGCAACCATGATCGACGTTCCGCGGTTTGCGCAGATACCCGCACAACTGCTTGGCCTTGAACCCTGGTCGTTCGGGTTGATCGTTATCCCGCTGATGGCTGCCGCTTTCTGCGGCAAGATGTTCACGGAAATCATCCTGTCGATGCTCTTCACCGGCGATATCTTCGCCATCGCCATGCCGACTGGCCGGGTATTCGCCGCTTGTTGTCCTGTCGCTACTGATCTGCCGGGTCATTCTGGTCGCCCTTGAACTGCGGACGGGCCAGCTGCGTGTCTCCGACGATCTGTGGTTCTACGTGCCGATCGGCGTGATCGCCAGGCTGACGGCCATGATCGGCAACGTCGCTGGGCCTGGTTTTGCCGTCTACCTGTTGGTGCGACGCTTCGAGAAACAACGCTATCTGTGCTCCTTGGCCAGGTTTTTCGCGGTCGTCACCCCAGTTGCCGATGCAAGTTTTCTTCTGGGGCAATACCACCCTGCACATGGTCTTGCTCAGTGCGCTGATGATTCCTTTTTCCCTGGCCGGTGCGGTGCTCGACGCGATGGTCGTCAGATGCTCTCCGGAAAAACTCTTCCGCTGGCTGGTGATTGTCATGGTCGGGATAGCGATCGTGCGCCTGATCTTTTTCTGACCTCGTGCTGGTTTCGGCTGCTGCGAGTCCACAGCAATTGCGGTAAAATCTCTCGGTTTTTTCGATGATCGGCGCCCATACGCCGCACCCATCCTAGTCGTCGAAATCGGTTTCGCCTCACTTTCGCACCTGTTTATTTCTTTTAAGGATCAAACCATGAGCACCCTGGCAGAACAGTTACAGAAAATGGAAGCCCACAGTTCGATTTTCGAATCGGCCGTGCGTGAGCTGCCGCTTCCCGTTTGCGCCGCATTCGGTTCCACCAGCCAGCCGCAAGCGGTCAGCTTTGCCAACAGCACGCGCGTTCTGAGCACCAAGGACAGCGCCAGCGTCGCCAAGAGCTTCCCGAATTCGGTGCAAGCTTCGGGTAATGTCGTTCTCTCGTCGTCTGGCGCCAATGCCAAGGTCGCTCAGGGCAAGCGTGTTGCCGTGCTGTTTTCCGGCGGCCCGGCCTCCGGCGGCCACAACGTCGTGTGCGGCATCAAGCGCGTGCTCGGCAAGGGCAACACCCTGTTCGGCGTCAAACCCGGCCCCAAGGGCCTGCTGCTCGGCAACCTGTTTGAAATCACCGACGCCGATGTCGATAGCATCATCAACACCGGCGGTTTCGACTTCCTCGGCACCGACCGCACCAAGATCAAGACCGACGAACAATTCGCCCAAGTCAAAGCGACCTGCATCAAGCACAACCTCGATGCCATTGTCGTCATCGGCGGCGACGATTCGAACACCAACGCTGCCGTGCTCGCCGAGTTCCTGTTCAAGGGCATCAAGGCCGACGGTTCCGGTGTGCAAGTGATCGGCGTGCCGAAGACCATCGACGGCGACCTGCAGATCGGTGACCTGTTGCCGATCTCCTTCGGTTTCGATACGGCCACCAAGATCTACAGCGAAATCGTCGGCAACATCCTGCAAGACACGCGTTCCTCGCTCAAGTACTGGCACTTCATCAAGCTCATGGGCCGTTCGGCCTCGCACGTGACGATCGAAGTCGCGCTGCAAACCAAGCCGGCCGTGACCATCATCTCGGAAGAAGTTGCCGAGAAGAAGCAATCGCTGGCCTCCATCGTCGAGCAGGTCGCCCAGACCGTCGTACTGCGCTCCAAGAAGGGCATGAACTACGGCGTCGTGCTGATTCCCGAAGGCCTGATCGAATTCATCCCCGAGATGAATACCATGATCGCCGAACTCAACGACGCGCTGGCGCACCATGCCGACGAGTTCGCCAAGCAAGCCGACGCCGACAAGGCCGCCTATATCGGTGGCAAGCTCTCCGTCGACAATGGCAAGCTGCTCGCTTCGCTGCCGGCCTACGTGGTCAAGATGCTGCTCGCCGACCGCGACTCGCACGGCAACCTGCAAGTGTCGCTGATCCCGACCGAACAGCTGATGGTCGATATGGTCAAGGCGCGCGTCAAGCAACTCGACGCCAAGGTACCGTTCAGCGCCCACTGCCACTTCCTGGGCTACGAAGGCCGTTGCGGCGCACCGACCCTGTTCGACGCGGCTTACACCTACAACCTCGGCCTCACCGCGGGTTCGCTGATCCTCGATGGGCGTACCGGCTACATGGCAACCATCACCGGCCTTACCGCCGGCGGTTCGCCGCAAGCCATCCCGCTGACCGGCCTGCTCAACATCGAGCGTCGTCATGGTCAGGACGAGTTCGTGATCGAGAAGGCGCTGGTCAAGATGGATTCGGCGGCGATGACCTACTTCGCCTCCCGCCGCTCCGATTGGTCGGCTGATGACTGCTTTGCCTCGCCCGGCCCGCGCCAGCTGTGGGGTCCGGCGGCGTTCCAGCAACCGGTGAGCGTGGCGCTCAACTCGAAGTCCGATTCGCTGGCGTTCAAGATCGGTTGATCCCGTCTCGCTTCAAGAAGAAGCCGTCCTTCGGGGCGGCTTTTTTGTTGCTGCACCAAAAGCCGCGATGGTTTTGCGACAGAAAGGCAGACCGAGCCCATCTACAGGATCGTTGTGCCATACGGATTTTCTGTCGGCATGCATCAAGATGCCAATGGACTAAGCCGTATTGACGTGAACCCGTGAATGAATGCGCCGGTAATCGCGCGGTGTCATACCGGTCAGACTCTTGAACACACGCCGGAAATAACCGATATCGTCAAAACCGCACTGCGTCGCAACGGCGTCGATCGTCGTCAATCCCTCACCCAATAGAGCCGTTGCATGGCGGATGCGGATCTTGTGAATGGCTTCGGTCAAGGTGTGCTTGTAGATGCTGCGGAAAGCGCGACCCAGATAGTCCGGGTTGCAGTTCATCTCGGCGGCCAGGGTAGAGGCACTGATCGGTTGCTGGAAACTGGCACGTATCAAAGCATCGGCTCTGGCGGCCAGGAGTGCCGACGAATCGCTGTGCGCCGTGCCAACGGCGCGCGAGTGGGTCACTTCCCACAAGATAAGGGTCAGCATCAGGCTCATCGGCACTTGCCGCTCGCCGAGCAATTCCTGTTCGCTCAACAGGTGACGGAACAGATTGGTCATCTGTTCCGGACGCGTAACGTGAGCGTGCTGCGGAACGTCAAGTAATGGCTCGTCTTTACCGGGATCGTCACCGGTCAGGGTGAAATGTACCCAATAAAACTTCAGGTCGGGTGGATACGGCGCCATGCCGCCATGCGCCCGATGCGGCCAGAGAATGAGGGTTTCCTCCGGGCCAACGTTGAATTGGTGCCCCAATTCCTCGATGCTGAGCGTTCCGCGCCGAACATAGATCAGCTCGAACGAATCGATAACACGGTGCGGATGGATTCCAACGCCACGAGAAATGAACATGCCACCGTTCGAACACAGTAGTGTGAGGCGCAGGGGAAAGCTCAGCAGTGTATCAGCCATGTAAGTCGGAATCGTACTGGTTTAGACCGTCTCTGTCATCTTGTAGCCCCCTTGTAACGCTGTCAAGATGCGGCAACATAAACGCAATCCATAACATCCGCCCGTTTCAAGGGAAAGCGGAAAAATCGTGTTTATTGGGGCGCCCCAGGAGTGGACGGGGCGAAAAATTGCCGGTTTGCCGGCGCTAGCACACGGAGGTTTCATAATGAAAGTCCCATTCTGGGTGAAAAAATTGCTCGTAGGTGTTGTATCGGGCTTGGCCATTTCATCGGTGCAAGCGCAATCCGCAAATGAACTCAGCTTCTGGATTCGGGCATCCGATGCCGGTTTTGTCGAGCCCTTGGTCAAGGTCTGGAACGCCAGCCACAAGATGCCGGTGATTCTGACCGTTATTCCCAATGACGATTTCGTGACCAAGTTCGGTACGGCAGTTGCGGGCGGCGCCGCTCCTGACGTAGTGGCTATCGACCTCGTTTTCGTGCCGACCTTCTCAAAGGCCGGACAACTGAGCGACATCACCGCCGAAGCCAAGGCCTTGCCGTTTGCCGACAAGCTCTCGCCGTCGCACATGAGACTGGGAGCGTTTGGCAACAAGCAGTTCGCCGTTCCGTTCAGTGCTGAAAGCTCATTCCTGCTCTACAACAAAGACCTGTTCAAGAAGGCTGGCCTCGACCCGGCAAAACCGCCAGTGACGATGGGCGAAATTGAAGCCGC
>Ga0316604_10002072_pt1 | contig 16097 bp, 9 predicted proteins | sample OWC_soil_day20_C_FD_207650 | JGI IMG/M metagenome (GOLD analysis project Ga0316604, IMG submission 207650) | Wetland soil microbial communities from Old Woman Creek delta, Ohio, United States - OWC_soil_day20_CT | ecosystem: Environmental > Terrestrial > Soil > Wetlands | place: USA: Ohio... | reverse complement strand
CAAGCCATCGCCGCCACTCGCGGACAAGTACTCACTTCCGAAGGAAAAATATGCGATGCACGTTTCTCTAAATGCTGCGGTGGTGCATTCGAAGAATTTGAATACTGTTGGGAAGACGTAAAATACCCCTATCTGGCTAAACAACGAGATAGCAAAACGATCACCGAACTCCCGGACTTACGTCAGGAAGCAGAAGCTGATAAATGGATACGTACTTCTCCCGAAGCTTTCTGCAACACACAAGATAAAAAAGTTCTTTCTCAAGTGCTAAACAACTATGACCAGGAAACAACTGATTTCTATCGATGGAAAGTAAGCTATACTCAGCAAGAGCTATCTGAACTTATTTTAAAGCGTTCGGGCGTTGACTATGGCCAAATACTCGATCTGATTCCTATAGAAAGAGGAACTTCCGGAAGATTGATGAAATTAAAGATTGTGGGTACAAAGCGTACGCTCACCATTGGTAAAGAACTTGAAATACGCAGAACGTTATCGACATCGCACCTTTACAGTTCTGCCTTTGTAGCAGATAAAACTGAGATCAGCAACAATGTTCCGGGTAAGTTTACTTTAATCGGTGCCGGTTGGGGACATGGAGTGGGACTCTGCCAGATAGGCGCTGCCGTAATGGGAGAACAAGGATATGCATACGATGAAATATTGCTTCACTATTATATTGGAGCCGAAATAGAGAAACTATACGAATAATATAAAAGAAGAATAGGATGAAAGAGAAAAAAACTAATCCGTGGACATGGATACCAACCCTTTACTTTGCAGAAGGATTACCTTATGTAGCAGTAATGACCATAGCTGTAATCATGTACAAGAAGATGGGATTATCAAACACGGACATCGCTCTTTACACCAGTTGGCTAAACCTACCTTGGGTAATCAAACCTTTATGGAGTCCTTTTGTCGATTTGGTAAAAACCAAACGTGCCTGGGTGATAACCATGCAAGCATGCGTGGCAGCAGGTTTTGCCGGAATAGCCTTTTTTATTCCTACACCACATTATCTACAAATAACCCTCGCCTTTTTCTTTTTATTAGCTTTCAGTTCGGCAACACATGATATTGCTGCCGACGGATTCTATATGCTCGGACTCAATACCGGCGAGCAGTCCTTTTTTGTAGGCATCCGTAATACTTTCTATCGTTTTGCCAACATCTTCGGACAAGGCATACTTGTGATGTTTGCCGGATTAATGGAAGAAGGAGTGATCATCCCTTCTACTAAAGGTAATATTCCATTAGCTTGGAGTATTACTTTCTATCTATTAACAGCTCTTTTCATTGCTTTTACTCTCTATCATAAAATTGTTCTTCCCCACCCTGCCGAGGATATAAAGCGACAAGGGCTTAGTAGCAAAAAGCTGTTATCAGATTTCTTACTTACATTTCTTTCTTTTTTCCAAAAGAAAGATTTAGGCTTAATGTTCTTCTTCCTGCTTACTTATCGTTTAGGAGAATCGCAATTGGCCAAAATAGCCTCTCCCTTTTTGCTCGATTCTACGGATAAGGGGGGACTAAACCTCTCAACAGCAACTGTTGGAATGGTTTATGGAACAATCGGCGTAGCAGCTTTACTTATTGGAGGGATTATTGGAGGCTTTTTAGTTTCACGTGATGGATTCAGAAAATGGATCATTCCTATGGCATTAGCAATCAACCTTCCCGACCTACTATACGTTTATCTTGCCACCTTTACTCCCGATAACACATGGCTGATCATCGGTTCCGTAGCCATCGAACAGTTAGGCTATGGCTTTGGCTTCACTGCATATATGCTCTACCTTATATATGTAGCCGATGGTGAACATAAGACAGCTCATTATGCCATAGGTACAGGATTTATGGCATTGGGAATGATGCTTCCCGGCATGGCCGCAGGCTGGATTCAAGATACGATAGGTTATACAAGCTTCTTCGGCTGGGTATGCATCTGTACCATTCCCGGTATAGTTGCCTCTATGATGATACGTAACAAGATCGATGCTTCATTTGGTAAAAAGCAGCCTAAATAAATGCTCGGATATCTTATTAATAATCAAACGATTCGAAACAATATGAAAACAATTAAATTTATCCTACTTAACACACTGCTCTTGTTAGCACTGACTGCTCAAGCGCAAAAGATCAGGATCAAAACCGGAATCGAAGTACTGAAAGAGCAAAACTTTAAATGTCTTGAAGGGAAACGCGTGGGACTCATCACAAATCCCACAGGTGTGGACAATAACCTAAAGTCTACTATCGATATTCTTCACGAAGCCCCCAATGTGAAGCTGGTAGCACTTTACGGCCCCGAGCACGGTGTACGCGGAGATGTGCACGCAGGCGATAAAGTGGACAACTCGGCCGATCCCTCAACCGGCCTACCTGTCTACTCACTTTACGGAAAAACTCGTAAAGCAACACCGGAGATGTTGAAAGGCATTGATGTACTCGTCTACGATATTCAAGACATAGGTTGCCGTTCATTTACCTACATCAGTACGATGGGGTTGGCAATGGAAGCTGCCGCTGAGAATAATATTGAATTCGTTGTGCTTGATCGTCCCAATCCGGTAGGAGGTTTAAAGGTTGAAGGAAGCTTAGTAGAAGATGGTTACATTTCTTTTGTCAGTCAGTTTAAAATTCCATACCTTTACGGCCTCACTTGTGGAGAATTAGCGCTAATGCTAAATGGTGAGAACATGCTGAACAAACAATGCAAACTGAACGTAGTAAAAATGAAAGGCTGGAAGCGTAAGATGAACTATGAAGACACAGGGTTACAATGGATACCCTCCTCTCCACATATCCCACATCCACACTCCGCAATCTTTTATCCTGTAAGTGGCATTCTCGGTGAGCTAGGTTATATGTCTATCGGAGTAGGTTATACTATTCCCTTTCAGATGTTTGCCGCACCATGGGTAAAGGCCGAGGAATTGGCTAAGAAATTAAATAGCCTCCAATTGCCGGGTATCATCTTCCGCCCGATACATTTGAAACCATTTTACTCAGTAGGACAGGGAGAGAATTTGCAAGGAGTACAAGTGCATATTGTCGATTTTAAAAAGGCAGCATTGAGTGATATTCAGTTTTACGTCATGCAAGAAGTAGCAGTTCTCTATCCGGATAAAGCTGTTTTTGATCATGCCGACAAAGATCGTTTCAATATGTTCGATAAAGTTTGTGGAAGCAAAGAGATACGAGAACGATTTAGTAAAAACAATCGCTGGGAAGACGTACGTGATTATTGGTACAAAGACGTGGATTCCTTCCGCAAATTATCTAAAAAGTACTATTTATATAAATAATGATTTCAAGAAGAAGTCATACAACAAACTTATTGTTTGAGCGAATCTAAATACCAGATGGTAAAATGAATATAGAAAAGAAATACAATACTTTCCTTGGAGAAATATCCCAATTTATCCCACAGGAGAGAATCTATACCGACGAACTTCGCCGATTAGCATGGGGAACGGACGCAGGATTTTATCGTCTGATTCCTCAATTAGTTATTCGTTCAAACAATGAGACAGAGGTATCAAAATTGCTATCTATGGCCAACCGCTACCAACTGCCGGTTACCTTCCGAGCAGCGGGGACAAGCCTATCGGGACAAGCCATCAGCGATTCTATCCTTATCGTCGCAGGCAAACATTGGGAACGTTATTCCATTAGTGAGGATGCCAGTCGCATCACTATGCAGCCCGGAATAGTAGGGCAACGAGTGAACGAAATTCTTAAGCCTTATGGTCGCAAGTTTGCCCCGGACCCTGCTTCAGTTAAAAGTGCCATGGTAGGTGGTATTGTGATGAACAATGCATCGGGTATGAATTGCGGTACACATGCCAATAGTGATAAAGTATTGCTATCTGCTCGTATTGTACTGGCTGATGGAACTCCGCTTGATACAGGAGACAATGCGAGCCGTCAAAACTTTGCCCGGCAGAAACCGGAATTCATCCGACAGATAAAATCATTGCGAGACTTAGTACGCAAAGACACGCAACTGGCAGAACGTATTCGATATAAATATTCCATTAAGAATGTAACAGGGCTCAACATCTTGCCTTTCATCGCTTTAGATGATCCTTTTGATATCATTGCCCACTTAATGGTAGGCTCCGAAGGCACACTTGCTTTTCTTTCGGAAGTAACCATGAAAACAGAATATGATTATCCGTATAAAGCAAGTGCGATGCTTTATTTTGAAGATATAAAAGAAGCTTGCAAGGCTGTTGTCGCCATGAAAAAGCTAACGTTAGCTTCAAGTACAGAGTTGATTGTAAAGGGGGCCGAACTTCTGGACTCTAAATCACTTGCTTCCGTAAATGACACAACGGGTAGCGGACTCACCGCTGTGCTAACCGAAACAAAAGCTTCTACAGCCGAAGAGCTTGAAGCGAACATCGCATGCATTGAAGAAGCACTGAAAATCTTCCGCACACATATACCTGTTCACTTTACAGATATAGAGAGTGAATATGCCGTCTATTGGGCTATTCGCTCGGGTATCTTTCCTTCAGTGGGGGGAACACGTCCACTCGGAACAACTTGTCTCATAGAGGATATAGCCTTTCACATTGAAGACCTTCCTGAAGCAACAGCTGAATTGCAACAACTGCTTGTGCGTCATGGGTATGACGATGCCTGTATTTATGGTCACGCACTCGAAGGAAACTATCACTTCATCATCAATCAATCGTTTGCCACAGATGCCGAAGTAAAACGTTACGAAGAATTGATGAACGATGTGAAAACATTAGTCGTAGACAAATACGACGGCTCTTTAAAGGCCGAACACGGCACAGGACGCAACATGGCTCCTTTCGTGAAATACGAATGGGGAGAGACGGCTTATGAAGTAATGCGTACAGTTAAACAATTATTTGATCCTAATGGATTACTCAATCCGGGAGTTATCTTTAATGATGACCCGCAGTGCCATATTAAGAACTTCAAACCTCTACCACTCACGAATGTGCATGTAGACAAATGCATCGAATGTGGGTTCTGCGAGATTAATTGCCTCACATCCGGCTTTACACTCTCTTCTCGCCAGAGAATTGTCATTCAACGAGAGATATCCCGATTGAAGCATTCAGAAGATGCGGATGATAAATATCGTTTGCAACTCTTACAGAAACAATATCGCTATCTGGGGAACAAAACTTGTGCAGGTGACGGACTTTGCTCCATGTCTTGCCCGATGGGTATTAACACAGGAGATCTCACACACGATCTACGTCAGGAAGAACTGCCTAAAGGAAGTACCGGTTATTCCATTGGCAACTTTTCAGCCAATCATTTTGCAGAAATAAAAAGCGTACTGCGACCGGTACTGACTCTTGCTGACACTACCCACAGCATTATAGGAACAACAGCAATGAGTTCCATCACCAAAGGTATGCACAACATATTCGGTATTCCTCAATGGACACCCGCTATGCCTAAAGCATATAACGCAAAAGACGAACAACGTATAGCAAAAGGGAAGATTTCTCATGAAAACGTATTGAAAGTGGTTTATTTCCCGAGCTGCATCAACCAAACAATGGGACTTGAACGAAAATCATCGGAAAAAATGCCACTTGTCAGTAAAATGGTATCCTTACTACAAAAGGCAGGATATGAAATCATTTTCCCTAAGGAGATGGATAAACTATGCTGTGGCACCATTTGGGAAAGTAAGGGGATGATAGATATTGCCAACCGCAAAGCTGCCGAGCTCGAGACAGCCCTATACGAGGCCAGCGAGCAAGGAAAATATCCCGTTCTTTGCGATCAAAGCCCCTGTTTGCACCGTATGCGCCATACAATTAATAAACTGAAATTATACGAACCTGCAGAGTTTATCTACACGTTCTTAAGAGACAAACTAGAATTTACACAAAGCAACAGACCGATAGCGCTACACATAACTTGCTCTATGCGCAAGATGGGACTGGCAGATCAGATTACCGCACTAGCCAAACTTTGTTCTACTCAAGTTCTCATACCGGAAGAAGTAGGTTGTTGTGGGTTTGCGGGAGATAAAGGTTTCACGCATCCGGAAGTCAACGCTTATGCTTTACGTAAACTTAAACCTCAATTGGAGAAAGTAGGAATACAGTTTGGTTATTCCAACAGTCGCACGTGTGAAATAGGATTAACCACCAACTCAGGCATACCCTATGTATCCATTGTGTATCTGGTAGATAAATGTACAACAAAAAAGAATTGATAAGATGAACAGCCAAGAAACAGCTCCCACCTCCGGAGTAAAAAAGACATCTAGCCGCTTACTAGCCCTTGATGTATTAAGAGGAATTACAATAGCCGGCATGATTATGGTAAATAATCCGGGCAGTTGGGGGAGCATATATGCCCCACTGGAACACGCAGAATGGATCGGACTGACACCTACTGATTTGGTATTTCCATTCTTTATGTTCATTATGGGTATCTCCACCTATATTTCATTAAGAAAATACAATTTCGAATTCAGCCTTGCGGCTATTTGGAAAATACTGAAACGTACGATCGTTATATTCGCTATCGGAGTGGGAATTAGCTATATTTCTTTATCATGGCGCACCCTCGATCCTCTCCCTTTCGACAAATTGCGCATTCTGGGAGTGATGCAAAGACTGGCATTAAGCTATGGAGCCACAGCCATCATTGCTTTGACAATAAAACACAAGCACATTCCTTATCTCATTGGCACCTTATTCATCGGTTATTTTCTGATTCTATTCTTCGGCAATGGATTTGAATATAACGAAACAAATATCTTATCCTTAGTAGACCGTCTCGTACTAGGAATGAACCATATGTACAAAGATAATGGAATTGACCCCGAAGGCTTGTTGAGTACGATTCCCTCCATTGCTCACGTACTAATTGGCTTTTGCTGCGGCAAACTACTAATGGAAGTAAAAGATATTCATGAAAAAATAGAGCGCCTGTTCCTGATAGGCACCATCCTCACCTTCACAGGTTTTCTGCTCAGTTACGGATGCCCAATCAGCAAAAAGATATGGTCACCTACATTCGCTATAACTACTTGCGGATTAGCAGCCAGCCTCTTAGCATTGCTCGTTTGGTTCATCGACGTAAAAGGCTACAAGAAATGGAGCCGCTTCTTTGAGTCATTTGGCGTAAATCCTCTTTTCATTTACGTCATGGCAGCCATATTATCAATCTCCTTAAGTAATATCAGCTTTGCTTATGGCAATGAAACAATCAGCCTACACAGCTACGCCTATTCAATTCTTTTACAACCTTTATTGGGCGACAAAGCCGGTTCACTGGCCTTTGCTTTACTTTTTGTTGCATTGAACTGGAGCATCGGACACGTATTATATAAAAAGAAACTATATATAAAAATATGATTTTAATAGCAGATAGCGGATCTACAAAGACAGACTGGTGTATTGTAGATAAGGGACAGTTAGTCCAACAGGTTTATACAAAAGGAACAAATCCTTTTTTTCAATCGGAAGAAGAAATAAGTAATGAAATAGGTAGCGCACTCTTGCCTCAACTGGGTAAGTATACAATTGATGCAGTCTATTTCTACGGCGCAGGTTGCGCTTTCCCCGATAAGATTGAGACGGTGCACAGAGCCATCTCGAAACACATCAACGCAAAGATCGAAGTAAGTACAGACATGCTTGCCGCAGCTCGCGGATTGTGTGGACATCAACCCGGCATAGCCTGCATAATGGGTACAGGCTCCAATTCTTGTTACTACGATGGAGAGAATATTGTAGACAATGTATCTCCTCTTGGCTTTATATTAGGCGACGAAGGTAGTGGCGCTGTCTTAGGTAAACTATTAGTAGGCGATATCCTAAAGAATCAGATTACGCCCGCATTGAAAGAGAAATTCTTGAAACAATTCAACCTTACACCGGGTGATATTATCGACAGGGTGTATCGCCAACCATTTCCTAACCGTTTCCTTGCCAGTCTTTCACCTTTTCTGGTACAGAATATAGAGGAACCGGAAATACATTCACTGATTTTGGACAGCTTCAAAGCCTTCTTTAAACGCAACGTGATGCAATATGATTATAAAAACAACAAAGTACACATCATCGGTTCCGTAGCTCATTATTACAAAGAAATCTTGTTTGAAGCGGCTGCCGAAACGGGAATCGAACTGGGCACAGTCATTAAAAGCCCGATGAAAGGATTGATCGCATATCACAACTAATTTAGTTCAATAATGAATATGAATACCAACAAAGAAAATTCAAATAAGATGTTCGTTAAGATAAGCGAACAGGCCTCACTCTACAACAACCTCGAAAAGAAATCGATACACGAATTACTGGAAGATATTAATACGGAAGACCAGAAAGTGGCTCTTGCCGTTCAGAAAGCTATTCCGCAAATAGAAAAACTAGTTACTCAGATAGTACCCCGCATGAAGCAGGGCGGACGTATCTTCTACATGGGAGCAGGAACCAGCGGTCGCTTGGGTGTGCTCGATGCTTCGGAGATACCTCCAACTTTCGGCATGCCGAACACGTTCGTGATTGGCTTAATTGCCGGAGGAGACACTGCTCTCCGTAATCCGGTAGAGAATGCCGAAGACGATACAGAACGTGGATGGCAGGAACTATTATCTTATAATATCAACGATAAAGATACCGTGATAGGTATTGCAGCATCCGGCACCACCCCTTATGTTATTGGTGCACTACATGCAGCACGCCAACAGGGTATCTTGACGGGATGTATTACCAGCAATCCCAACTCACCTATGGCAGCAGAATCTGATGTGCCTATTGAAATGATAGTGGGGCCGGAATATGTTACCGGAAGTTCTCGCATGAAGTCGGGTACCGGACAGAAGATGATTTTGAATATGATTTCCACTTCCGTAATGATTCAACTAGGCCGCGTAAAGGGTAATAAAATGGTGAACATGCAGCTCAGTAATAAAAAGCTGGTAGACCGCGGTACCCGCATGATTATTGAAGAACTCGGTTTGGAGTATGAACAAGCCAAAGCCTTGCTACTGATGCACGGCTCAGTAAAGAAAGCTGTGGATGCTTACAAAGCGAAATAAATTACGCATCTAAAAAGATTAAAAATGAAAAAGACTATTTACCTCCTTGCAACATTTCTATTTGCGTTGCAAGCAGTCGCACAACCGCTGCAACGTGTTGCTCCCGAGAAAGTCGGAATGGACTCCCATAGACTAACGTATGCTGATAAAGCTATTCAGAAGGCTATCGATAATAAAGAGATTCCCGGCGCCGTACTAGCTGTAGTGCGCAATGGTAAAATGGCCTATCTGAAAGCTTACGGAAATAAGCAAATATATCCCAAAGTAGAAGCAATGGATGTGAACACAGTATTCGACATGGCCTCGGTCAGTAAATCCATGTCGACTGCTATCTGCGCCATGATGCTTATTGAACGCGGACAATTACGTTTGCTCGATAGAGTCAATCAATATATTCCCGGGTTCAAAGGATGGACAGAGATTGATGGAAAAAAAACAGATATCCGCATTGTTGATATCATGACACATACATCGGGACTTCCTCCTTACGCACCAGTCGATTCTTTGAAGAGAAAATACGGTGCTCCCAATCCCGACGGGTTGATAGAGTACATTTCCAATTGCAAACGTGATTTTGCTCCGAAAAGTCAGTTTCAATACAGTTGCCTTAATTACATCACCCTGCAACGCATAATTGAGACTATTTCGGGACAAACTCTACGTAACTTTGCCAAAACCAACATTTTCGATGTACTTGGAATGAAGCATACCGATTACTGCCCAACAGGCGAAACATTAGCTCTCTGTGCACCGACAGAGAAACAAGCAGATGGTAGTGTACTGAAAGGTATTGTTCACGACCCACTGGCAAGGATAATGAATGGTGGCGTTTCGGGCAATGCAGGTGTTTTTTCTTCAGCCGATGACATCGCTATCCTTGCAGCCGCCCTGCTCAATGATGGAGAATATGGTGGTAAACGCATTCTCAGTCCGATGGCGGTAAAAACAATGCGTACCGTTCCCCGTGCCGTTGCAGAACTAGGCCGTACTCCCGGATGGGATGTATTTTCACCTTATGCATCAAACAATGGCGATCTTTTCGGACCTAACACCTTCGGGCATACAGGCTACACAGGAACATCTCTAATCATAGACCCAGACAGTAATACTGCCGTTATTCTACTGACTAATCGTGTTCATCCGGATGATAAAGGAGAAGTAGTAAGACTACGTGCTATTGTAGCAAATGCTGTGGCAGGAGCCATTTTGAAATAAAGAGATAGTATCTCTTTATTTCAAAATTATAAACTAATGTAACAACACTCTTAAGAGGTATCAATCAAGGTGTAGGAATTACAGGTTTGATATGACCATCCTCATCAAAGTCTAAACGATCCATACATACTTCCCTATGAAATCCGGCAGCATCTCCCATCTTAATACCATTTGGACGATTAAAACGATGGTAAACAATGTACCATTTATCTTTACCCGGAATTTCAAGAACGGAATTATGTCCTGTGCCATATATGCCTTTTTCCGGAGATTTTTGCAAAATAAGATTATTCTCAGGTATCGTAAGTGGTCCTAGAGGAGACGCAGATATTGCATACCTCACTCTGTAATTCTCACTGCGAGTATCATCCTCTGACCATAAGAAGTAATAAAGCCCCTTTCTGTAGAAAACATAAATACCCTCACGGAAAGTCGCATCAGGAGTCATCACTTTCATCGTATTCTTTTTAACAGAGCTCATATCTCTATTCAACTCAGCTACCGCCATATAACCATTTCCCCAGTACAAATAGCTTTTTCCTGTTTTCGGATCAGCAAATACATCAGGATCAATCTCCTGCCCACCTTTAACTCCCTCAGGTTTAAAATCTACGACAGGTTTACCAGAGTCTACAAAAGGACCTGCAGGATCATCTGACACAGCCATTCCTATTTTTTGAGCTGCAGAAAAATAATAGTAATATTTGTATTTCTGTTTTATCTTCTTTTCAATAATGCATGGAGCCCAAGCATTACGATTGCCCCACGATACATCTTTTTTTAGATCTAGAATCACTCCCTCATCTTTCCAGTCTTTCAAGTTTTCAGATGAAAATGTTTTGAAATAATATCCACCCCAGCCATCAAAACCATCGCTAGTAGGATAGAGGTAATATTTCTTTGTCTTGTTGGAATATAATATATCAGGATCGGCATAATACCCTTCCACTAGCGGATTATTGTTCGTCGGCATCTCAAATCCTTTGGGAATGCCCCACTTGCCGGTCAACCTTTTTAATTCACTACGCGTTACAGCTATCACGGAACCATGACGAGGGTGAAAATCCATTGTGACGTTTTGATCTATTACTTTGAAAGTATCCAAATCTTTACTTTCACAAAATTGATATTTACCCTTCATATAAACATCATACATGAGAATATAGGTATCGCTATTGATCAATTTAAACACGCCGGAACCTTCTACAGCATCACGAGTTTGCTGTTTATATCCAGGTTGTTCTATCCATTTTCCGGAGGCTAATGAATCTGTAATAGCCAGTCTAATGCCGTTTGAATTCCCTTCTGTTTTATAAAACAGATAGTAAAGTCCATTCTTATTGATGATATCACCATCGATACAGGATCTTTTGTTTTTAGGAATAAACAATCTTTTCGGCTCTCCTTCCAGATCCGTGAAATTTTTATTGGCGTAGGCATAGTATATAATATCAGGGCCATTGCCATGTTGCATCGACCAATATACCATGTATTTACCTGTTTGAGTATCATAAATGGTCTGAGGAGCCCATACTCGCTTCAAGTCCTCTTGCCCTTTGTATTTCTGCTGAATATTGATAACAGAAGATGTCCAATTAACCAAATCATTAGATCTAAGTAATACCATCGCACGATTCGAATCCCAGCCTTTAGACGAAGTCATATCGGTAACAACCATATAAAAGGTCTTGCCATCTTGGCAGCGAAGGATATGAGGATCGCGCACACCGCCCGTGGAACTGATTTCCTTCGAATCCAGAATCGGATTATTATTATTTAATGCCAGATAGTTATATCCATCTTGGCTAATAGCGTAACATACAGCTTCATCTTTCACACTATTTCCTTTGAAATAAGCAAAGAGGTAACCTACGTAATCTTTCTCTGCTGGTCCGGATTTGTAATCCTGAGCTTTAGCTGGAATAAGTATGAGTAGAAAAAGAAGAAAAAGATTGAATTGTTTTTTTAGTTGTTGCATATCCATAAATAGTTCTAATACTTATTTTAGTTTATAAGATTTCGTGCTTACATAAATTCGATAGTCTTTTATCATTCCGGGTTTATTTTGCTCTGCCCTAGGCAAGTATGAAAAACCTGAAATCAGAACATCTTCGCCAAGATCTATCACAATAGAATGAGGATATTTTGTTTTCTCCTTAGTATATTGGGTATGCCAGATTGTCGACTCCTGCAAATCAAAAATATTTGTAGCCAAGTTATTGGCTGCTTCTGTTTCTTCACTATCAGCATACACAATCTTCCAATGCTGGCGAGAGATTTTTTGTCCATTGGCACCAAGAATTTCCAATTCGGCAATAGCAGCATAATCACTTTCATTATAAGCGTTCAAAGCTTCAATGCAGAAATAACGTGCCGACAGTTGTTTTCCAAATTTCACTTGCTGCCATCCGTTACCTTCTCTGAAACTGCCTTCATAAGCAGGGATCTCGTCTTTCAAGTTCAATTTCTCATCCTGTTTGCGATGAGTTTGTGCACCGCTGCCGTCAAGAGCATCAAGTATCGGCTGACGAAGCCCTTTGAGAGTCTGCTTTGAAGGTGCCATATCCAATACAATCACTTCATTTTTGCCTTTCCTTAGCCAACAACCGGGTACATACAACGTTTGCTGGGGACCTATCTTCCAATAGCGTCCCATAGAATACCCATTTACCCAAACCAGTCCTTTTCCCCAACCAGTCATATCTAGAAAAGTATCACCAAGTTTATCAATCACGAAAAAGCCTTTAAAGTATGCAGGCATACCATCTGTTTTTATATTTTGTTCGTATTTCTTCTTACTTACAAAACTGTAATCAACCGGCAAATTATAAACGAACCAATCTTTCAAGTCTTTAAGTCCTGAAGCCGATTTCAGTTCCACCTTCTCTGTGATACCTTTCCAATCATAAATCCCTGCACCAAAGTTCATTCGCCCCATCGCTTCCACCAGAATATCCAATCGGGCTCCCTCTTTAACCGGAGGCAATTTTATCCTGTTTTCGCCTTTCAGACGATTCAATGTTCCAACTTTTTTTCCATCGATAAAGATCTGTGTCCAATCATGCGCTTCTGTAATAATAAGCATTTGTTCTTCATTTGACTTTTCAAGAATGGTGCGGTACAAAATACTTCCCCAACCTTGATCAAAAAACTCCATGGGTTGAACATCTTTACTTTTCTTAGCTACAGGAAGATTATCAAAGACAGGAGCGACTTCATTTAACTCAAAAGAAGGGATTGCAATGGTCCTAATCGAGTCAGGCACCTGCTCCAGTGACTCTCCATCAGGTAGATATTTCTTCAATAGTTCACGAACCTGAAAATATTTCGGGGTTACTTTACCCGACTCGTTAATTGGAGCATCATAATCATAAGAGGTACAAGTAGGAGAAAAATTAGGGAAGTTCGCACCACCCCAGTGTCCAAAACTTGTTCCTCCATGAGTCATATATAGACTAAATGAAATATTCTTGTCTAGCATTTCTTTCATCCCTTTCACCAACTCCTGAGCACTACGTGTTTCATGTTTTGCCCCCCAATGATCAAACCAACCCGACCAATACTCACTGCACATTAAAGGAGTGTTCGGGCGTAACTGTTGCAGCCTTTCAAATTGCTTTTGGATATTGGCTCCTGTTCCAAAGTTAACAGTCCAGAGCAAATCGTCCAAAGCATTATTTTCAAAGTTAGAACTCCAGTCACATTGAAACAAAGGAACATCGGTAAAACCAGCTTTCTTCACAATATCACGAATTGCCGAAACATAAGGTTTGTCAATGCCAAAAGAGCCGTATTCATTTTCAACCTGCACCATAATGATATTACCACCTCTGGTAATTTGCAGGTCGGCTAGTTCTTTTCCTACTTGATTCATAAACAATCCCACGCGATCCATGTAATATGAATCCAACTTACGAAGTTTTATGTCTTGTTTCTTCAGTAACCACCATGGAAGCCCCCCCATTTCCCATTCAGCACAGACATAAGGACCCGGGCGAACAATCACATATAGATGATGTTTTTGGGCTAGCCGACAAAAGGCAGCAATGTCTTTTTGCCCTTTAAAATCATATTCTCCTTCTTCCTGTTCATGGTAATTCCAAAAGACATAAAGACAAATCGTATTCATGCCCAATGCTTTGCACATCTCTATACGATGTTCCCAATATTCTTTAGGAATGCGAGGATAGTGAATCTCTGCTGCTTTAATAACGAAAGGTTTATTATTTAAAAGAAAGGTCTTATCACCAACCTTGAACGACTCTTGCGCAACACAAGGCAAGGGCAGTGCGATTAAAAAACCGAAGCACACTAATAGTGCGGCAATAAATTTCAGAGGAACAATTTTCAAGAATGGGATTTGAGGATTTCCTTCCTTCATAATATATGCATTTTAAAGATAAACATTTCATCGACTCAACTGATTGTGCAAATATAAGTAGAGCAAAGAAAACAAACAGGTAAAAATCATGCAGCCAGGGACAGTAAATCATGCAATGCATGAGATGCATGGCTAAAATGAAAAAAATAGTTGTATTTTTGAGGCAAACAACAGATAATTGAACTGGAAAGAGATGAAAAGACACAGACTTATCGTATTACTATTACTAACGTTCGTAACATGTTCCAAGTTAATAGCCCAATCTTACAACATTAAACGATTAGGAGTTGAACAAGGATTATCCAATAACTATGTAGTAAGTATTGCCCAAGATAAAGACGGTTTTTTATGGTTTGCAACTGAAGAAGGGCTAAATAAATTTGATGGAACACGTTTCATCAACTATTACAAAAACAACCATGGCATCACAGGAAATGAGCTAAATCGTGTTTATGCCGATCCTTCAAAACCCATCATTTGGATAGCGACCCAGCGTGACGGATTGAACGCTTACAATTATAAAAGCCAAACCTTCACAACTTATCAACACAATCCCCAAGACCCACGTAGTTTAATTACCAATGATATCACAGACATCGCTGCATCGGTCCATAGCAACAATGGCCTATGGATTAGTACTTATTATAAAGGCGTCGACTACCTGGACATACATAGTGGGAAGTTCAGTCATTATAATACAGCAACAATACCTTCTTTGCCAAGCAACCAAACATGGACAGTGATGGATGGGGGAGATGGTTATTTATACATCGGCCATGTGGACAATGGATTAAGTATTCTATCTATTGAAGAAAAAAAAGTAAGGCATTTCGTAAACAATCCGAATGATCCCAGAAGCCTTCCGGGAAATGACATACGTTGTATCTTTAAAGATACAAATGGAAATATATGGGTCGGAACAAACCATGGATTAGCTTTATTCAACGCACAAGATAAAAACTTCACCACCTTTAAAAAGAATCAGAGCGACATCCATGGAGTATTGTCAAGCAGAATCTTTTCTATTAAACAACTAAAAAACAATAAACTATGGATCACGACCGAATTTAACGGAATTGCAATATTAGACCTAAAGCAAAGCATCTTTTTGCTACCGGAACAAATTCATTTTGAGTACATCAAAGAAGGAGACGGCGAGAATTGTTTGTCAAATTCAAGCATCAGATCTTTATTTCAGGACTCCTACAGCAATATTTGGATTGGCACATGGGGTGGCGGCATCAACTTCATTAGCAACGAGCCTCCTCTCTTCAACACTTGGAGCTATTCACCTATGCGAACCGAAAACAGCCTTAACAACAAAGTCGTAAGTAGCATTTGTACAGACCGGGAAAATCGCTTATGGATAGGAACAGATGGAGGAGGCATCAATGTTTTTAATGCAGGGAAAAGACTCGCTATACATAATAAAGAAAC
>Ga0316604_10002071_pt1 | contig 16112 bp, 11 predicted proteins | sample OWC_soil_day20_C_FD_207650 | JGI IMG/M metagenome (GOLD analysis project Ga0316604, IMG submission 207650) | Wetland soil microbial communities from Old Woman Creek delta, Ohio, United States - OWC_soil_day20_CT | ecosystem: Environmental > Terrestrial > Soil > Wetlands | place: USA: Ohio... | reverse complement strand
GTGATGCCGGGCGACAACGTATCGATCACTGTGAGCCTGATCTCCCCGATCGCCATGGAGCAAGGTCTGCGCTTCGCGATTCGCGAAGGTGGCCGTACCGTTGGCGCCGGCGTGGTTGCCAAGGTTCTTGAGTAAAGAGTAGGTGTTCCAAAAATGGGCGGCGTGAGTTATAATGCCGCCCTTTCTCTGTAGGCGAGTAGCTCAATAGGTAGAGCACCGGTCTCCAAAACCGGGGGTTGGGGGTTCGAGACCCTCCTCGCCTGCCAGATAACTTCAGAGCCGTTCCGTAGGGGCGGCTTTGTTCACTATCGGTTAGCCGAAAAGCGTGACGATGGAAAACATCGATAAGATCAAAATTGGTTTGGCGCTGCTGCTGGTGGCGCTTGGTGTGGCAGGGTTTTACCTGTTGCCTGAGTCTTCCACCGTACTGCGCTCTTTGGCGGTGGTGGCGGGGTTGCTTGCTGCGGTTGCGGTCTTGTGGTTTTCCATGCCGGGCCGGCAGTTTGTCGACTATGCGCGGGATTCGGTAAAAGAAGCGCAAAAGGTGGTTTGGCCGAACAAGAAAGAAACATGGCAACTGACAGGCATTGTTTTTCTTTTTGTCGGTGTTTTGGCGCTGTTCATGTGGGTGGTTGATTCCGGGCTTGCCTGGCTCTTTTATGACGTGGTGCTTGGCCGTCACGGCTAAGGCGGGACGGAGAAATCTAGATGTCTATGCGTTGGTATGTCGTGCACGCTTACTCCGGTTTTGAGAAGAGCGTGCAAAAAGCTTTGAAGGAGCGCATCGAGCGCTCCGGTATGCAGCATCTGTTTGGCCAGATTCTGGTTCCGGTTGAGGAAGTGGTTGAAGTGAAGGCCGGCCGCAAGGCGGTTTCCGAACGTAAATTCTTCCCGGGCTATGTGCTGATCGAAATGGAGATGACGGACGAAACCTGGCACTTGGTCAAGAGTGCGCCCAAGGTTACAGGGTTTATCGGTGGTTCGGGTAATCGCCCTGCGCCGATTTCCGAGCGTGAAGTCCAGTCCATCATGCAACAGATGCAGGATGGCGTGGAAAAACCGCGTCCTAAGGTCCTTTTCGAGGTTGGCGAGCAATTGCGCGTAACCGAAGGACCGTTTGCCGATTTCAATGCCACTGTCGAAGATGTCGATTACGACAAGAGCCGTATCAAGGTATCAGTGCTGATCTTTGGTCGCGCCACGCCGGTGGAAGTGGATTTTGCTCAGGTCGAGAAGGTTTGATCTGAGTCTGGTTGAGTGCCTTTTCAGGCACTCGTATTTGGGGGAGCGAGCGAGTCTCGCGTTTGACCCGTTCAAGGAGTAGATCGTGGCAAAAAAAGTTGTCGGCTATGTAAAGCTGCAAGTGCCCGCTGGTAAAGCCAATCCGTCGCCGCCTATCGGCCCGGCTCTGGGTCAGCGCGGTTTGAATATCATGGAATTCTGCAAGGCGTTCAACGCCGCGACCCAAGGCATCGAGCCGGGTCTGCCGATTCCGGTGGTGATTACCGCCTATGCGGACAAGTCTTTCACCTTCATCATGAAGACCCCGCCTGCAACCATTCTGATCAAGAAGGCTGCCGGCATCACCAAGGGTTCTTCCAAGCCGCATACCGACAAGGTTGGCACCATTACCCGTGCCCAGCTGGAAGAAATCGCCAAGACCAAGGCGCCTGATCTGACTGCTGCCGATATGGATGCTGCCGTGCGTACCATCGCTGGTTCCGCTCGTTCCATGGGCCTGAATGTGGAGGGTGTGTAACATGGCTAAGGTTTCCAAGCGTCTCGCTGCGCTCAACGCACAAGTTGACCGCAACAAACTGTACGCCATTGACGAAGCCATCGCGCTGGTCAAGGGTGCCGCCACTGCCAAGTTCAACGAATCCATCGATGTGGCTGTGAATCTCGGCGTCGATCCGCGCAAGTCGGACCAAGTGGTTCGTGGCGCTGTTGTGCTGCCTAAGGGTACCGGCAAGAGCGTACGCGTTGCCGTCTTTACCCAGGGCGCCAATGCTGAGGCCGCCAAGGCTGCCGGTGCAGATATCGTCGGTTTCGACGATCTGGCTGAACAAGTCAAGGCTGGCAAGATGGACTTCGATGTCGTGATCGCTTCTCCGGATGCGATGCGCGTGGTTGGTCAGCTCGGCCAGATTCTCGGTCCGCGCGGTTTGATGCCGAACCCGAAGGTTGGCACCGTGACCCCGAACGTCGCTGAAGCCGTTAAGAATGCCAAGGCCGGTCAAGTGCAATACCGTACCGACAAGGCCGGTATCATTCATGCCACGATCGGTCGCGCTTCGTTTGAAGCTGCAGATCTGAAGGAAAACCTGACCGCGCTGGTCGAGGCCCTGCAAAAGGCCAAGCCGGCTGCATCGAAGGGTGTGTACTTCAAGAAGTTGGCTGTTTCGAGCACGATGGGTGTTGGCGTTCGCGTCGATACTTCCAGCGTACTGCAGTAAAAGAACTTTGGGCTCCCGGTGCACGGTAACGCGTGTCGGGAGAGTGTCAAAGACCGTAGGTGCATCCTGGTTCAGGATACTTAATTCGGCAGCAAGTAGGCCGGCCTACGCAGACGGTGTGCCCCCACTCTAAAGACATCAAGACATGGCTCAATTCGCCCTGATCAAGACAAGTCTCCTGAATAAAGGTCGCCGTTTGTTTGGGTGGTGCGGTAATGCCGCACTGAACTTAACCAATGGAGGTAGACCTTGAGTCTCAATATTGAAGACAAAAAGGCCGTCGTGGCAGAGATCTCGGCAGAAGTTGCCAAGGCTCAGACCATTGTTGTGGCCGAATACCGGGGTATCGGGGTTGCCAGCATGACTCTCCTGCGCAAGCAGGCTCGTGAGTCTGGCGTTTACCTGCGCGTTCTCAAGAACACGCTGGCACGCCGCGCGGTTCAGGACACTCCGTTTGCTGGTCTGGCTGACAAGATGGTTGGCCCGCTGGTATACGGTTTTTCCGAAGACCCGGTTGCTGCAGCCAAGGTCCTGCAAGAATTTGCCAAGAAAGACGACAAGATTGTCGTCAAGGCCGGTTCCTACGATGGCAAGTTGCTGAATGCCGCTGAAGTTGCCCAGCTGGCAAGCATCCCGAGCCGCGAAGAACTGCTGTCCAAGCTGTTGTATGTCATGAAGGCGCCGGTGTCCGGCTTCGTTCGTGGCCTTGCAGCATTGGCAGAAAAGAAGCAGGCCGAAGCCGCTTAATCGCATTCCGATTTATACAGACAAGATATTCAGGAGTATTTACAAATGGCTGTGACCAAAGAAGACATCCTCGAAGCCGTTGCCGGCTTGACCGTGATGGAACTGAACGACCTGGTTAAGGCGTTCGAAGAGAAGTTTGGCGTTTCCGCTGCTGCTGTTGCCGTTGCTGGCCCGGCTGCTGCCGCTGCTGCCGTTGAAGAGAAGACCGAGTTCGACGTGATCCTGACTGGCGCTGGCGCTCAGAAGGTTGGCGTGATCAAGGTTGTGCGCGAACTGACCGGCCTGGGCCTGAAAGAAGCCAAGGATCTGGTTGATGGCGCACCGAAGACCGTGAAGGAAGGCATTTCCAAGGCTGATGCCGATGCCATGGTCAAGAAGCTCGTCGAAGCCGGTGCAACGGCTGAGATCAAGTAATCGTTTCTGACGATTGCTGTAGGCAGGCGGAGGAATCCGCCTGCCGTTTTGCGTTTTCTGAGATTGCCAGCAGCAGCCAGACCGGAACCCGGCCCTAGCGGCCAGCTTGTGGTTTGTCTTTTGCGCCCCACCTCCATGGAGAGTTTATGAGTATGCAATACTCGTTCACCGAGAAGAAACGCATTCGCAAAAGTTTTGCGAAGCGGGCGAGCGTCCTCGAAGTGCCGTACCTGTTGGCAACGCAGATCGAGTCCTACAACGAATTCCTGCAGCTCAATGGCCCGGTTGATACCCGGAACAATAAAGGCTTGCAGGCAGCGTTCAGCTCGATTTTTCCGATCAGGTCCCACAACGATAACGCCCGACTGGAATTTGTCCACTATAACCTGGGCGAGCCAGCGTTCGATGTGATCGAGTGTCAGCAGCGCGGCATCACTTTTGCTGCGCCGCTGCGCGCCCGTGTCCGTCTGGTTATCATGGATCGCGAGGCCGCCAAGCCGACCGTGAAGGAAGTCAAGGAACAGGACGTTTACTTCGGCGAAATTCCGCTGATGACGCGTAATGGTTCCTTTGTGATCAACGGCACCGAACGCGTGATCGTTTCGCAGCTGCATCGCTCGCCTGGCGTGTTCTTCGAGCACGACAAGGGCAAGACCCACAGTTCGGGCAAGCTCCTGTTCTCGGCACGGATCATCCCTTACCGCGGTTCGTGGCTGGACTTCGAATTCGATGCCAAGGATCTGCTGTTCTTCCGGATCGACCGTCGTCGCAAGATGCCGGTGACCATCCTGCTCAAGGCGCTGGGTTACAGTGCCGAGCAGATCATGGCCATGTTCTTTGATACCGATACCTACCGCTTCGACAAGAAAGATCTCTTGCTCGAATTGGCTCCGGAACGCCTGAAGGGCGAAGTTGCGAAGTTCGATATCGTGGCCGAAGACGGCAAGGTGCTGGTGCAGAAGGACAAGCGCATCACCGCCAAGACCATCCGCGATATCCAGGCTGCAGGCCTCAAGCAGATCAATGTTCCTGCGGATACCCTGCCTGGACGTATCCTGGCTCACGACGTGATCAGCCCGGATACCGGCGAAGTCATCGCACGTGCCAACGATGAAATTACCGAAGAGCTGGCGCTTACGCTGCAAGAATCCGGTCTGACCGAATTCAAGACACTGTACGTGAATGACCTCGATCAGGGTGCATGGATTTCTTCCACCTTGCGCGCCGATGAAACCGTCGACCAGTGGACTGCCCGTGTGGCCATCTATCGCATGATGCGTCCAGGCGAGCCGCCGACAGAAGATGCCGTCAAGGCCTTGTTCGATGGCCTGTTCTTCTCTTCCGACCGTTACGACCTGTCCGACGTGGGTCGCATGAAGTTCAACAGCCGTGCCTATCCGGACGTGTTGGACGACAAGACCCCGGGCTGGATGCGTGCGTTCTACGCCCGCATCGGCGAGGCATTCAAGCAAAACGGCGGCGTGCTGACGACCGACGACATCCTGGCGGTGATCGGCATCCTGCTCGAACTGCGCAATGGTCGCGGCGACGTGGACGATATCGATCACCTCGGTAATCGTCGTGTACGTTCTGTGGGCGAGTTGGCCGAGAACCAGTTCCGTGCCGGTCTGGTGCGCGTTGAGCGTGCTGTGAAGGAGCGTCTGTCGCAAGCTGAATCCGACAACCTGATGCCGCATGACCTGATCAACGCCAAGCCGGTCAGTGCTGCCATCAAGGAATTCTTCGGCTCCAGTCAGTTGTCGCAGTTCATGGATCAGACCAATCCGCTGTCGGAAATTACCCACAAGCGCCGTGTTTCGGCTCTTGGCCCGGGTGGTCTGACGCGCGAACGCGCCGGCTTTGAAGTCCGCGACGTGCATCCGACGCATTACGGTCGTGTTTGCCCGATCGAAACGCCGGAAGGCCCGAACATCGGTCTGATCAACTCGCTGTCGTGCTATGCCCGCACCAATCCGTACGGTTTCCTCGAAACCCCGTACCGTCGTGTGAACGATGGCAAGGTGACCGACCAGATCGATTACCTGTCGGCCATCGACGAAGGCAAATACGTGATTGCCCAGGCCAATGCCGAAACCGATGCTGAAGGCCGTCTGACCGATGAAATGGTGACTTGCCGCGAACGTGGCGAAACCATCATCGCGACGCCCGATCGCGTGCAATACATGGACGTGGCGCCGAGCCAGATCGTTTCCGTGGCGGCATCGCTGATCCCGTTCCTTGAGCACGATGATGCAAACCGTGCCTTGATGGGTGCCAACATGCAACGCCAGGCTGTGCCTTGCCTGCGTGCCGAGAAGCCGTACGTAGGTACCGGCATTGAGCGCACCTGCGCCACTGACTCGGGTACTGCGGTAACGGCCCTGCGTGGTGGTGTGGTCGACTATGTCGATGCCAGCCGTGTCGTGATTCGCGTGAATGACGATGAAGCGCAAGCCGGCGAAACCGGGGTGGATATCTACAATCTGGTCAAGTTCACCCGCTCGAACCAGAATACCAACACCAACCAGCGCTCGATCGTGAAGCGCGGCGACAAGATCGCTCGTGGCGACGTGATCGCTGATGGTGCGTCGACGGACTTGGGCGAATTGGCGCTGGGCCAGAACATGCGCGTGGCGTTCATGCCGTGGAATGGTTTCAACTTCGAAGATTCGATCCTGATTTCCGAGAAGGTGGTGGCTGACGATCGTTATACCTCGATTCACATCGAGGAATTGAACGTCATGGCGCGCGATACCAAGCTGGGTGCCGAAGAAATTACCCGCGACATCTCCAACCTGTCCGAGCGCATGCTCGGCCGGCTGGATGAGTCCGGTATCGTTTACATCGGTGCGGAAGTCGAAGCCGGTGACGTGCTGGTCGGCAAGGTTACGCCGAAGGGCGAAACCCAGCTGACGCCGGAAGAGAAGCTGCTGCGTGCGATCTTCGGTGAAAAAGCCAGCGACGTGAAGGATACCTCGCTGCGCGTACCTTCCGGCATGGTGGGTACCGTGATCGATGTGGCCGTATTTACCCGCGAAGGCGTGGAGCGCGACAAACGTGCCCAGTCGATCATCGACGAGCAACTGCGCCGCTATCGCACCGACTTGAACGATCAGCTGCGTATCGTTGAAAACGACTTGTTCGAGCGGATCGAGCGCCAGATCGTCGGCAAGATCGCCAATGGCGGTCCGAAGCGTCTGGCCAAGGGCTCCGAAATCACCCGCGAATACCTGGAAACCCTGCCGGCCAAGGCCGACTGGTTCGATATCCGACTCGCGGATGAAGAGGGTGCACGTCAGCTGGAAGCGATGAAGGATCTGATCGCCCAGATGCGTACCGAGTTCGAGCACCGTTTCGAAGACAAGAAGCGCAAGCTGACCCAGGGCGACGAATTGCCGCCTGGCGTGATCAAGATGGTCAAGGTCTACGTGGCTGTGAAGCGTCGCTTGCAGCCAGGTGACAAGATGGCCGGTCGTCACGGTAACAAGGGTGTGGTTTCCAAGATCCTGCCGGTGGAAGATCTGCCGTACATGGCCAACGGCGAGCCGGTCGATATCGTGCTCAACCCGCTGGGCGTGCCGTCGCGGATGAATATTGGTCAGATTCTGGAAATTCACCTGGGCTGGGCGGCCAATGGCTTGGGTCACCGCATCGACGAAATGCTGCGTGAACAGCGCAACATTGCCGAAGTGCGTGCGTTCCTCGACAAAGTCTACAACAGCACGGGCAAGGTCGAAGACATTGCCGGCATGACCGATCTGGAAATCCTGCATCTGGCGGAAAATCTGCGCAAGGGCGTGCCGTTCGCCACCCCGGTGTTTGACGGTGCCAAGGAAGCTGAAATTCGCAAGATGCTCGATCTGGCCTTCCCGGACGAACTGGCGCAAAAGCTGAAGCTGACTGCCTCGAAGAACCAGGTCACGCTGTTCGATGGCCGTACCGGCGAACAGTTCGAGCGTCCGGTTACCGTGGGCTACATGCACGTGCTGAAACTGCATCACTTGGTCGATGACAAGATGCATGCCCGTTCCACCGGTCCGTACTCGCTGGTGACTCAGCAGCCGCTGGGTGGTAAGGCGCAGTTCGGTGGTCAGCGCTTCGGGGAAATGGAAGTTTGGGCGCTGGAAGCCTACGGCGCCGCCTACACCCTGCAGGAAATGTTGACCGTGAAGTCGGATGATGTGAACGGCCGGACCAAGATGTACGAGAACATCGTCAAGGGCGATCACAAGATCGAAGCCGGCATGCCGGAATCCTTCAATGTGTTGGTGAAGGAAATTCGCTCGCTGGGTATTGATATCGATCTGGAAGAAACTGAGTGATTCTCGTGGGGCGTGCGGCAGGATCGGCTCGTTTGAGCCGGTTTTGCCAAACCCTTCACTCCATTGCGGAGAAAAGAGCTAAATGAAAAGCCTACTCGAACTGTTCAAGCAAGTAGCGCAAGACGAAGAATTTGACGCGATCAAGATCGGGCTGGCCTCGCCTGAGAAGATTCGCTCGTGGTCCTACGGCGAAGTAAAAAAGCCGGAAACCATCAACTATCGCACCTTCAAGCCGGAGCGCGATGGTTTGTTCTGCGCCCGCATTTTCGGGCCGATCAAGGATTACGAATGCCTGTGCGGCAAGTACAAGCGCCTCAAGCATCGCGGTGTGGTGTGCGAGAAGTGCGGCGTTGAAGTTACCCTGTCCAAGGTTCGCCGCGAACGCATGGGCCATATCGACCTGGCTTCGCCGGTCGCGCACATCTGGTTCCTGAAGAGCCTGCCGAGCCGTCTGGGCATGGTGCTCGACATCGCCCTGCGTGACATCGAACGCGTGCTGTACTTCGAAGCCTATGTCGTGACCGAACCGGGCATGACCCCGCTCAATCGCGGCCAGTTGCTGACCGAGGAAGACTACTTCAACAAGGTTGAAGAGTACGGTGACGATTTCGAAGCGCTGATGGGCGCCGAAGGCGTGCGCGAACTGCTGCGCTCGCTCGATATCGAAAACGAGATCACCACCCTGCGCGCCGAACTCGACAGCACGGGTTCCGACACCAAGATCAAAAAGATTTCCAAGCGCCTGAAGGTGCTTGAAGCGTTCATGAAGTCCGGCATCAAGCCGGAATGGATGGTCATGGATGTGCTGCCGGTGCTGCCGCCGGAACTGCGTCCGCTGGTGCCGCTCGATGGCGGCCGCTTTGCGACTTCCGATCTGAACGATCTTTATCGCCGCGTCATCAACCGGAACAACCGGCTGAAGCGCCTGCTCGAACTCAAGGCGCCGGAAATCATCGTGCGCAACGAAAAGCGCATGCTGCAGGAAGCAGTGGACTCTCTGCTCGACAACGGTCGTCGCGGCAAGGCCATGACCGGTGCCAACAAGCGTCCGCTCAAGTCGCTGGCCGACATGATCAAGGGCAAGGGCGGTCGTTTCCGTCAGAACTTGCTGGGTAAGCGCGTTGACTACTCCGGCCGTTCCGTCATTACCGTGGGCCCGACTCTGCGTCTGCATCAGTGCGGTTTGCCCAAGCTGATGGCGCTCGAACTCTTCAAGCCATTCATTTTCCAGCGTCTGGAAGTGATGGGTCTGGCGACCACGATCAAGGCTGCCAAGAAGATGGTCGAGGCGCAAGAGCCGGTGGTTTGGGACATCCTGGAAGAAGTTATCCGCGAGCATCCGGTTCTGCTGAACCGTGCACCGACGCTGCACCGTCTGGGTATCCAGGCGTTCGAGCCGGTGCTGATCGAAGGCAAGGCGATCCAGCTGCACCCGCTGGTTTGTGCGGCATTCAACGCCGACTTCGATGGTGACCAGATGGCCGTTCACGTGCCACTGTCGCTCGAAGCGCAGATGGAAGCCCGCACCTTGATGCTGGCCTCCAACAACGTGCTGTCGCCTGCCAACGGCGAGCCGATCATCGTGCCGTCGCAGGATATCGTGCTGGGTCTGTACTACATGACGCGCGAGCGCATCAATGCACCGGGCGAAGGCATGCTGCTGGCCGATGTCAGCGAGGCGTTGCGCGCCTACCAGACCAAGAATGCCACCCTGCAGACCCGCGTCTCGGTTCGTCTGAAAGAATGGTACAAGGATGAAAATGGCGAGTGGGTGAGCAAGCTGGTGCGTCGCAATACGACAGTCGGCCGCGCCATTCTTTCTGAAATCCTGCCCAAGGGCTTGGATTTCAGCCATATCGACAAGCCGCTGAAGAAGAAAGAAATTGGTCGTTTGATCAATGCATCTTTCCGCACTTGCGGTCTGAAAGATACCGTGGTTTTTGCTGACCAGTTGATGTACACCGGTTTCACCTATTCGACTCGTGGCGGTATTTCGATTTGCGTGGACGACATGCTGGTCCCGACCAAGAAGGTCGATATCCTTGCCGTTGCCAATGCCGAAGTGCGCGATGTCGAGCAGCAGTACAACACTGGTCTGGTTACTCAGGGCGAGCGCTACAACAAGGTCGTCGATATCTGGGGCCGTGCCGGTGAAGACATTGCCAAGGCGATGATGACCGAGCTGGGCAAGGAAAAAGTTCTGGATGCCGACGGCAATGTGCTGAAGGATGCGAATGGCAAGGAAGTCTCGCAAGATTCCTTCAACTCGATTTACATGATGGCGGACTCCGGTGCCCGGGGTTCCGCAGCGCAGATCCGTCAGCTGGCCGGTATGCGGGGCTTGATGGCCAAGCCGGATGGCTCGATTATCGAGACGCCGATCAAGGCCAACTTCCGCGAAGGTCTGACCGTTCTCGACTACTTCATTTCGACCCACGGTGCCCGTAAGGGTCTGGCCGATACCGCACTGAAGACCGCGAACTCAGGTTACTTGACTCGCCGTCTGGTCGATGTGACCCAGGATCTGGTGGTGACCGAGGATGATTGCGGCACCAAGAATGGCGCCAGCATGAAGGCGGTGGTGCAGGGCGGTGATGTGATCGAAGCATTGCGTGACCGGATTCTGGGTCGCGTTGCTGCGGTGGACATTGTTGATCCGACCACGCAGGAAACTGTATTTGAAGCCGGCACCTTGCTGACCGAAGACATCGTCGATCAGATCGATGCCTTGGGTGTCGATGAAGTGAAGGTTCGCACGCCGCTGACTTGCGAAACCCGTTATGGCCTGTGTGCTCAATGTTACGGCCGTGACTTGGGTCGTGGTCACCTGATCAATTCGGGCGAAGCGGTGGGTGTGATTGCAGCGCAATCGATTGGTGAGCCAGGTACCCAGCTGACCATGCGGACCTTCCACATCGGTGGTGCCGCATCGCGGGCTGCTGCTGCAAGCCAGGTGGAATCGAAGTCGAACGGCAAGATCGCGTTCGGCGACAGCATGCGCTATGTCACCAACAACAAGGGCGACCTGGTGGTGATTGGCCGTTCGGCTGAAGTGATTGTGCAGGATGACAGCGGTCGCGAGCGCGAACGTCACAAGATCCCGTACGGCGCGACCCTGATGGTGCGCGACGGCAACGCGATCAAGGCTGGTGCGGTTCTGGCTACATGGGATCCGCATACCCGTCCGATCATTACCGAATATGCTGGTCAGGTGAGTTTCGAGAACGTCGAAGAAGGCGTGACCGTGGTCAAGCAGATGGACGAAGTGACCGGCTTGTCCACGCTGGTTGTGATCGATCCGAAACGCAAGGCCGGTTCGGTCAAGGGCGTGCGTCCGATGGTCAAGATCCTGGATGCTGCCGGCAACGAAATCAAGGTGGCGGGTACGGAAACCCCCGTCACGATCACTTTCCAGGTTGGTGCCATTATTTCGGTGAAGGATGGTCAGGAAGTCGGCGTGGGCGATGTGCTGGCGCGTATTCCGCAGGAATCGGCCAAGACCCGCGATATTACCGGGGGTCTGCCGCGCGTGGCCGAGCTGTTCGAAGCCCGTTCGCCCAAGGATGCCGGCATGCTGGCAGAAATCACCGGCGTGCTTGGATTCGGCAAGGATACCAAGGGCAAGCAGCGTCTGGTTCTGACGGACCTGGAAGGTGCTCCGCACGAATACCTGATTCCGAAGGACAAGCATGTCATGGTGCACGACGGTCAAGTTGTGAACCGCGGCGAAATGATTGTCGACGGCCCGATCGATCCGCACGATATCCTGCGTCTGCAGGGTATTGAAGCGCTGGCTCGTTACATCGTTCAGGAAGTGCAGGAAGTTTACCGACTGCAGGGCGTGAAGATTAACGACAAGCACATTGAAGTGATCGTGCGCCAGATGCTGCGCCGCGTGGTGATTACGGATTCCGGCGATTCCGATTTCATCCAGGGTGAGCAGGTCGAGCGTGCCGAAGTCATGATCGCCAACGATGCACTGCGTGCCGATGGCAAGGAAGAAGCCAAGTACGACAACGTCTTGCTGGGTATTACCAAGGCATCGCTGTCGACGGATTCGTTCATTTCCGCAGCGTCGTTCCAGGAAACCACGCGCGTGCTGACCGAAGCGGCCATCATGGGCAAGATCGACGATCTGCGCGGCCTGAAGGAAAACGTGATCGTGGGTCGTCTGATTCCGGCCGGTACCGGTCTTGCTTATCACAAGAACCGCAAGCGCCAGCGTCAGGCAACGTATGAAAACTTGTCGAGCTTCAGCGATGTTGCGACTGAAACTGCTGCGGAAAGCAACACACCAGCGGCGGAATAAATGCCAACGCAGATCCGTCTGTACGGTCTGCGTTGACGTTTGCAAGACAATGTTCTTATAATTTGCGTCTTTTTCTCGGCGGCGACCAGGATGCTGGTTGCCGCCTGCTTCCATTTTGCATGGCAGGATGGAGCAAAACGCCGGGTTTTTAATAGAAAGCCGGTGTGTTTTATCAAACCCTAGTCAGGAAATTACAATGCCAACGATTAACCAGCTCGTCCGTCAAGGGCGTACGCAGGAAGTGTTCAAGAGCAAGGTTCCAGCGCTCGAGGCCTGCCCGCAAAAGCGTGGTGTGTGCACCCGTGTGTACACCACCACTCCGAAAAAACCGAACTCCGCATTGCGTAAAGTTTGCAAGGTTCGTCTCACCAACGGTTTCGAAGTCATTTCGTACATCGGCGGTGAAGGCCACAACCTGCAAGAACACAGTGTGGTGCTGATTCGCGGCGGCCGTGTCAAGGATTTGCCGGGTGTGCGTTACCACTGTGTGCGCGGCTCGCTCGACTTGGCTGGCGTCAAGAACCGTAAGCAGTCCCGTTCCAAGTACGGTGCGAAGCGTCCCAAGTAAGGCGTATTCGTAGCGTGTGGGCGACGGCACCGGGTGCGAGACCCAAACCGTCGAGTAAGTGGCCCGCCTGTTGGTTGGCCTAGGGGATAACCCCGACTGAATGTCACATTAAGGAAGTAGAGTCATGCCAAGACGTAGAGAAGTACCAAAACGCGAGGTTTTGCCGGATCCGAAATTCGGTTCTACCGAACTCGCAAAATTCATGAACGTGGTGATGCTTGACGGCAAGAAGGCCGTGGCTGAACGCATTGTGTACGGTGCCCTGGAACAGATCTCCAAGAAGACTGGCAAGGATCCGATCGAGGTGTTCGGTTCGGCTATTGGCAACGTCAAGCCGCTGGTTGAAGTGAAGAGCCGCCGCGTAGGTGGTGCTAACTATCAGGTTCCCGTGGAAGTCCGTCCCAGCCGTCGTCTGGCATTGGCGATGCGTTGGGTTCGTGAAGCTGCGCGCAAGCGTGGTGAGAAATCCATGGACCTGCGTCTGGCGGGCGAACTTCTGGATGCGGCCGAAGGCCGTGGCGGCGCAATGAAGAAGCGCGACGAAGTTCACCGTATGGCAGAAGCGAACAAAGCCTTCGCGCACTATCGCTTCTAATCAAGACATCCGGATAAGGAATACACCGTGGCACGTAAGACCCCTATCGAGCGTTACCGTAATATCGGTATCTCCGCTCACATTGACGCCGGCAAGACGACAACGACCGAGCGCATTCTGTTTTACACCGGTGTGAATCACAAGATCGGGGAAGTTCATGATGGCGCAGCCACCATGGACTGGATGGAGCAGGAGCAGGAGCGTGGTATTACCATCACCTCCGCTGCAACGACCACGTACTGGAAAGGTATGGGTCTGCAGTTTCCTGAGCATCACATCAATATCATTGACACCCCGGGTCACGTGGACTTCACGATTGAAGTTGAACGTTCGATGCGCGTGCTGGATGGTGCCTGCATGGTTTACTGTGCTGTGGGTGGTGTTCAGCCGCAGTCGGAAACCGTATGGCGCCAGGCTAACAAGTACAAGGTGCCGCGTCTGGCCTTCGTGAACAAGATGGACCGTCAAGGCGCCAATTTCTTCCGCGTGGTCGAGCAAATGCGCACCCGCCTGAAGGCTAACCCGGTTCCGGTCGTGATCCCGATCGGCGCTGAAGAAGGTTTCACCGGTGTTGTTGACCTCATCAAGATGAAGTCGATCATCTGGGATGAAGCTTCCCAGGGCATGAAGTTTGAGTATGGCGAAGTGCCGGCAGACTTGGTTGAACTCGCGCAAGAATGGCGCGAGAAGATGGTTGAGTCCGCTGCTGAAGCCAATGAAGAGCTGATGAACAAGTACCTCGAAACCGGCGAATTGTCGGAAGAGGAAATTGTGAGCGCAATTCGTGCACGTACCCTTGCTTGCGAAATCCAGCCGATGCTGTGCGGTTCTGCGTTCAAGAACAAGGGCGTGCAGCGCATGCTCGATGCCGTGATCGAATTCCTTCCGTCGCCGACCGAAGTTCCGCCGGTGCATGGCACGAACGAGAAGGGTGAGGATGACTATCGCAAGTCGTCGGATGATGCGCCGTTCTCCTCGCTCGCGTTCAAGCTGATGAACGATCCGTATGTTGGCCAATTGACCTTCTTCCGGGTGTACTCGGGTGTGGTCAAGTCCGGCGATGCGGTGTTGAACTCGGTCAAGGACAAGAAAGAGCGTATCGGCCGTATCGTGCAAATGCACGCCAATGACCGCAAGGAAATTGACGAAGTTCGCGCGGGTGACATCGCTGCAGCCATTGGCCTGAAAGATGTGACCACGGGCGAAACCCTGTGCGATCTGGACAAGGTCATCATTCTTGAGCGCATGGAATTCCCCGATCCGGTGATTCACGTTGCGGTTGAGCCGAAAACCAAGGCTGACCAGGAGAAAATGGGTCTGGCATTGGGTCGTCTTGCCAAGGAAGATCCGTCGTTCCGCGTGCGTACTGATGAAGAATCCGGCCAGACCATCATTTCCGGTATGGGCGAATTGCACCTCGAAATTATCGTTGACCGCATGAAGCGTGAGTTCGGCGTGGAAGCGAACGTGGGTGCGCCGCAAGTGGCTTACCGTGAAACCATCACCAAGGTTGCGGCGGATGTGGAAGGTAAGCACGCCAAGCAGTCTGGTGGTAAGGGTCAGTACGGTCATTGCGTGATCACGCTGGAGCCGTCGGGCGAAGGTAAGGGTTACCAGTTCGTCGATGAAATCAAGGGCGGCACGATTCCGCGCGAATTCATCCCGTCGGTCGACAAGGGTATCCAAAACACGTTGAAGGCGGGTGTGTTGGCTGGCTTCCCGGTGGTTGACGTGAAGGTGCGCTTGACCTTTGGTTCCTACCACGACGTTGACTCGTCGCAGATCGCCTTTGAATTGGCTGGTTCGCTGGCCTTCAAGGAAGCTATGCGTCGTGCGTCTCCGGTTATCCTCGAGCCGATGATGGCTGTGGAAATCGAAACGCCGGAAGAGTACATGGGCGACATCATGGGCGATATCTCGTCCCGTCGCGGTATCTTGCAAGGCATGGATGACAATCCTGCCGGTGGCAAGATGATCAAGGCTGAAGTGCCGTTGTCCGAGATGTTCGGCTACTCCACCACGCTGCGTTCCATGTCGCAAGGTCGTGCAACGTACTCGATGGAATTCAAACATTACTCTGAAGCGCCCAAGCATGTTGCTGAAGCGATCATGGCAAACAAATAATTTAAATATTGAAAGGAAATAGCAATGGCAAAAGAAAAATTTGCGCGGACGAAGCCGCACGTAAACGTAGGCACGATTGGCCACGTTGACCACGGCAAGACCACGCTGACCGCAGCGATCACTACGATTCTGTCGAAGAAGTTCGGCGGTGAAGCCAAGGGTTACGATCAAATCGACAGCTCGCCGGAAGAAAAGGCTCGCGGTATTACTATCAATACTGCGCACGTCGAATACGAAACCGCAATCCGTCACTATGCCCACGTTGACTGCCCGGGCCACGCCGACTATGTGAAGAACATGATTACCGGTGCTGCGCAGATGGACGGCGCGATCCTGGTGGTGTCCTCTGCTGACGGTCCCATGCCGCAAACCCGCGAGCACATCCTGCTGGCTCGCCAGGTTGGTGTGCCGTACATCATCGTGTTCATGAACAAGGCCGACATGGTCGATGACGAAGAGCTGCTCGAACTCGTCGAAATGGAAGTGCGCGATCTGCTGTCCAAGTACGACTTCCCGGGCGACGACATTCCGGTGATCAAGGGCTCCGCCCTGAAGGCACTGGAAGGCGACCAGTCCG
>Ga0316604_10002070_pt1 | contig 16126 bp, 19 predicted proteins | sample OWC_soil_day20_C_FD_207650 | JGI IMG/M metagenome (GOLD analysis project Ga0316604, IMG submission 207650) | Wetland soil microbial communities from Old Woman Creek delta, Ohio, United States - OWC_soil_day20_CT | ecosystem: Environmental > Terrestrial > Soil > Wetlands | place: USA: Ohio... | reverse complement strand
CTGTTGCCCGATCCGCAGCACGTCGCGCAAGCCGCGCGTCGTCACGAGCAGCGTCGGCTCGCCTTTGCGCTCGAGCAGTGCGTTGGTCGCCACCGTGGTCCCGAGGCGCACGGATTCAACGTGCGCGTCATCGGGCGCGCTGCGCCGGACGACTTCGCCGATGCCGCGAATGGCCGGATCGCCCGGACGGGACGGATCGCGCGACAGCACCTTGTGGGTGTGGAGCCGGCCGGCCGGGTCTTGCGCGACGATGTCCGTGAAGGTGCCGCCGCGGTCGATGGCGAAGCGCCAGCCGCGTCTCGGAGGCGGTCGGGTCATGGGATCACTTTCGCATGGACCGTCGCGGCCCGCCAAGCCGCCGCGCGTGGGACGGCCGCAAGCGATGAGAACTGATCCCGGGTTCCGGCCATCGCGAGGCAGTATGATGCACGGGTCGCAGTATGAGGATGACGCATGACCGAACGCTTCGTCGTGTTCTCGCACGGCAAGGACAGCGAGCCGTGGGGCAGCAAGATCGCCGCGATGGCGGAGATCGCGCGTGAAGAGGGGTTCCACGTCGAGTCGGTGGACTACCGCGGCATCGACGATGCCCAGGCCCGCGTCACCCGATTGCTCGCCTTCTGCAAGGACCTGCGCGGCTCGCTGGTGCTGGTGGGCTCGAGCATGGGCGGCTGGGTGTCGGTCGCTGGATCGTCGTTGCTGCAGGCGCGCGGCATGTTCCTGCTGGCGCCGGCGCTGTACATGCCGGGCTACGAGAAATTCAGCCCGCGGCCGGCGAATTGCCCGACCACGATCGTGCATGGCTGGCGCGACGAGGTGATTCCCGTGGACAACAGCTTCCGTTTCGCCCGCGAGCAGAAGGCCACGCTGCACATCGTCGATTCCGATCACCGGTTGCTCGACCAGATCCGGCCGATCAACCACTTTTTCTCTTACTTCCTGTTTACGATCGACGAGTTCCTCTGAAAATAGGGGACATTCTCCTTTTCCGGAAAACAGGGGACATTCTCGTTTTCCGGCAGCGGAAAAGGAGAATGTCCCCTGTTTTCCGGAAAAGGAGAATGTCCCCTATTTCCCCTATTTTTTCTTGCTGATCGCCGCCGCCGCGAGCTTGTCCACGGATCCAGGCGACAGCAGCTTGAGCCAGCGCGCCTGCTTGCCGCGCGCCGAGGTGATCAGCAGGCGTTGCCGCTGCTCGATCGCAGTGACCATCAGCGCAGCGCATTCCTCCGCCGTCATGATCTTCGAACCCGCCATCGGGTTTGCGCCGAGCGGCCGGCCGTCGGGCCCCAGCGCCCGCTTGTGAATCTCCGAAACGACGAAGTCCGGGCAGATCACGCTGACGCTGACGCCACTGTCGAGCAACTCGACCCGCAGCGAATCGAAGAACCCGACCACTGCGTGCTTCGCGGCCGAGTACCCGGTGCGGGTCGGCACGCCGATCAGACCCGCCATGCTCGCGACGGCGACGATGCGACCCTGCGCGCGTTTCAGGTGGGGCAGCGCGTGGAACGTCGGGTAGACGCTGCCGAGGTAATTCAGTCGCATCAGGCGCTCGAAGATCGACAGGTCCTCGATCTCGTCGAGGCGTGTCCACATCGTGCCGCCCGCATTGTTGACGAGGACGTCGAGCGCGCCGCAGCGTGCCACGGACTCGTCCACGAGCGCCTTGCAGGCATCCGCATCGGTCACGTCCGTCGGCACCACGTGCGCCTCGGCGCCGAGCGCACGGCATTCGGTGGCCAGCGATTCCAGCCGCTCGCGATTGCGCGCCGCCAGCACGAGCTTCGGTCGCTGGCGCGCCAGTGCGAGCGCGAGGGCGCGGCCAATGCCCTCCGATGCGCCGGTCAGGACGATCACTTTGCCCGCGAATACGCTCATGCCAGACCCCATCGGTTAAGATTGCCCCACCGTTGGACCGGGGGATGCAGATGCGACCAGCCGCAAGATTAGCGCTGTCCGGGCTCGTGTTGGCCACTCTCGTGGCTTGCGGGGCCCCGGCCCCCACGCCACAGGACAAGCAGGAAGCCGAGGCACTCGGCCGCGACACGGACGAGACGGTGTTCGACGACATGATCCAGACACAGGATCGCGCCCGCGCGGTCGAGGACCTGACGCTCGGCCGCAAGGGCGAGATGGACGCGGCCATCGAGCAGTCCGAGGGCGAGTCCCCGCAGGACGATCGATAAGGCACCGGACCCATGAGCGGATTCACCGCGCTCGAGCGGCTGTTGCTGCCGCTGGTGCGCCGCTTCGTCGCGCTGTGGGTGCGGCCGTCGATCCTGCCGGACGACGCCGCCGCGCGGCTCGCCGGCGGGCAACCCGTCGTCTATGCGCTCGAAAAGCGCAGCCTCGTCGACGTCGCGGTGCTCGAGTACGTGTGCCGGGAGCGCAATTTGCCGCTGCCGCTGGCGCCGTTCGGCGCGGGTCCCGTGCTGCCGATCAGCGTGCTGTCCCTGGAGCGTCGCGCCGGCCTGTTCGGCGCGCGCGTCGACCGGCGCATGCCGGAGGCGTTGCGGACGCTGACTGCGGCGGCGGCCACGGACCTCGCCTTCGAGGTCGATATCGTGCCAGTGAGCCTGTTCTGGGGTCGCGCTCCGGGCCGGCAGCGGTCCTGGTTCCGGCTGCTGGTCGCCGAGGGCTGGGATATCGGCGGCCGCACCCGCAAGGTGCTCTCGCTGCTGGTCAACGGCCGCAACCTGATCCTGCTGTTCGGCGAAGCGATGCCGTTGCAGCCCGCGCTCGCCGAAACCCGCGGCCTGCCGCGCGGCCCGCGCCGGCTGTCGCGGCAGCTGCGCCTCCAGTTCCGTAACCAGCGCGTCGCGACGATCGGCCCCGATCTCTCGCACCGGCGCACGATCGTGGCCCAGGTGCTCAAGACCGAGGCCGTGCGCGAGGCCGTGCGCGGCGAGATGCAGGCGAAGGGGATCGGCCGCCGCGATGCGCTGAAGGTGGCGCGCGCCTACGCCTACGAGATCGCGGCGAACTACTCGCACTGGTTCGTCACGCTGATGTACGGCGTGCTGAGCCGCTTGTGGAACCGGCTCTACGACGGCGTCGAGCTCGCCAACTTCTCGAGCCTCGAGCAGGTGGCCGAGGGCAGCGAAGTCGTCTACGTGCCCTGCCACCGCAGCCACATGGACTACCTGCTGCTGTCCTACGTGGTCTACCACAAGGGCTTCGCCGTCCCGCACATCGCCGCCGGCATCAACCTGAACATGCCGGTCGTGGGCTCGTTCCTGCGTCGCGGCGGCGCATTCTTCCTGCGCCGCAGCTTCGGCGGCAACCCGGTGTATTCGGCCGTGTTCATGAAATACCTGAGCCTGATGATGGCCCGCGGCCACTCGATCGAGTACTTCATCGAAGGCGGCCGCAGCCGCACGGGCCGCTTGCTGCAGCCGAAGACCGGCATGCTGGCGATGACCGTGCGCAGCTACCTGCGCGACCCGGGACGGCCGATCGTGTTCGTCCCCATCTACTTCGGCTATGAGCGGCTCGTCGAAGGCCGCACCTACATCGGCGAGCTCTCGGGACAGCCCAAGGAGAAGGAGAGCGTCCTCAACCTGTTGAAGACGATCCCGGCGCTGCGCAGCCGCTTCGGCAAGGTCTACGTGAGCTTCGGCGAGCCGCTGCCGCTCGACCCTCTGATCCAGAAGCACGCACCGCATTGGACGCGCGAGCCGTCCGGGTCCGACGACCGGCCCGCGTGGCTCAGTCCGCTGGTCCGCGAACTCGCCATCGGCATCATGACGCGCATCAATGCCGCCGCGTGCGTCACGCCGATCAACCTGATCGGGCTCGTGCTGCTCGCGACGCCACGGCAGAGCATGGGCGAGGCCGACCTCGCGCGACAGCTCGAGCTGTACGCGTCGTTGATGCGGCAGGCACCGTATTCGCCGCGGGTCTGGATCACGACCATCGACGGGGCCGCGATGATCCGCTACGGCGAGTCGATGGGCATCCTGCGCCGCCAGCCGCACGAGCTCGGCGACGTGGTGTTCATGACCGAAGAGCACTCGGTGCTGACGAGCTACTTCCGCAACAACGCACTGCACCTGCTGCTGATGCCGTCGCTGCTCGCCTGCGCGTTCCTCAGCAACCCGTCGGTGCCGCGTGCCGACCTGCAGCGGCTGGCGCGGCGCGTCTATCCGTACGTCGCGGACGAGTACTTCCTGCGCTGGACCGAGCAGGAGCTGCCCGCCGTCGTGGACGAGTTGCTCGAGGACCTGCTCAATCACGGGCTGCTCACGGCTGCGGAGGATCGCAGCGTCTGGCACCGACCCGACGCGGAGTCGAGCGAAGCCGTGCAGCTCTCGGTGCTCGCGCGCGTCACGATGCCGATCCTCGAGCGCTATTACCTCGCGATGTCGCTGCTGCTCAAGGCCGGCAGCGGCCGCCTGAGCCAGGACGCGCTCGAGCGGCAGTGCCAGCTGATGGCGCAGCGCATGGCGCTGCTCTACGAGATCAATTCGCCGGAGTTCTTCGACCGCGCGCTGTTCGGAAACTTCATCGAGCAGCTGCGCGTGCGCCACGTGCTGACCGACACGGACGACGGCAAGCTCGCGTTCCAGCCGGCCATGCTCGAGGCGATCGTCGCGGATGCGCAGCTGGTGCTGCACGAGCAGGTGCGCAACTCGATCCTGCAGGTCGTGCATCGCTGACTCGAGGCCCGGTTGACCTGGGTCAATGCAGGTGGCGCGCGATCCGTTAGGATCGGCGCGTGCTACCCCGCAACCGGTGGTTCGTCGCCGCGGCGCTGGCTTACGCGCTGCTGGGCGGCTTGCTGGGACTGGCCTGGCTCGCGAGCCCGGGCCACGTTCCCGGCCTGGCGCTGCGCGCCCATGCGCACCTGATGCTGGTCGGGTTCGTCGGCATGATGATCTTCGGCATCGGCCTGCACGTGCTGCCGCGCTTCACCGGTCGACCCCTGTATTCCGAGCGCCTGGCCGACGCGCACTTCGCGCTCGCTAACCTCGGGCTGCTCGCCATGGTGGCGGGCTGGCTCGGCAGCCTGGCCGTCGTTGCGACGGCTGGTGGCGTGCTGCTCTGGGCCGGATTCGCCGCGTTCGCGGCCAACGTGATCGGCACGGTGCGACCGTGGGCGCGATGGTAGAGCCCCATGACTGAATACCGTGGTTGCGAGTTGCCCGAGGACCTCTGGTACGACCTCGATTACCTGTGGGCACGCCCGAATGCGGACGGCACGTTCACGATCGGCCTGACCGATCCGGCGCAGACTATGGCGGGGCGCGTCGTCGCGGCGACCTTCCGCAAGCCGGGCACGCAGCGTCGCGCAGGTCGTCACCTCGGCACGCTCGAGTCGGGCAAGTGGGTCGGCGGTATCCCGGCGCCGTTCGACGGCACCATCGAACGCGTCAACCCGCGGGTCGAAGCCGATCCCGGGCTCGTGAACGTCGCGCCATACGGCGACGCGTGGCTCATGGACCTGCGGCCGGACGACCTGCAGGCGGCCTATGCCCGGCTGACGCGCGGCGCGGCAGCAATCGAGGCGTTACGAGCGTGGATCGACAAGTACGACCTGCAGTGCATGCGTTGCACGCAGGAACCATGAAGGTCCAGTTGCTGGTTTCCGAGTGGTGCGCGCCGTGCCGCGGGGCCGAGGACGCGTGGCGGCAGGCGGCCGCGCGCAAGGACTTCAAGTTCGAGGTGCTCGACGTCGGGCAGCCGGAGGGACGCAGCGTCGTGGCTCGGCTCGCCATCAAGACCGTGCCAGCGACGGTGATCGACGACGCGCTGCGGCATGTCGGCGTGCCGACCGTGGCGCAGGCGCTCGAGTTCGTCGCGGCCGCGCCGGACAGAACGGCCGGAGGGGCCAGTTACGTCGGCATCACGCTCGGCGTCAGCGGTCGCTGGGCGATTGCCGCGGCGGCGGCCTACCTGGTGCTGGCGGGCGCGGGGCTCGCCTTCGGTGGTGGGATCGCCGGGGACGCACCCTGGCGCCCGGTCGCAGTGCACCTGTTCGGTCTCGGTTTCATCGGCTTCAGCGTGTTTGCCTTCGCCGAGCACATGCTGCCGCGCTTCGTCGGCGCGCCGATCCGCGGTGGCTGGCTCGCCTGGTCACAGCAGGGCCTGGTGCATGCAGGCATCGTGCTGCTCGCGGTCGGCCTCGCGCTGGGCGTGACGTCGCTGGCCCTGCTCGGCGGCCTGCTCGGCTGGGGCGGGTTGGTCGTCTTCGCGTTGCGGCTGCTGCCGGTGCTGGCCGCGTGACGGCCTCGGAGGCGAATCGTGCAAATGTTGCTGTTCACCGCGCTGGCGGTAGTTCTCTACCTGGTGTCGGATCGCACGCTGAACGCGCTCGAGGTGCGCGCCGGACGCCGCTTCGAGTATCGCAGCCTGATTTTCTTTGTGATCTTGCTGGTGCTCGCCCTGCTCGTGTTTTCTGCGGTGCGGCGCCTCGCGCCTGGCGTTTGAGACTCGTTCTTTTGCAGTGCAGTTGATCCAGATCAAGGAGGCCGGGCCGGGACCGCCGTATTAACCCCCCAAAGCGAAAACGCACAACGAGGGGGCGAGACATGACCGGACCCGATCCGAGCAGTGACGGGAATCCTCCCGAGCGGGAGCGCATTCCGTTCTTCCAGCGGCTGATGGACAACCATTTCCTGCTGCTGTTCCTCGGCGTGACGATGCCGACGGTCCTGTACCTCATCTGGGGAATCATGGAGATCATCCAGATTCCCCTCGCTGCACCCTGAGGTTCCCGCCATGGCGATCACTCCTCCGAGCGAACGGATCTGGTGGAAAGAGCCAGTCCACAAGGTCGAAATCATCTGGGTCATCGTCGCCTTCCTGTGGGGCGTGGCGATGTTCTTCACGATGATCTGGTGGCACGGCTTCGGACAGCAGAACATGTCCAACGAGGCCTACCGGATCCAGCCGTTCCAGTTTGCCGAGAAGGTCGACGCGATGGTCGCGGCCCACACGGTGCGACAGGAAGGCGCGTTCCCCGTCGTCAAGCCGCCGCCCGGCAGCGACGTTTACATGATGGGCCGGGTCTACATGTGGTGGCCGATGATCGAGCTCGAGAAGGGCCAGACCTACCGTCTGCACCTTTCGTCGATCGACCTGCAGCACGGCTTTTCGCTGCAGCCGCTCAACATCAACATCCAGGTGCACCCCGGGTACGAGAGCGTGATGACGATCACGCCCACCTCGAGCGGCGAGTTCGGCATCGTCTGCAACGAGTATTGCGGCCTCGGTCATCACACGATGACCGGGCGCATCTACGTGGTCGAGCGGACCTGAGGGCAGCCCATGAATACCCCAAGCGTATTTCGCACCTGCCCGACGACCGGCCTCAAGGTGCACGACGCGGCCGAGAACCTGATCAAGGCCAATGCCGTCGTCGCGGTCGTGTTCCTGCTGATCGGCGGCCTGTTCGGCCTGTCGATCGCGCTGACCCGCTGGCCGGCGGTGCACCTGCTGCCCGCAGACTGGTTCTACCTCGCGCTGACCGCGCACGGCTTCGACGTGCTGCTGGTCTGGATCATCTTCTTCGAGATGGCCGTGCTGTATTTCGCGTCCGCCATCCTGCTCAACTGTCGCCTGGCCGCGCCACGCTGGGCCTGGGCGCAGTTCGGGCTGATGCTGGTCGGCGCCGTGATGGTCAACGTCACGGTCCTGCAGGGCAACTCCTCGGTGATGTTCACCTCGTATCCACCGCTGCAGGCGTCGCCCTGGTTCTACCTCGGGCTGATCCTGTTCGCCGTCGGAGCACTGATCGGTTGTGCCGTGTTCTTCGGGACGCTGGTCATCGCCAAGGACGAGAAGACCTACGAAGGCTCGGTGCCGCTGGTGACCTTCGGCGCGATCACGGCGGCGATCATCGCGGTCTTCACGCTGGCCTCCGGCGCGATCATCCTGATCCCGACCTGGCTCTGGTCGCTTGGCCTCGTGAGCAACATCGACCCGTTGATGTACAAGCTGGTCTGGTGGGGCATGGGCCACTCGTCGCAGCAGATCAACGTCTCGGCGCACGTGGCCGTGTGGTACGCGATCGGCGCGATGGTGCTCGGCGCCAAGCCGATCTCCGAGAAGGTCAGCCGCACCGCCTTCCTGCTCTACATCCTGTTCCTGCAGCTCGCGAGCGCGCACCACCTGCTGGTTGAGCCGGGCGTGAGCTCGAGCTGGAAAATCTTCAACACGAGCTACGCGATGTACCTCGCGGTGCTGGGCAGCATGATCCACGGCCTCACGGTGCCGGGTTCAATCGAGGCGGCGCAGCGTGCCAAGGGCTTCAACAAGGGCATGTTCGAGTGGCTGCGCAAGGCGCCCTGGGGCAACCCGGCGTTCTCCGGCATGTTCATGTCGCTGGTGATGTTCGGCTTCCTGGGCGGCATCTCCGGCGTCGTGATGGGCACCGAGCAGATCAACCTGATCATCCACAACACGCTGTACGTGCCGGGGCACTTCCACGCCACCGTGGTGGCCGGCACGACGCTCGCGTTCATGGCGATCACCTACCTGCTGGTGCCGTTGATCTTCCGCCGGCACGTCATGTTCCCGACCGTCGCCAAGCTGCAGCCGTACGTGTTCGGCCTCGGCATCGCGGGCATCTCGCTGTTCATGATGGGCGCCGGCACGCTCGGCGTGCCGAGACGGCACTGGGACATCACGTTCGCCGATGCGTTGACGACGTTCCAGTTCTCGCCCGCGGCCTTCCTGATGCTGGCACTGAACGGGCTCTCCGCGATCATGGCGGCGCTCGGCGGCGCGATGTACATCGTCGTGGTCGTCGGTTCGGTTTTCTTCGGGCGGCGCATCGGCGACACCGAGAAGGTGGCGCTCGGGCCCGCGACCGGCACCCAGGCGGCGGCGGCGGTGGCCAACTACGGCAGCGCCGGCACGTTGCGGATTCCGGGCACGGTCGTGCTGGTCGGCGTGTTCTTCGTTTCGTTCGTGCTGTACTACTTCGTGAACTGGAAGTACCTCGCAGAACTCTGGCCGCTGAAGTAGGAGCGATCGATGAACAGCATTGCAGCCACGGTCAGCGAAGCGGAGCCGCGTGCGGCATGGCGCGGAGTGCTGGAGATCTTCAAGCCGCGCATCGCGCTCGAGATCATGCTCGCCGGGGTCGCCGGCGTCGCGATCTCGGGCGGGCGCGGCCTGGCGTGGTGGCAGTTGCTCGCGCTGGCACTCGCCATCTTCGTGGCGGCGGGTGCCGCGGGCGCGCTCAATCACCTGGCCGAGCGCGACCTCGATGCGCGCATGTCGCGCACGCGGTCGCGCCCGTTCGTGACCGGGGCGCTCGTCGGCACCGGCGGCTGGTACGCGCTGGTGGCGGGCCTGCTCATGTTCGCCGTGGTCACCGCGGGGCTCGCGACCAACTGGCTCGCCGCTGCTTACGTGTTCCTCGGTGCGTTCACTTATGGCGTCGTCTACACGCTCTGGTTGAAGCGTCGCACCTGGCTCAACATCGTGGTCGGCGGGCTGGCCGGCAGCTTCGCGGTGCTGGCCGGCGCGGCAGCGATCGACCCGACGCCGGGACCTGCGGCGTGGACGTTCGCGGTCGTGCTGTTCCTCTGGACGCCACCGCACTTCTGGAGCCTCGCGACCTATTACCGGCAGGACTACGCCGACGCGGGCGTGCCGATGCTGCCGGTCGTGCACGGCGACCGCGTCGCGGCCATGGCGATCCTGGGTCACACGATTCCGCTGGTGCTGCTTTCGCTGCTGCCGATCGCATGGGGTGCCGGGTGGATCTACGCGCTCTGCGCGCTCGCCGGCGGCGGCTACTTCATCCGGCGCGCGTACCTGCTGGTGCGCGAGCAGACGCCGTCCAATGCGATCCGCAGCTTCCTGGCGTCGCTGCTGCAACTGGGCCTGCTGCTCGCCGGCACGATCATCGAGGGCGCCGTGCGGGGCAGCCTGGTCCACCTCTGAATCATGTGCAGCGGGATCAACGCCGGTCGCGCGCTGGGGACCGGCCTGGCGCTCGTGGCCGCGTGGCTCGCGAGTCCGGCGCTGGCATCGCGCATGGACGACAGCGAGGCGCTCCGCATCAGCCAGGCCGCGATCGGTCGCACGCTCGGCGGCTACACGCTGACGGCGGCGGACGGGACGCCAGTCACGCTGGAGCAGCTGCGCGGCCGGCCGGTCGTGCTGAGCTTCATCTACACGAGCTGTTACCAGGTCTGCTCGGGCCTCACGCTGCGCTTGCGCGAGACGGTCAAGGTGGCGCACGAGGCGCTTGGGGCCGACAGCTTCGCGGTGGTCACCGTCGGCTTCGACACGCCGAACGACACCCCCGAACGGATGCGACTGTACGCGCGCGAACGCGGCGCCACGCTGCCCGGGTGGACCTTCGCGAGCGCCGACGCCGCGACGATCGAGCGCCTCGCACGGGACGCCGGCTTCACGTACTTTGCATCACCGAAGGGCTTCGATCACATCACCCAGACCACGATCATCGACGCGGGCGGGCGGGTCGTACTGCAGGTCTACGGCGAGGACTTCGCGCCGCCGCTGGTCGTCGAGCCGCTGAAGAAGCTCGTCTGGGGCCAGAATCTCGATCGCCGCACACTCGAGGGACTGGTCAATACCGTCAAGCTCTTCTGCACGATCTACGACCCGAGCAGCGGTCGCTACCGGTTCGATTACTCGCTGATCGTCAACATCCTCGCGGGTGGCCTGGCGCTCGGCATCGCAGCGACCGGCATCCTGGCCGCTTTGCGCAACGTCCGTTGAGGAAGCGATCTTGGATGCACTGAAGAGAGGCCTTCGCGCCGTCTTCCTGAGGATCGAGGCTGCGCTCGAGGCCGTGTTCGGCGCGCGCCACAATCCGCTCACGCAGCTCGGCACGCTCGGCTGGTTCCTGTTCTGGATCGTCACGGTCAGCGGCATCTACGTCTACATCTTCTTCGACACCGGCGTCACGCAGGCATGGGAGTCGCTCGATCGCCTGAGCCGAGAGCAGTGGTACCTGGGCGGACTGATGCGCAGCCTGCACCGCTACGCGTCCGACGCGCTGGTGCTGGTGGTCCTGGTGCACGCGTTGCGCGAGTTCGCGATGGATCGAATGCGCGGCAACCGCTGGTTCCCGTGGGTGACCGGCATTCCGCTGCTGTGGTTCCTGTACGCCTGCGGGATCACGGGATACTGGCTCGTCTGGGACCAGCTCGCACAGTACGTTGCCGTCGCGACGACCGAGTGGCTGGACTCGATCGGCATCTTCGCCGAGCCGATCGCGCGCAATTTCCTCGACAGCGAGCGGTTGAGCGGCCGTTTCTTCACGCTGATCATCTACATGCACATTGCGCTGCCGCTGCTGATGCTGCTCGCGATGTGGATCCACATCCAGCGGCACGCGCACGCGCGCGTCAATCCGCCGCGCACGCTCGCGGTCGGCACGCTCGGCGCGCTGGTTGCGCTTTCGTTTGCCTGGCCCGCGATGAGCCAGGCTCCGGCGGACCTCGACCGCGCGCCGTTCAGCCTGGGCCTCGACTGGTTCTACCTCGCCGTCTACCCGCTGCTCGAGCGCATGCACGGCAGCACGCTCTGGCTGCTGTTGATCGGTGGCAGCGTGCTGCTGACGCTGCTGCCCTGGCTGCCGCCGCTCAAGAAGGCGCCGGTCGCGAAAGTCGACCTCGCCAACTGCAACGGCTGCCGGCGCTGCTTTGCGGATTGCCCGTTCGGGGCCATCACGATGATCGGCCGCACGGACGGGCTGGCCTACGAGCAGGAGGCCAGCGTCGACCCGGACATGTGCATGAGCTGCGGCATCTGCGTCGGCGCCTGCCCGACGGCGACGCCGTTCCGGCGCGTCGGCCACCTGTCCGCCGGAATCGAACTGCCGGACCGCAGCATGTCGGGCCTGCGCGAGGAAGTGGCTGCCGCGGCAGCGCGCCTGTCAGGCGATGCGCGCGTCATTGTGTTCGGTTGCAGCCACGACGCGGACTCCGACCGGCTCGCCGACGCGAGCACGGCCGTGGTCCGGTTGCCCTGCGTCGGCATGCTGCCCCCGCCCTTCATCGACCTCGTGGTGATGCGGCACCAGGCCGACGGCGTACTGCTTTCGGGATGCGCCGGGCACGATTGCTTCGAGCGGCTCGGCGACCAGTGGACCGAGCAGCGCATTGCCAATGAGCGCGACCCCAACCTGCGTGCCCGTGTGCCGCGCGACCGTGTCGCAGTGGCCTGGAACAACCCGATCCGGCATGGCGCGCTGCGCGAGACCCTGACGCAGTTTCGAGCGCACCTGCGCGGCCTGGCCGCCGCCGGCGGCGCGAAGCCGGCCCCGGCAGCGAGTCCCGCGGCCTGGCGTGCCCGGCTGCGCGAGCTGCCGGTCGCTGCGCGATACACGGGCCAGGGCCTCGTCTATGCGCTGGTCGTGGGCTTCGTGGGCTTCTTTGCGACGCAGCCTGCCTATACCTACCTCGCCGAGGACCATGCGCTGCTCAAGCTGAGCTTCAGCCACGCCGGCCAGCCGCTGAAGCCTTGCCGTCGCTACACGCACGAGGAACTCACCAATACCAAGTTCAGCGAACGCAGCGCTACGAGCTGCGAGCGAGGCCGCTGGCCCGTCTACGTCGAACTCGACCTGAACGGCGAGCCGATCTATCGCGCGACCCACGACCCGGCCGGACTCTGGAACGACGGCCCCTCGGCGGTCTACGCCCGCTTCGAGGTTCCGGCTGGCCGGCACCGGCTGGACGCGCGGTTGCGCGATAATGGCGCCGACCAGGGATTCACCTTCACCGCGAGCCGCATGGTGGAACTCCAGCCCGGCACGAACTTCGTCGTCGACTTCCGCGCTACGGATGGCGGCTTCGCGTTCGGGCTTCCGGCGCAGGACACCGCCCGGCAGGAGGAGGCGCCGTGACGCTGGTCAAGTGGCAGGCGAACTTCCGAATCGGCATCGAGGAAGTCGATCACGAGCACCAGGACCTGATCAACCTGATCAATTCGCTGCACGACGCGCTCGGCGAGGAGCGCTCCGGCGAGCGGGTCGAGGCCTTCCTCGGCGAGATCCTTGCCGACATCTCGTCGCACTTCGCGCTCGAGGAAAAGGTCATGCGCGATCGGCACTACGACGTGCTCGCCGAGCACAAGGCCGACCACGAGCGGCTGCTCGATGAGTTGCGCGACCTGATGGACGCGCAGGCCGAGGGCGCGGTGCTCGACGACAAGCGCTTCGCGGCGCAGCTCGCGCAGTGGTTCACCGGGCATTTCCAGACGCACGACGCGCGGTTTCATCGCCATCTCACGCGCTGAAGCGTCAGTCGTCGTTCCGCACCTGGCTGCGCAGCTTCTTGGTCTTCGCCGCGAGCGACTTCCCCTGCAGACGCCGCTCCTTCGACGCTCGCGTCGGCTTGGTCGGCCGGCGCGGTTTAGGCGCTACCAGCGATTCGCGGATCATCGTCACGAGTCGCTCGAGCGCGTCGGCGCGATTCTGCTCGAGCGAACGGAAGCGCTGCGCGTCGATGACGATCAGGCCCTCGGCCGTCATGCGCCGGCCGGCGATCCGGGCGAGGCGAGGGCGTGCCGACGGTGGCAGCGCAGTCCAGGCGGCCGAGTCGAAACGCAGCTCGACCGCATTCGACACCTTGTTGACGTTCTGCCCGCCCGGGCCCGAAGCGCGCACGGCGCGGACCTCGATCAGCTCGTCGGGGATCGCCAGCGACCCGGAGACTTCGACCGGCACGACGCGCCGTCAGTCGTCGCGGGCGGGTGTTGCTTCGCCCACGCGAGGGTTCGCCATTTCGAGGCGCACCTCTCTCTGCGCGACCGGAATCACGACCCCGTGCTCCTTGAACAGCCGCCAGATCGCGCGGTTCACGTCCGAGCGCACGTTGTTGACGCCTTCCTGCGGGTCCGGGATCCAGAATCGCAGCTCGAGCTCGATGCCGTGGTCGCCGAATCCCATCAGCCGCGCGACCGGCGCCGGGTCGCGGATGATGCGGCGGTGGCCTACGGTGGCCTCGAGCATCAGGCGCATCGCGAGCTCGGGGTCGCTCTTGTAGCTGACCCGCACGGGCAGCTTGAGGCGCACGCGGGGATCCGTGTAGCTCCAGTTGATCACCGAGTTGTTGATCAGGTTCTGGTTAGGCACCAGCGACGCGACGCCGTCGCGATCGCGCACGACGACGTAGCGGCCGCGCAGTGCTTCGACCCAGCCGAAGCCCTCGGTGGCGGTCCCGGTCGTGCCGGTGAAGCTGATCACGTCGCCCGGCTTGATCGAGCGGTCCATCAGCAACACGAAGCCGCTGACGAAGTTGGCCGCGATGCTCTGCAGGCCGAAGCCGAGGCCGATGCCGATCGCACCGGTCAGCACGTTCAGCGTCGTGAGGTCGAGGCCCGCCGCATTGAGGCCCACCAGCACCGACAGGCCGACCAGGAAAGCCTGCAGGAACTTGGCGATGCCGATCCGCATGTTCGGCGCCAGCCCGTCGAGCTTGAGCACGCGGCCCTCGAGCCACCGCGAGGCCCACATCGCCACCAGCACGAACAGGCTGACAGTGACCAGCAGCTTCGCGACCGACCAGACCGAGATGCGCGTCTTGCCGGCATTGATGCCGATGCCGTCCAGCGCAGTGATCACGTTCTCGCCCCACCCGAGCAGGTGCAGCGAGAGGAAGATCCACAGGATGAACGCGATCGTCGTGCCCCAGCCCTTGATGCGTGCACGGGCACCGAGCGATACGCGCACGATGTACACGGCCAGCCGGATCAGCAGCAGCAGCGCGGTGAGCTGCACCGCGACGTCCACGAAGCGCGCGGCGGCCCCCGAGGCGTGCAGCAGGCCGTCGGCCGTGGCGAGGATCAACAGCACGATCGCATACGGCGACACCACCCAGGCCGCCTCCCGGGCCCGGCTGCGCAGGTCATCGGGTGCGACGGGACTTGCGAGGTGCGGTCGAATCACGCGGGCGATCCACCAGCCGAGCGCGATCGAGGCGCCGATGACGGCGAACTGCAGCAGGCTGGCGGGAAGCAGCAGCCGTTCGAGGAGTTCGCCGGCTGCGTCCAGTGGCTTCGCCATCGCGGTCAGGCGTTGAGATCCGGGATCAGCTGGCTCTCGAGGCGCGCGATCTGGTCCTTGAGCATCAGCTTGCGCTTCTTGAGGCGCCGCATCTGCACCTGGTCGACGTAGAGGTCGAGCTGCAGGCGATGAATCACGTCGTCGAGATCACGGTGCTCGATGCGCAGCTGGCGCAGCCGCTGCAGGTGCTGGAAGGTCTGCGTGTCGACGTTGTCGCTCACTTCCGCCATGTTGGGCCGGCCTTGAGTCGCTCTTTGACGAGAAGCGGGTAGCTTAGCCCCCGGGGGCGGAAAAGGGGATAGCCTCCGGCCCGAGGCCTACGATGTCCACGGTCCGGCCGGTCAGCACGACGAACCCCTGCTGCCGGGTCGAGCCGTCCCGCGTGTAGTCGAACACGTAGGTGCGCCGGAACTGCAGGGACCCGCCGCCGATCCGCACCGTCTGCAGCCGGCTGAAGGCGACGGTGCCGTCGAGCAGGCTGGCGCCGGTGCGGCTGCAGGTGTCGAGGGCCGCCCGGTTGGCGCTCTCGCGGGCGCCGAGGCTGTCGTGCCAGAACCACGCCACCGACAGCATGGCCACGAGCAGCAGCAACAGGGTCCACGACAGTTCCATCGCTCAGACGAGCGCCGCCCAGCGGCGGCTCGGGTCGCCGAATGCCAGGAAAAACGGGTTCAACAACGTGTCGCGGCGGTTGTAGCGCAGCGGTTCTCCGTCGAGGGTCGTGACCGCGCCGCCGGCCACCTCGAGAACGGCCTGGGCCGCCGCCGTGTCCCACTCCGACGTTGGGCCGAGCCGAGGGTAGAAATCGGCCGAGCCTTCTGCGACCAGGCAGAACTTGAGCGCACTGCCCATCGGGCGCATCTCGTGGGCACCGAGCTTCGCGAGCAGCCCGTCCAGCGAGTCGCCGCGGTGGGAGCGGCTGCCCACGACGACCAGCGGGCTGCCCGCCGGGCGCACGTGGATCGCCTCGGACTGCCCATCCTGGACGCGGAAGGCGCCGTGGCCGACCGCGGCGTAATAGGTGAGCCCGAGCGCCGGCGCGGCCACGACGCCGAGCACCGGCTGGTGGTCGCGCACCAGCGCGACGTTGACGGTGAACTCGCCGTTGCGACTGATGAATTCCTTGGT
>Ga0316604_10002066_pt1 | contig 16172 bp, 12 predicted proteins | sample OWC_soil_day20_C_FD_207650 | JGI IMG/M metagenome (GOLD analysis project Ga0316604, IMG submission 207650) | Wetland soil microbial communities from Old Woman Creek delta, Ohio, United States - OWC_soil_day20_CT | ecosystem: Environmental > Terrestrial > Soil > Wetlands | place: USA: Ohio... | reverse complement strand
TCGCAACGTAACTACGACTGACCTTGAGAACAGGGCTTTGCCAGTTTTACTGCGGTTGATAATCTTCTTACCAATTCGGTCAGTCAACTGTTCTCTGTATTATTTCCAAATAGGATGTGATTGGTATAATGACAAAGGACGCGTAGCATTCTTCTGATTTGCCTATGAAAACGAACCGCTTCTTTATTATTTCTTCGCGTTTCAAAGTGTTTTATTTTTTCTATCCATGTTATACTATTCCATCAATTTCCCCTCTAAGGGATGCAGGGAACTTACGTTTTTTATGGAATACTTCATAATAAGACAATTTTTTAATATAATCGTAATAATAAAGTTTAAATGTCAATGTGAGGGATTATAATGTTGCTAGCTATAGTAGAAAGCATTGGACGGCAAGTGATTCTTTGGATGGAAAATAGCGGTCGGATTGTTATCCTGTTAGGCAATACCTTATTTCATTTGCGGGAAAAGCCTAGAATGAATCATGTATTACATCAAATGGCGCATCTAGGTGTGGATTCTTTGCCAATCGTATTGCTGACGATTTTATTTACAGGTATGGTAATTACACTGCAAACTGCCACTGAATTTATTAAATATGGTGCTCAGTCGTCTGTGGGAGGCGTTGTGGCAATTGCCATGGCAAGGGAACTAGCCCCTGTTTTAACAGGAGTTGTAGTTGCAGGACGTGTAGGGGCAGCCATTACGGCAGAAATTGGTTCTATGAAGGTTACAGAACAAATTGATGCGCTGCGGGTGATGGCCATTAATCCTATCAAATATTTAGTAGTACCCAGGTTATTAGCTTGTGTTATTATGGTACCCATATTAGTCATCTTTGCTGATATCATTGGTACAGTAGGTGGGTACTTGGTAGCCACCTTATACGCTGATATCAGCTCTTTTACCTATATTCATTCTATTACACTTTTTACTGTAGTCAATGATATAATCGGCGGTTTGGTTAAAGCCATGTTCTTTGGCGGTATTATTGCGATTATTGGCTGTTATAAAGGTTTAACAACAGGTGAGGGCGCTGAAGGTGTGGGGCGGGCTACGACCGCATCCGTAGTTAGCTCGATTATTCTAATTTTTATTAGCAATTATTTTTTGTCTTTAGTGCTATACCGGTAAGAGGATGGTGAATGAATGATAAAATTAGAAAATATTAGCATGAGTTTTCATGGAAAACATATATTGCAAGGCATTGATTTGGAAGTGAAGAAAGGGGAGACCTTAGTCGTAATCGGTCCCAGCGGTTCAGGAAAAAGTACGCTGCTGCGTTTAATGGTAGGGCTCTTAAAGCCTACCCTAGGAAAGGTATGGATAAAAGGACAAGAAATTTCTCATTTGTCAGAGGATGATCTAAACAAAATCCGTATCGGCATGGGAATGGTATTTCAGTATTCTGCCTTATTTGATTCCATGACAGTGGGAGACAATGTGGCCTTTGGCCTTCGCGAACATACTGCGATGACCGAGGCTGAGATTCATAAAATTGTCACTCGTAATCTTCGCATGGTGGGACTAGCAGGGCAGCAGGATGTCATGCCCAATGAGTTATCAGGAGGCATGAAGAAACGGGTAAGCTTAGCCAGAGCCATTGCAATCAGACCGGAAATCATGTTATATGATGAACCGACAGCAGGTTTAGACCCGATTATGTCTGGAACCATTGATCGGCTGATTATGAATGCCAAGCGTGTGTTATGTGTTACCTCTGTAGTTGTTACCCACCATATGTCCAGTGCTTTTAAAATTGCTGATCGTGTTGCTATGATCCATGGCGGACGAATTATTGAGGTGGGGACGGTAGAGCAAATCAAGCAGTCTGAAAACCCTGTGGTACAGCAATTTATTCTTGGGCTAAAGTCACCTAGCGCATATGTAAGAAGGAGGTCGGAAATGAGATGAATATAAGCACGGAAGCTAAAGTCGGTTCGGTCAGTCTGATCGCCTGTATGTTATTGATATATATTATGATTCATTTGAGTGGCTTCAGCTTTGGCGATAAAGGGTATCCGGTGCAAGCTGTATTTAGGCAGGTAAATGGAATTAAAGAAGGTAATATAGTACGATACGCCGGCGTGGATGTTGGACGGATAAAAGAAGTACGTGTCTTGCCTCAAGAAGGTGTACAAGTGACGATGTTAATGGATCCAGGGGTTAAGATTCCTGAAGGATCAAAATTTCTCATTGGTGCTGATGGGTTAATGGGAGAAAAATATATTAATATTATCCCGACAGATAACAGCTCCAGTTATTTATTACCGAATGCCAAGGTAAAAGGGGAAGAGATCCAAGGCTTGGATGAGCTCATTGCCTCATCAGATCGAGTATTAGCGGAGGTTCATGATTTGGTAAAATCCCTAAATGAGATCGTAGGGGATGATAAAGTCAAAGCTGCCATGAAAAATACCATTTTGAATGCTCAGGAAATCACGGATAATATGAATATTATGATGGGGAATCTTGCACGTATGACCCAAGAAAATGGTGACATTGATGTCACAGTAAAAAATTTAAGTGCGATGTCGCGCAGCTTGCGGGAAGCTGCGGCAAGAGCAGAAATCATGATGCAGGCAGTAGACAATGATGGGCAGACGGCAAGAGATCTGCAGGTAACCCTTGTTAATATTAAAAATACCAGCATCCGTGTAGAAAAAATGGCAGCAGCTTTAGAAGGGGTAGTAACAGACCCCGACACTGCGCAAAACATCAAAGAAACATTAAAAAATGCTCGTATGGCAAGTGAAAGAGCGAATAAGATGTTAACAAAGGTATCTTCCATCGACACGAAAGTGGGCTTTGAGACATTATATAATCGGGATACTGGAAAATATAGCAGCAATGCAGATTTGAAAATTAATACCTCACCTACGGATTTTGCTATAATTGGAGTAAGTCATATTGGTGACGGCAGCAGAGGAAATTTTCAGGTTGGCAAAGGTAATGAGGAGTTTGCCGGTAGAGCTGGCGTGATTGACAGTAAAGTGGGGGTAGGGGTAGATACAAAAATCGGCAAACAGATGTCATTGTCATTAGATGTCTATGATCCCCAGGATGTACGGGTGAAATTGCGCTCGTTATACCAAGTCGCTCCAAATACATTTATTGTAGGCCAAAGTGATGGAATCAACAAGCAAGACGAGCAGACGTATTTCGGCGTACGAAGAAATTTTTAAAGAAACCAATTATATTTGCAGTGATTTTTGATTGACAATAATTGGAGTTCGTCCTATAATTAATGAGGACTAATAATATGTGACTAACTAGTCATAGCTCTTTGATGAATTGAGGGGGATTTTTTTACATGCTGAAACAAACTCATTGGAAAAAACAATTAATAGCAGCACTGACGGGTGGATTTTTAATATTCAACGCAGCGATTGCCTTGGCAGCTCCTATAGAGTTGTCTTTAGATGAGAGCATTGAGATGGCTTTAAATAGTAATCCAGCAATTAAGATGGCTGATGCAGAACGAAAAAGTGCAGAATGGGGGATCAGTGAAGCAAAGGGTGGTAAAGGTCCATCTTTTACATACACTCATGTTGATGAGCGTTATAAGAAGTATTCCACTACTACTGGGATTCCTTACAAAATGAATTATTTTACGAATACAGGTACGTTAAGCATGAATTTGTATACTGGCGGTAAGGTCGAAAGTGCTATAAGAACGGCCAAGCTAAATTTAAAAGTGGCTGACTTGAGTGTAGAAGAAAGTAAACAGCAAATCAAGTTGGATACTACCGTTGCATATTTTACTATTTTGCAGGCAAAGAACACCGTGAAAGCAGATCAAGAAACCGTTGACCAGATGATAGCTCATTTGAAAAACGTCCAGAGTCAATTTGATGTAGGTACGGTAGCCAAAACCGATGTACTGGCTTCGCAAGTAGCGTTGGCTGATAACCAACAAACGTTAACGAAAGCACAAAATGCTTATAATGTAGCAGTTGCTACTTTTAATAATGTAGTGGGTTTACCATTACAGTCTGAAATCAAGGTAAAAGATGAACTTACTCATGAGAAGTATAATTTATCCTTAGAGGATAGCATCAGTTATGCCTTAGAGCATCGCCCGGAAGCAATCCAGGTGGATCATAATATTGAAATTGCTAAAGAGGCAGTGAAATCGGCAAAAAGCGGCAAGTTGCCTACGGTTACTGCTAGTGCTGATGCATTCTGGGGTGATACAACGTTTCCGGGAGTAGATAAAGATAAAGAAACATGGACAATTGGTTTGACAAGTACTTGGACTCCTTTTGATTCAGGCGTAACCAAAGCTAAAATTAGACAGTCTGATTCAGCGGTGGTAAAAGCTGAACAACAAGCAAAACAAACAAAGGATTCTATTCAATTGGCAGTAAGAGAAGCGTATTTAAATATGATAGAAGCTGAAAAACGTATTGATACTTCTCAAGTGACAGTGGAACAAGCGGAAGAAAATCTAAAAATTGCTGAAGTTCGTTACAGTGCTGGAGTTGGCACCAATACAGAAGTTATTGATGCTCAAGTCTCATTAACGAAAGCTAAAACAAATTATATTCAAGCAATGTATGATTTTAACACCAATAAAGCTAGCTTGATTAAAGCAATGGGTGTAAATGTTAGTGATAAATTATAGTAAGTTGAAAAGATAATTTGAAGAGAGTCGAGAGAATTTGGGCTCTCAGATTGTAGACAAAGCCAGCGTCCCTACCAATATGGTATAATAAACCTATTGGTAGGGACGCTTTTATGTATAGAAGATTAGTGCTTTTTATACCATTGGAATAAATTACTGTACCAGGGATAAAATAATTTCAGCTATGAGATAGAGGAAGCTGGCAATGCTGTGTAGAAGTATATGCTGTTATGAACGCCTTATGAGGTGGAAGCAGGAGGCTGAGAATGAAAGAAAGAGTCATTGCAGTATTGGCAGTATGTATGATCCTCTTAATTGGCAGTGCCTATTGGCTAACTAAAAGCCAAACCGTTATGAGTGGAGCGCAAAATGCGCTGAGCATAGAATTGGCCAATGTATTCGGCAGCTTAGTCACCGTGGGAGACATTGAAGTTACCTCTTATAATCAAGTAGCCATACACAATGTGACTATTTATGATAAACAGTCGGAAATTCTGGCTGCTAGTGACAAAATTATTGTTTCCTATAGTCCTTGGAGTATTTTGACTGGATGGAATGTGGTAAAATCCATTTCTGAGCTAAGGGTAGAGGAACCTACTCTTTGGCTGGCGCAGCGAGATAATGGGCAGTGGAACATTCAAGATATTGTTATTAAAGATGATTCATCTGAGTCATCTTTATCGGCTAAAGTAAAAGTAGTGAATGGTAGGGCTGTTGTAAATGCCTATCATTCTCAATGGACATTAGAGGAGTTAAATGGAATTTTAGATCTTGCCAATGCTCCTAGAATAAAGATGGAGTTAGAAGGATTGCACAATGGGGCAGCAGTGAAAGCAAAGGGGACGATTCATAGTAAAGGACGCAGTACTCTCTCTCTTCATGCAGATCAACTCATGTTAGCTGATTTTCAGAGGTTAATGCCTGAAGACGGATCGATTCAGTTGGTGGGAGGCAGCGCGAAGCAGATCGAAGCAACCATTGCTTATGAAAAAGGTTCTGTGGAGTGGGCTGGTGAAGCGCGTCTGGAAAAAACTGATATAAATCTTGATGAGATCCCTTTACGTCAAATCGATGGAGGTATTGCTTTTACCAATAAGAAGATATATATGTTTGTGGCAGGAAAAGTATTTGAGCAGCCTATTGATGTACGAGGCAGTGTGGACACGGATGCCAGTGAAATGATTGTGGATCTGACGGTGGCTTCTGCTGCTTTTGATCCTAGCGTAACAAACTATGATCTTCCTGTTAAAGGTATAGCAGCATTTAAGGCTGGTATTACGGGCGTTATCTCAAATCCTGTTGTTACAGGGGAATTTGAAATGCCGGCAGGAGAAGTAGCTGGCTACCAGGCAGCCAATGTACAGACGAAAATCAATCTGGTAGATAAGACAATTACAATTCAGCAATTTGAAGCGGACATCTTTGATGGACACGTTTCTGCTTCAGGGCAATTCCAGCATGAGATAGGTAGTTATCAACTTTCCCTTCGTGGTCAGCATCTTAATATTCAAAATTTCCCTGATCTAGTGCCGGATATGAGCGGTTATATGGATGCTGCTGTGGCGATAAAGGGGACAGGAGATTTAGCGGGGGCTGAGATTCAAGGAACCGTGTCAATGGGGCCTGGTGAAATCAGCAATATTCCCTTTACTTTTGTGACCAGTGGATTTTACTACCATAAAGGAAATGCTGCCGTAGACTATTTGAATATTGGCATCGGTCAAGGCATGGTAACGGCCCAGGGCACGGTGAAAGAACAAGAGCTTGCCTTGCAAATATATGGTCAAGGCATACCATTGGAACTGCTAGGTAGAGAGATAGAGGGCAAGACTGCAGGCGTCGGTCAATTTAATGGAGAAGTTCGTGGAACCTTATCCTCCCCTGAAATAACAGCTGATTTTATGGCCTTCAATGGGGAAATTTTATACCAGCCTTTTACCCAAGCAGCAGGTACTATTCATATAACACCTCAGCAAATTACGCTGCAGGATGCTGAAATGATTCATGGTGTAACTAGACACAAAGCCCAAGGAAGGATTGGATTATCTGGTGGGCATGAAATGAGTATGTCTGTTGTTTCCAAAGGGGCCAGAGCAGAAACATTAGTACCTCTATTAGTGCCAGGAGAGAAGCTAACAGGTAATGTAGACAATGAGATGGTCATTACGGGTTCTTTAGAGAATCCTACGATCGCTGGTAAGATTACTTTGACGGATGGCAGTTTTCGGGGTCAGCTATTGGCAAAAGCGGCTGGCTCTTATAAAAGAGAGCAAGGCATAACCACCATCCATGATGTTGTTATCCAGTCGCTCAATACCCAGGTGCAGCTCTCAGGCACGATCTCACCCAATAATGACTTGGATTTTGATGTTGCAGCTCAAAATATTGATTTGGAAAAATTAAATATGAACACTAGTGATTATACTGCTGCAGGTAAAGCCCAATTTGTAGGTAAACTGACAGGCACACCTTCATTTCCTATTTTTAAAGGTCAGCTGTCAGCGGATACTCTCAGCCTTAATCAGCAGGAAGTTACAGGTGTAACCGGAACCATTGTTGTCACAGGTGATGAAATTGAGATTCCAGTCCTTTCTTTTACCCAAGGAAAGGGAATATTTACTTTTTTTGGCGGTCTTGACCGAGGGAATAATGAAATCTATGGTACTTTAAATGTAGAAAATGGGGAATTACAGCCTATACTGGCAGCCAGTAAGTTGGGGCACAAAGAAATTATGGGTACATTAAATGGCCAGATAAAAATAAGTGGAACTTTTGATAAACCAAATGTGCGGCTGATTGGGGATTTAAAGGCCGGCAGTGTGAAAAAATATCCAGTAGAGTCCATCATCGTGGATGCTGCATTAGAAAATAATGTTCTGACTATTTCTGAGTTTTCTGTTAAACAAGGCACAGGAGTCATGCTGGCACGGGGGAGAGCGGATTTAAATACCAACGGACCTCTGAACCTGGAAGTAGGAGGCAGAGGCATAGATGCTGGTTTAGTCGCCGCTTTCTTTAATACTTCCGTTCAGCCTACAGGCAAACTGGATTTTGCCGCTCAAGTCTCAGGGGTATCGGATAATCCTCATACCGCTCTATCCTTGGAGCTTGTTAATGGAGGAATCGGTGATACAACCTTTGATTCTTTATATGGGTTATTGATCCTGGATAAGAATGTAATACATGTGGATCAAGTCTTACTGAAGAAAGGTCCTTATCAAGCCAGTGCCTATGGTATTATTCCTGTAGCAGCCCTTAGCTCTGAAGGCAGACAGCAGGCAAATGCTGCAGAGCAAATGAATCTGAATGTGAAATTAGATAAAGCAAATTTAAGTATTTTGCCACTGTTGACAAAACAGGTCGCATGGGCAGAGGGAGCGACACAAGGTGAAATTACCATAGCTGGTACCTTGGAACAGCCAGTCCTTAAGGGGAATATTACTGTTAGCAATGGTACGCTGAAGCTGTCAGCTTTAAAAGACCCCATCCAAAAAGTGGGGGTTGCTATTGCTTTTGAAGGTGATACAATTAATGTAAAGCAATTTGATGGATATATGGGAAGTGGCTCTTACCGTGCAACAGGTACTGCGAAGTTAGATGGATTGCGTTTGGCCGATTATAATATGTCCTTAATTTTGGATAAACCTATGATTCGCAGTAAATATTTTACTGGTGCTGTTGATGGGAATTTGACAATTAGCCAAGGCAATATACGACCGAAATTAACAGGCAAGTTGCTTTTTGAAAATAATATAATTAACATTCCCTCCATTCCTGATATGGGACCATCCAATTTTGACATGGATTTGGATGTCGATATACACGTTGGGAAGAAAGTGCGATTTTACAATCCCTATCTATATGACATTTTAGCAGCTGGCAAAGTGAAGTTAGGCGGTAGTATCGCGGAGCCGGATGTTTCAGGAAGTATTGTTGCGGTTCGCGGTACGGTAAGTTATTTGAGAACGCAATTTAAGGTGGAAGAAGGAAGTGTGGAGTTTCGGCAGTTTTCTTCTTTTGAACCGATTATTAAGCTCAATGCCCAAGCAACCTTGCAGCAAACTGTGGTATATTTAAATGTCAATGGACCTATGGGAGAAATGGAATTTAAATTGACGTCAGAACCAGCTATGAGCCAACAGGAAATTCTATCTCTTCTGACTCTGCGCAGTCGCTATTTCGAAAAGCAAAACAGCGGAGACACTGGGCTCGGGCGTGATGAACTCATGGGTGCCCTTGACGCTGGTCTGCAAATGCGCTTTATTAGTGAAATAGAAGGTAATATGCGTAGTGCCTTGGGTTTGGATGAATTCCGTTTTGTCCGCGATACTACCTCTAGTATTGTAAAAAAAAGTAGTACTAATAATGATGAGAGTTCTACGATTAATGAAGAAGTGTACAATCTAGAAATGAGTAAGTATTTGACAGATAAATTACTAGTGAGCTATGTTATGGGTGTTGATCATAGTAAAAATGAAGTGGCACTTCGCTATAGCTTGAGCAGGCATATTAGTTTAACTGGTTCTATCGATGATGAAAAAGAGACATGGCTTGGCGCAGAGGCTAGGTATAGGTTTTAAGAAAAAGGATGATTCATATGATGTTAAGTCAATATGTAAGAGAACTTAAAAAAATACGCATGCTGTCACGGGAAGAAGAAGAAGCCTTATGGCTCCAGTATAAAGAACATGATGATATGGACTGCCGCAGCAAGATTATCGAGCACTATCAACCTTTGGTATTTAAGATCGCTACTGGCTGGCGCCTGAATGAAACGGTGATCATGGATATGATTCAAGAAGGGACAGTGGGGTTAATTGAGGCGGTAGAGAGATTTGATCATCAAAGGGGCGTGGCTTTTAGCCTATATGCTTCCCAACGAATACGAGGACGTATTCTCAATTATATGGAAAAAGAGGGGAAGTTTGGTGTTGCCTCTATGGATAGCCCTTTATCAGTTGGAGAAGACATTACTCTAAGAGATTTGTTAGTTGATGGGAAGGCAGGTGTTTCCAGCCAGGCCGAGCATAACTATCTCGTAGCCCAAATTAAAAATGCCATGGATCGCTTACCTCTTAACGAACAAGCGGTGTTAAGCGGCGTATTCTTAGAAGATTGTGAACCCAAACAATTGGCAGAAAACTTGGATCTGAGCATATCTCATATTTATAAATTACAAAAACAGGGTATCAGGCGTATTCGAGGTATGTTATCCAAATTTATGCAGCACTGGTAACCGTAAAAAAGAGAGAAAAAAGGCGCATATAGCACGAATTGTTATAGAAAACACGATTAATTGCCAAAAAACAAAGAATTTTCAAAGGAAATCAATGACCATAATCTGGCCTCTTTTCAGGATTGTATATATTGTTTATAATAGGGGTGTTGTATATGGCTCATTTTAGAAAAAATGTATACCAGCATTTGTCTTCTGCAAAAAAGTGGTTGACAAGAGCAGAGGAAGCTTTTGACAAAGAGCGGGATATTCGTGGTGAGCTTGATCTAATGTTAGCCCAAGCTGAACTTCAGCATGTAAAAGAAGTCAGCCGCTCTAAACATTGGCGTCACAAATATACGGTAGTTCGTCATGGAGTTGCTTTAACCTGTGCTGTAGTAATGGCAGTAGGATTAGGGGGAGTCTATTGGTGGACGTCTAAGCCAGATCGTGTTGTACCTGTTCCACTGGCGCAAAAAGTAAGTGTGCCAGTGGAATCTCAGATACAAAGCAGCAGTAATGGTGGAAAATTGCCAGTTGTCTCTACGGAGGCAAAAAAAGTAGTCGTAGTAACAGAAGCTGCTCCGCCAGTGCAACATGTTGCTGCTCCAAATCCAATAAGTCAGGAAAAAAAAGCTGAATCTTCTCAGCAGGTGGAACCGGCGGTGGCCATCTCGCCTGATGAAATGCAAAAATTGGTGCGGGCCGCCGGAAAAACATTACGCGGCCAGTAAGACAAAAGGAGGTAATGCATGAAAATTCAAAAAAACTATAAGCATATACTGCTTGCAGCTATCTTTAGTATCAGTCTTATATTTTCTGTTTCAGCTCCAGTCTATGCTGCTGATCCTACAGGTAAAACTGTAACTTCCATAACTGTCACTGGCAATACAACAGTACCAGAAGCGACGATCATGGGTGCAGTAAAGTTGAAGCCTGGTGAAACGCTGACAGCAGACAAAGTGAAACAAGACATGCAAGCGATCTATGAATTGGGTACTTTCTTTGATGTAGTATCCAACTTCAATGAAGTTCCTGAAGGGGTACAAGTAGTTTATACCGTGATGGAAAACCCAGTATTGCAGGAAATTATTATCAAAGGCAATACCAAGGTATCATCCGATAAGCTAAGCAGTATGCTGACAGTTAAAACAGGCAGTATTTTAAATTCTAAAGCGTTAAATGAAAATGTACGATCCATTGAAACATATTATCATGATCAGGGTTACATCTTGACCAAAGTAAGCGATGTTGCAATGGGAACCGGCGGTGTACTGACAATTACCATTAATGAAGGTATGTTGGAAGGCATCGAAGTGAAAGGAAATGAAAAGACAAAGACCCATGTTATTACTCGTGAAATGAAATTAAAACCGAATCAGCCATTTAACGTAAAAGATGCGAAACGCAGTATGCAAAAAGTGTACAACCTAGGCTATTTTGAAGACGTAAATATGAAACTGAACCCAGGCAAAGAGCCCAATGCCATTGTTCTTGAAACCACAGTTGTAGAACAAAAGACAGGCCGTTTCTCCATTGGGGGCGGCTACAGCAAAAGCGATGGTATGATTGGGATTATTGAGCTTGGTGATGACAACTTCCGTGGTACGGGAGATAAAGTGAAATTCCATTGGGAGTTTGGCGGCAGTGCCAGCAACAAGAACTATGAAATAAGCTACACTCGCCCATGGCTGGACGACAAGCAAACATCCCTTGGATTTAGTTTTTATGACATGACCAACGAATATAATGATTATGATGATGATGGAGATAAGAAAGCCACCTACGACAAAAGGCGTAAAGGCTTTGATATCACCCTTGGTCGTCCTCAAGGTGAGTATGTACAAAATTATATTACGTTAAAACAAAGAAAAGATGACTATGTGGAATGGATATCAGGAGAAGATTATTCACAAGATCCGACCTATTTGAAAGATAATTTTGGCACAACTCGCAGCATTAGCTTAATGCGCGTATATGATTCCCGGGATAATGTATTTAGTCCTACAGAAGGGAATCGCGTGGCTTTAACAGCAGAATTTGCCGGAAAAGCTTTAGGCGGTGATTTTAACTATAATAAATACACTGCTGAGACTCGGAACTATCTAAAGGTAGGTCATGCACAAGTCGTAGCGCTGCGGGGAACTGTCGGTTATGCAGATGGCAAAATGCCAGACAGCGGACGTTTTGCCGTAGGTGGTTCTGATACGTTGCGTGGTTATCGTGATGATCAGTTTAAAGGTAATAAAATGCTGGCCGCTACAGCAGAATATCGCTTCCCAATTGCCAAGAAGGTAGAGGGTGTAGCCTTTACTGATGTTGGTAAAGCATGGACAGGTGAAGGATATAAGCTGAATGATCTAGAGGCTAGTGTGGGTGTGGGGATTCGTGTTTCTACACCAATCGGTCCGATTCGTCTTGATTATGCTCAAGGAAGTCAAGGCGGTAGAAGTCACTTTAGCTTTGGTGGACAATTCTAATCCAATGTTTATCAGAGTCAGGTCATTGACCTGACTCTGATATCTATAATATCGCTAAAGTCTTACTTACAGGACATGGAGCATTTTCGCCAGGAGGTGCATTGTTATTCCTCTATATTGTTTCCGTCTTATCTTCACAAGCACATTGCTCAGTTTATTATTGCTGTCAGGAGTGGTTTATGCTTCTGATGAACTAGTGGAAAAAATCGATGTAACCATCGTTTCCAGTCAGACGCCTCCTTCTAAAATTGCAAAACGCATGACGGCTAGTGTGAGTACCGTAGGGGAGCAAATGATAGTAGGACGTAAGGTGAGTGAAGTACAAGATAATCAGATTTCCTATGAAAAACTGATCAAGGAAATATTTGACCGAGTATTAGTAGGATATTCTGTCCAGTCCGTCGATCTTAGGCCTGGCCGCAGCACTGCTCTTACCATCGAGATCGCTCCCTGGGGAGATGTGGTGGATGAAGTAGCTGTAGCATATGACTTCGGTACTCTTTCCCCGGATATCGTAAATTTGATAAAAAAAGATATGGGAAATGTAGATGAAAAATTAAATGATGTATTAATCGGACTGCCCATTGATGCTGTAGATTGGGCGGGAGGATTATCGAAAGCCGCAATACGTGAATTACTGGCAAATCAGTTGCCTGAATTTCACGCTAATATCGACATCATTCCAGGAGAACGCACATTAGTAAAGCTTTCCTTATCACCATTGGGGACGACTGTGCAGGATGTTCATGTCTCACTTCGCTCTACCACCATTCCTAATGTCGTGTTAGCCGCAGTGCGCCCGACGATGAATGAAACCAGTAAATCCCTTATTGGTCTGCCTGTAGCTTTTGTGGAAAGGCACCGTGACTATTTTACAGCGAAGCTGATTGCGGAACAACCTTTAACAAAAAAATATGGAATTTCGGCAACTCCCCTGCTCAATGCTGGGGCAGATACTGAAATTGCGCTGGATGTGGAAACCGATAAATACAACATAACTCTGGAAGCGTATTTGGATATGGGGCACGATGAAGACAATGCTTCTGCCAGATTACATGCTGGAAAGATTATAAGTAAACGGGACGAAGTCTTTTTGGAAGTGAACTTTATTCCCAGCTCTGTTTCCTGGGAGTTTGTGCCTGGGTGGGGGCATAAATTTGGTTCTAGCATGATAGCGGGAATCAAATATAATACATCGAGCTCAGAAAATATTCTGTGGCTGCACAAAGAACTTAGCCCAAGCTGGACAATGCGACTGGAGAGGAATCCAAAAAATCGTAATAATGAACTAGGACTTCGCTATAAACTTCATGATTTTCTGAGTGCCGAATACATTATTACTAAAGATGATCAATGGCTGCGACTGGTTGGTCATTTGTAAAATTTAGGAACACCTTTTAACAGCAATATCTTGAATATGTGGATATACCCTGTTATAATAAAGAGGTAAAATTTGATGCCAATAGGCAGAGAGAAGGTTTTTTATGCTGAAATTACAAAAAAAGCAAGTGAAATTTGTATCCCTAGCAATAGCAGTGATGTTTCTGTTAGGTATAGTTGGATTGGCTGTATCACAAAGTAGTACATCCTATGCAGCGGAGGCCAATAATTCCTCTAAGATTGGTGTCGTGAATCATCAGCTATTAATTTCTCAGCACCCAGATATGGCGAATGCACAGAAAACAATGCAGGCTGAAGTAGAACAGGCAAAAAAAGACTTTGAAGAAAAATCAGCGACAATGAACGACAAAGAAAAGCAAGATTACTATGCACAAGTTCAACAGCGCTTGACCTTAAAAGAACAAGAATTAATTAATCCAGTATTTGAAAAAGTAGATGCGGCTATCAAAGCAGTTGCAGATGCTAAAGGATTATCTGTAGTTATGGATAAAGGCAATGTCGTTTATGGCGGCCAGGACATTACGGCTGAAGTTGGTAAAAAAATTAGTGGCAAGTAATTAAAAATGCAGTATGGCCGAGCAGGTTTCACCAGCTCGGCCCTTTATTAGAAAGAGGGTGATGGGGTGTCAAATCATAAGTTTCTTATCATGATACTGGCTTTAATGATGCTTGTTGCCGGATGTAGTACCAAAAAGGTGCAAGACACTAAGGAACCTCAGCCCCTAGTAGGTATTGTTGATATGAAAAAGGCAGTGCAGTCACATCCTAAATATAAACAAGTGCTGACTTTAGAACAAGAAGTAAGAAGCATATCAGCTCAGGCTCAGGCCCAGCAGGCTGCTATGGCGCAAAACGCCCAGAAAACGTTGAGTCTGCCAGAAACATCCCAAGAGGATTTGGCGGAATTAAATAAGACTTTTCAACAAGAATTTACGGAAAAGATGTCCTTAAGAGAAAAAGAAGTCAACACGAGGCTTGCAGCAAAAGAAAATAGCATTCATCAGACTCTGTCGGATGAATTTAAAGTTTATACCGATGAAATTGATAAAGAATATCAACCGCAAATCTTTAATTTACAGCTTAAATTGAAAACTGTGCAACTAGCGAAGGAAGAAGCTGCTTCACTGCAAGAGCAATTAGAAACATTGCAAACGCAGCGTGCCGAAAAAATCGCTGAGAAGCAAAAACAGCTGGCTGGGCAAATGGCGGAAAAGATGGCCCCTGACAAGGCTGCTGCGCAGCAGGAATTAGAAGCCTATAGCAAGCAGGTTAACCAAGAACTTTCTCAAAAAGCTGCTGCTAAGCAACAAGAAATTGCAGCACGTAATATGCAAACCCTATCTCTGCCGGGGAATACGGAACAAGAGTCTGGTAATGGTCAGCAGCAGGCAATGATGAAGCAGCAAGAACTGCAAGCGCTGCAGGACTCAATCATTCAAGATATTAATGATAAAACCGGTAAAGTTGCAATTGAGTCAGGTCTTGAAGCGGTGTTGGCCAATGTGACTGTGAATGTGAGTGGTGTGGATATAACCGCTGCTGTTATTGCAGAGTGTAATAAATAGTAAAGTTGTATATAATAATACTGTTTCAAAAAATAGTAAAGTATTTCTTGAAACAGTACTGACTTCGCAAAAAAAATGAAGCAAAGGAATGGGAGGACTTACAATGAAACAAGGAAGAAAATTAGCATTATTGTTTTTATTAGTATTTACAGCTGCTCTTTTAGGCGGTTGTAATTCAAGCGGTAATGTGGGTGTAATTGATGTAAATAAGGTGATGACAGAAAGCCCTAAGGTAAAGCAGTTTCAGGAACAATTGAATGTGAAAGGCAAAGAGCTTAGTGATCAATTGGAAAAAGATAAAGCATCCTTAAGCGCAGCTGATTTTCAAAAGAAACAAGAGACACTTTATGCAGAGTTCATGAAAGTGAAGCAAGAAATGGAAGGACAAATTGACAGCAGTATTAAAGAAACTTTAGATGGTATTGCTAAAGAGAAAAAATTAGGTGTGATTCTATATAAGAATGGCGTAGCCCAAGGCGGTACAGATATTACAGATGACGTGATTAAAAAGCTACAATAAGAATTTAGATAGCAATTCAGGAGGATTTCTCATTGAAGAAGACATTAAGAGAAATTGCTGACTTGGTAAATGGTGTGTTACTAGGTGATGGTGGCATTGAAATAACGGGGGTAACAAATCTGGAGGATGCAGGTACAGCAGATATTTCCTTTGCTGTACCGCCTCATTTGGAAAAAGCGGCACGGTCTAGTGCCGCTGCCGTTATTATCCCTATGACTGCCACAGAATTTAGTAAACCTGCCATTCAGGTGGAAAATCCAAGAGCAGCATTTACAGAATTACTAAAAGTGTATGCACCTAAAGTCATGATTGAACCTGGCGTTCATCCAACGGCTGTGTTGGGAAAGAATGTTACTCTTGGTGA
>Ga0316604_10002065_pt1 | contig 16173 bp, 16 predicted proteins | sample OWC_soil_day20_C_FD_207650 | JGI IMG/M metagenome (GOLD analysis project Ga0316604, IMG submission 207650) | Wetland soil microbial communities from Old Woman Creek delta, Ohio, United States - OWC_soil_day20_CT | ecosystem: Environmental > Terrestrial > Soil > Wetlands | place: USA: Ohio... | reverse complement strand
CTGTTATTATCCGTATGAACTGCCCCGCCTTATATCGTCGAAGTGCATTACCAATCTTTGACCGTTCCCGCCACTTACTTATGAAGTATTCTCGATTTTCTACTATCGCGTTAAACGCGTTAATAAAAGCCTGATACAAAACTCCATTGTCTATATGCTTGCTTTCGCAGCCCTTTTCTCCCTTCGCCGGATACTTGCCATTACACCGCCAGATGTGCCGTCTAAGCCTTTCATTAGTAGAGTTCCATACCTTCCTCCCAAAAATCTGGCCGCAATCACCGCAGATGACTCTGCCTGCAAAGGGGTTATTTGTTGTCGCATACTCAAGCTTCTGAATGCCATGCTTTAAAACGTAAACCCTTCTGCGCTCCATTTCAAGCTGCACCGCTTCCCACATCTCTTTATCTATAATTGCAGGATGGCTGTCTTCTACATAATACTGCGGCACCTGGCCATTATTGTCTGCCCGTTTTTTGCTAAGAAAATCGACCGTATAAGTCTTCTGCAGTAACGCATCGCCTTTATATTTTTCATTGGTAAGCATTTTCCGAATGCTGCCTTCATACCACTTTGCCTTGCCATGCCAGTTTAATACACCATCATTCTCCAAGTCTCTCGCAATCCGGTTGGCCCCTTCACCGTCAAGGAATTCCTTATAAATTCGTTTGACTATTTTGGCCTGCTTTGGATTAATAACAAGATTACCATTGACATCTTTGTCATAACCTAAAAACTTAGTGTGGTTAATATGCAGCTTCCCCTGCTCAAAGCGCCGCCGAATGCCCCATGTAGAATTTTCCGAGATGGACCTTGACTCGTCTTGCCTCTCCTTGGGCATAGTCCTCAAAAAAAGCACATAAAAAAGCCTTTAACATCATCAAATGTCAAAGGCTAGCTATTACTTTTGAAGGTTCGACCCATAAATCAAGGTGGCAGAGCCACAAAGCATAACCATTTCACAATGATCTCAAATTACCCCAAACAATCGAAGGGCGCTAAAGCATCTAACAGTTTCACCGTCATTAAGCCGACAAAGCCAATAACTGTTCCAAAATCAGACATCATAGACATCCCTCCTCGAATGTTAGCTATTATGTTGCAGTTCCCGATCACTTACTTAAAAGTATCATTAGCTTCGCAACCTCTCGATTGCGTGGGGCGGAACACTACTATTATAACCCTCTTTAATTATTTTTTTCAATTCTAATTCAAGCTTTTTGTAAGTAGTTACGTTTTTTGTTGACTTTTCATTTAAAGCCAATAACAAGCTTGCTAATTTAGACTGTCCTATTTTTTTCAATAAGAGAAAAAGATTAAGCTCATTATATCTATTATTAGGCAAATGGAGTAATTTGTTTTTACGTATATTTTTATTATCTTTTAGCTTATCTAACGCAAATGCCAGTTCAGCGGATATTTTATTTTTGGGGTATTCTTTTAAGACATTAACATCATGCGCAATGTCCATATTTTTACAATCAGCAAGATTAGTATTAACGATCGTTGTGTAGTTAAACTTTGCTCCAGTAAAATCACAATTTTTAAGTATGCAAGACATAAATACGCAATCTGAAATAACAGCATTTTTAAAGCTACAATCTCGAAAAGTAGTTCCCCAAAAATCATTACCAATGATCTGCGTATTGTCAAAATTCACTTTTTTGAAGCGTGATCCTCTGAAATTGGCAAATTCAATTTTTTTATGCTGTGCATTACATTTTACTAATTGGCTTTTTGCTAAATATCTGCACCTTAAATCGAACAACACCTTTTTCTTTTGACCTTTATAAGTTATTAGTTTTAGCCTATCAATCTTATATTTCGTATCTGCATTAACCATACTTCCAGTATCCCTCCGTGCTCTATTTCACCTTCTTAATCTTCAAGCAAGTCTTAAGAAAGTTATTCTTAAAAGCAACGTCAAAAGGCCGATAGTGTTGACTCTCTCCCCATTGACGCATTTCTTCATGCTCGGGATGTTTAGGATCGCTCCAGGCACGAAGAAACTCTTCATAGCCTGGGAGCCCGCCCACATCCTCAGGTGGACATGCACCCTCACCTTCAAGGATTGTTGGATAACCAAATTCATAGTCATCAATGACTTTCTCAAGCTCAACTTTGTGCTGCCAATTATCACCGAAATCGTAAACGTAACTAATAGTTTTGTAGTGCTCAAGATATCGATCGAGTTTAACTGTCTGCGGCTGCCTTATCGCCGTTTCCAGTGTTCGCGCAATCATTCCATGTGGATCATTACGCTTAGTCAGCACTTTGCCTTTATATTTTTCTTGATAGAACTTAAACTCTTCATAGGCTTCTTCATCATTTGTGATGCGAAGCTTTTCCTGCGGAAATTCAAACTCATATAAATGGCTGTCCCACCAATCCATAGAAAACTGGATCGTATCATGCAACCTTCTAAAGGTTACATCTGCCGGGATAATAACCCTACGCCAAATCAAAGGCTCCGAATCAACTAATTCTATCTTAATTTGATAAGCTTTCATTTTCCCTACCCCAATATCTATAATCTTGTTCCTTCATTTATTGTCTTAAAGTGATTGCATTTTTCGGTTATTTGCATTTGAGCCTTTTATTTGAAAATAAGTTCTTAAACATGTCCTTCGTTCAATCCCACATAATCATCAGACTACCATCCTCGTACAAACCATTCTTGCCACATCTAGGACAAGGATATCTCTGAAGGTCAATTTCTCTTTCCTTCCAGCCTTCATCTGTAACAATCTCATGTTCAATCAGTTCTAGCTTAGCTTTACATTTAGTGCATTTGTACTCCACTTCAAAGCTACCATTATCATAATCCAAGTGAATAAAAAACCTTTCATAAAATTCGCCACATTGAGGACAGCGGTACACCGCATGTCTATAATCGTCCGCAATGACAGCGCGCTTATCCATCAATAAAATTCCGATGTACTTAACTGTCTTTTTTGATCGTATAAGGCTGGGAAGCAATGCAAACTCGCTGTTAGCCTCCATAAGATTTAGCGGGCTATACATCATCCCAATTCCGACTTTAAAACTCTTTGCATAATCGCATTCCTTACAACAAATTCCATATGAGCTGCCCATTATGCACCTCCGTTTGAATTCTCTACCTCATCAATTGAGGCAGAACCTCTTCAAATTTATATAAATTCAGGATTTGCATGTTTTTCTTTGATAAATTTATACCGTACTCCGGCTTGCTTTTTAAACCTTCATAGTCTTTATCACTAAACAAGGCATTCGGAGTTTTCCAAGCAGTAGCAGGTATAAGATAGATTTCCGGCAAAATTCCATCTTCAAATAATAACAGTACTAAATAGGCATTCGAATTATCTATATTCCATTTTTCTTTTTGCATAAAAACATAGCCGATCTGACGCACAGACTTTACTTGAATCTCAAAAAAACTGCCATCCTTACTCTTTACAATAAAATCAATTCCATGGTCGTCAACCTCTGATGTATACACTTCAAAGCCATACGATGCAAATTCCATCTTCGCATAATATTCCGCATATCTACCAAGTTGCAGTTTATTTAAAATTGACCAACTTGTATTAGGCATATAGGCACCTCAGAAATAAAAATTAGTGTATAGAAACACCTATACACTACAATTATATACCTGTTATTGCCAACAGGCTATTTAAACATCACCCCAATACCTCCCTTACCTCAACCCCTGTCTTGAAAACAAAGGTCACCTCACCCAAAGACTTCACACTGACCTTCTCGATTAGCCTGCGGAAGAGGTCTCCATCAAATCGCTCAAGCGGCGAAGACTGTTCCTGTATGAACTGTCTCAATTCATCAATCCGCTGAATTCGAATAACTTTTTGGGCCTCTTCATCCACTAATTTCTGCCGCAGTCCCCTAAATCGCTCAATCTCCGCTGTCAGTTGGCCATACTCTTCGTCATACGCTCTAATATCAAGTCCTGTCTTTGCATTTAATCGAACCAGGCTCATTATCTCCTGCTGAAGCTCGGTCAGACGCTCGTTTACCTGTTCATGAGTAAATTCGTACTCAACCATGTCAAGGCTCTTGTATATGTTATCGAAGAGTTTTTCCATGAATGTTTCCTTGCCGCCAATAACCTGGTTAATAACGCTCACAAAGGCTCGCTCCAGCTTTCGTTCTGTTATCGCCTTCTGCGAACAAGCCTTTTCGCCATTCATTCTATGGTTGGCGCAAATCCAGACACCCTTCTTGTACTTTCCGACACCCCAAATCTGCCGGTTGAACTTGGCTCCGCAATTGCTGCAATATAACTTCCCTGAAAACGGATATTTGCTGGAGTATTCGCTTTTACCGGTTTTAGAGTAACCTCGTAAGCTGTTCCTTCTGGCAATTTCCACCTGAACCGCTGCAAAATCTTCTTTAGTCACAATCCCCTCATGGCTGTTCTCAACGTAATATTTAGGAACATATCCGTCATTACGCACCCGCTTCTTGGTAAGAAAGTCTATGGTATATGACTTTTGCAGCAACGCATCACCCGTATATTTTTCATTTTTCAAGATCTGATAGATATTGGTATCATGCCATTTAATATGTCCCGCGCCATTTTTGATTCCGTCCTTTTCCAAACCTTTGATAATGCTTTTAGCACTTTTCCCCTCAAGGTACTCTCGATATATCCGCCTTACTATTTCAGCTTGCTCGGGAACGATTACAAGATTGCCGTTTTCGTCCTTGGTATAACCCAGGAACCACTTATGGTTAACCCAAACTTTTCCCTCCTGGAAACGGTATACTATACCCATGCGAGTGATTTTTGACAAATTGGAGCTTTCTTCCTGAGCGAGCGACGACATAATGCTGATCAGCAAATCTCCCCGCCCATCCAGCGTATTGATATTTTCCTTTTCAAAAAAAACGGCAATGTTTTTCTCCTTAAGCTGACGCACATATTGAAGGCAGTCCAGGGTGTTCCGTGCAAAACGGCTGATTGACTTTGTCATGATCATATCAATCTTTCCTGCTATGCAGTCGTCAATCATTTTATTGAATTCAAGCCGCTTTTTTGTATTGGTACCGCTGATCCCTTCATCGGCATAAATACCCACAAAGTCCCATGCAGGATTATTGGCGATTAAACTTGAGTAAAACTTGATTTGCGCTTCTAGCGAACTTAGTTGATCTTCGTTATCCGTAGAAACCCGGCAATAAGCGCATACTCTGGTTTTGGCAGTCGGCTCAAGTCCCCTAAGTTCTTTTATCTGCTTTGCAGGTATAACCTCTATTTTCTTTCGCATTTTTCACCTGTCCCCTCATCGGCTTATATTTCTGATGTATTTCATTGCCATTTTTAAGAATCAGCTTTAGTTCCCCTGGTTCAAGAGCCACAATACGGGCAAAAACCGCCTTGAATTGTTCAATCTCCAGCATTGTCATCGGCATCGGGTTTTTGGCAAAATGGTTCTTAATTTTCTCAGTTTCATAATCGGACAAATCCAGCGATGCCGTCTCCCACTCCGCTGCCGTCCGCTTGTTTATTAAGATATTCAAATCATTTTGCAATTCTAGTAGCCTATTTTCATCGGCCTTCTTCATCTGATCAATGGTTTCGCAAATCAATATTTCTAATGCCTTATCTGAATCAGATTGGCAGACTTTTGTTTTAGGAAAAATTTTCCCGCTTAGACACTCGCTTCGAATCTTGTTGTAAGCTTCAACACAAACCACCTCGAGCATCTCTTCATAAATGTTACCACTTGCCCTACACTTGCCCTCGTTTCTCAATCTATAGTTTAGACATCGCCAACTTGCTTTTCTCGTAAGACCGTTTTGCTTTTGCAGCCCCCGAATATAATTGCTGCCGCAGCTTGCGCATTGGATGAACCCGGAAAATGGATACACTCGTTTGTCGTTGCAGCTTACATGCCGTGTGGCAATTGCTTTTTCTTTTTCTTTTTTTCGTACTGCCTGAGCCGCTTCAAATATGTCCCTAGTGAAAATCTGGGGATACTTATCATTGCCAAGATATCTTTCATCCGCCAAAATCCTCGAGACCATGCTGTATTGCCAGGCACAGGAATCCCCGCGCGGGCGCAAGATCTCATGATTAATCAGGTACCAGGTAATGGCATAGCGGTTCATACCCCCGATGTATTTTTCATAAATCAGCCGGACAACCGACGCCCTTTCTTCATGTACCTCTTTTCTTCCCAGGTAATTCAGCTTATAGCCGTATGGATACAACGGAATTGTCGCCATATTTACCACCTCACACCTTATCGTCGCCACGCTGCAATTTGTATCGTTCCTCAAGCTCCATGCCATTTTTCAGGCGGAACACGATACACTCCCGTTCCTTGACCACCAGCTTGTCCACAATGGTTTCAAATAGTTCCGCATCAAAACTCTCTAGCGGGTTATCTATCCCTTCAAAAAATGATATAAGTTTATCAGTTTGTTTTACCCGCTCGTCCTGGCCTTCAATTTGCTGAATAATACTGTTGCGCTCTGCCCTCAGCCTGCCAAGTTTGCCTATTAACTCTTCATGCTCGATGCGGATAATAGCCTTGTCAGTTACCCCCTTCTCATATAGTTCAAGCAAGACATGCTCTTGTTTTAATAAGCCGTCAATTTCGGCATTAATATCATCGAGCTTGCCTCCGCCGATTTTGGCATGGCTGACCATTCTAAGCGTGGCGGAAAAGTTGGTTAAAAGATACCGGTTCATACGCAGCTTGTTGAAAACCCGAACGAAAAGCCTTTCAATCGTGTTGTTTTTGATGGGCCGCATATCGCAGGTAGACACTCGCCGTTCGATGTAGTTAGCACATCCCCAGAATTCCTGCCTGAACGGTTTTGAACAATTATGAATCTGATGCCTAAAACCTCGTCCACATTTGCCGCATACGATCTTGTGACTAAAAGGGTATCTAGTCTGGTATTTCCACGCCATTTCCGGACTATATCCTTTTCCACGTATGCGTTCGGCAAGCAGTTCTTGAACCAGTTCGAATTTTTCCCGTTCAATGATCGGTGGATGATTATCTTTGATGTAATACATCGGGGCCTCGCCTTCATTTGCCTTTCGCTTGAACGTAATGCTATTGGCGGTAACCGTCTTTTGCAGTATGGCATCACCGACATACTTTTCATTTCGAAGCATTCCCAATACCACCGAAGGCTGCCAACGGGTACCACCTGACACATTTTTAATTCCATCTGCTTCTAAATCTCTTGCAATGAGCGTTACCCCCTTACCGGATATGCTCTCATTAAATACCCTTCTGACAATAGCCGCTTGCTCTTCATTAATGACAAGTCCACCTTTGCCGTCTCTGTCATATCCCATAAATCGTTCTGTCACTAAATGCATTTTGCCTTGCTTGAATCGCTTTTGATTAGACCACCGAATGTTCTGTGACGTAGATATTAGTTCTTCCTCGGCAATAGAACTTAAAATGGTAAGAATAAGCTCACTCTCAGCGCTTAAGGTATTAATGTTTTCCTTTTCAAAAAACACCCCGACGCCCCAGCTTTTCAAAAGCCGAACCGTTTCAATGCAGTCGGCTGTGTTTCTAGCAAAGCGGCTTATGGACTTAGTGATAACAAGATCCAGCTTGCGATTTTCGGCATCCCTGACCATTCGTAGAAACTCTGTCCGGTTCTTCTTGCTCTTGCCGGATATTCCCTCATCCGCATAAATGCCGGCAAACTTCCAATCCGGATTGTTCTCAATAAGGGCACTATAATGCCGGATCTGAGCGTCAAATGAATTTTGCTGTTCCTCGTGCATTGTGCTAACCCTGCAGTACGCACAAACACGAAGCTTGCTAATTCTTTTACCAGCTTCATCAAAACCCGGCGCTGCTTTAATTGTTGTTACTGTTTTCATGCTTTGCTCCTTCCCTATCCGCGATTTCGAGGAACGCGGAAATATATTTATATCAAACAATATACCTACCTTCAGTAATTTAGAAGGTAGGTAATGTTAGCTCTAAAAGCCCGTAATAGCAAGTCATTTGGCCATCGCCACTCCGATAAATATTCGTCTATTTTCAGTGTCTATTCTGTCATATTCCTTTTGAGTAATCAGGCCTTTTCGAAGCAGGCTTTTGATGATATGGCTAGCCACTTCATATTCGTTTGATATCACCGGACATACCAACATCATTCGCACCTCCTTATGATAATCGGGCAAATAAAATAGCCACAGCATAATACTGTGGCAGAATCATTTTAATATTATATTTCGAGACTCTCCAACTAAGCCAGACTAGATACCCTTCTTATCCGATCCGTATGGAGATAGTTTTAGTCAGTCATAGTTTCATGGTCCAAATAACGTTTTACAGGTTACCCATTGAGCAGATAAATCCGTCTGAAAAGCTCTTCTGTATTAGTTCTTGTCTTTAGCAAAAGTCAGCGGTCGCGTCATTAGAAATAACTCTGATAAGCAATACTCCTTTTTTTGCCGCTACTTCAATCTTGTCGCCCGGTTCAAAACCAAGCTCCTGGAGCCATTTCCCCCGCAGCCTGACAAGAGGCACCATCTTATCGTTTTGATAAATGTAATAGACGGTAAGAATACGTTTAATCCTTGTTTTTGCAGGCATCTTCTTTGTCTACCTCCCCCATATTCAGGCTTCGTAAGAACTTCTCTTATTCCGTGGAATTAACTAAAGAATAAGTCCTGACGAATAGCCTGTTTTCGGGGGAAATTAAAAAGCGCACGCCAGGTCTTCCATAGACCTACACATGCGCAAAATTGCTTCGTTGTCTGGCGTATCGCAAAAGACAATCTGTAACAGACTGTTGTTTAGATATGCCAACACCTCTGCATGCAGTCGCTCAGCCTCTGTCAGAGCATACAATCGCTATTACACAACGGATGCGCCTTTAACCAGCCTTACTTGTTGAAAAGAAGGCCCCATTGTATAATAAAATTGTCGTCGTGGACAGCTTGACTGTTACGTGTAGGTGCCTAATTCACCTGCGCGGGCCTGTGAGTGCGCCAACACTCTCAGGTCACGGCGACTTCTTAATTTCCACCTGTCACTAATAATAACTACTTACGCGAGAATAGCAAGTAATAGTTTTTACAAAGCCTACTTTAGAACCGCCACACATGCTTAACCTCCCAACCGGAGGTCTTTACTTTCCCCCTCGCCAGTTCCTCCGGCACCAGATGCACTTCTGCCGCCACAGCCTTATGCGGGGCATAGTTTCGCTGCACCCCAAGCGGAATATAGGCGTCACCGCGGTGGCTTCCTACCCCTGCGGAAAGCTCCCAAGCTTTGTCCAGATTAATCTTCAGTACGTCCACTTTATAGTCCGTATCGTTTTTGACCACAGCCGTCCGGTCGGTCTTTTCCAGCGCGGCGGGCGGCAAAGTCGCATCCTGTTTATTGATCCTCTCCGCCACCTGTTCAGTTGCAACCTTCAGAGAAGGAGCGTTTACGGTAAAACTGGCATCAGGCGGCTTATCTTTCAGTGCATCATAAGCCGCCTGCAATTCCTTAGCGTTCATCTGTGAGATATGAAGGGCTTTGCCAAGTTCCTGCGCCTGCTCCAGCTGTTCCTGCTGCAGCACCACTGCCTGTCGGTACTGTTCCTCTGCTTTTTGGGTACGCTGCCAAAACCAGAAAAGCATCGCGCTTATTAATAAGAAGAAAACAGCGAGCATGAGCATCCACTTGTTTTGCTTAAAGGCAGTTTTCCACGTTTGAAACACCTGGATCATATCTCATCCCTCCATCGCTGCAAAATAATCGGTCACTCCCCGCGCAATCGCTCTCGCATACCGGTCCTGCCATGCGGCGTCCACCAACAAGGCTGCTTCCTCGTCGTTTGAAATAAACGCCATTTCCACCAGACAGGCAGGTGCGTCAGTATGAACGAGCACATAGAAACGCGACTCCTTATCGGGATCGCCGTCAGAGTAATCCGTCCTTCCTGCCCGGTTGAAAAACTCGGCGGCAATTTGTCCATAGATACAGGTCGCCAGCCTGTCCCCTTCCGACTGTCCCGGAGACGTCCAAACCTCGTAGCCTTCCGCGCTCTCGTTTGCCGCGCTATTGCAATGAAGAGAAATAAAAATATCGGCGCCCCAGTCATTCGCCAGAGCTGTCCGATAGCTTAGATCATCCGTTTCTGCTTGTTCCCATTCGGTTCGAGTTAGTTTCACCTCATATCCTACCGCAAGCAAATATTTTTCAACTAGCCGCGAAATAATCAACGCAACATCCGCCTCCTGCAAGCCTGTTGCCGCATGCACCGCACCAGGATCAACATTCCGGCCCGCATGACCCGGGTCAATCATTATTTTCATACACAAACCCTCCCTTTTTTTGCTCTCTTCACCTTTTTCTGTCTCCTACTAATTATTTGGATTATAATGTAATAAAAGTGTTACATTGGAGGCTAACATGCAATTTTTATTTACTGACGGTTGTAATCAAGACTTTATTACACTCTGTTGGTTATTAGATGACTACCTTAATGAAATTGCGGGCGGCGAAAAAAATCGCGCACAATATATTCCCTATAACACACTTGAAGATATACATGATGTGGTCATAGCTTATGAGAATAATAATCCCATTGGCTGTGCCAGCTTTAAATTCTTTGAAACTGATACCGCAGAGGTTAAACGTGTATTCATAAAAAAAGAATATCGCGGAAAAGGCATCTCAGAACAATTAATGCGTTTATTAGAAAACCGAGCTATAGAAAAAGGCTTTACCAAATTGGTATTAGAATCAGGTGAACCTTTAGTTGAAGCAATGGGACTATATCGCAAAATAGGGTATTCTATAATTGAAAACTACGGACCATATAAAAACCTAAGTGATTCGATTTGTATGCAAAAAGTTTTAAAAGCAGCTTGTATCTGATGATCACACTTAAATTATTTTGATTTTTCCCCGGTAAGCAGATTATCTTTTTCTTCCCTTAACTGCGCCAGCTTTTCCCGAATAAAAGAGGGAATATATTTGCTATACCCCATGCGATCTAAATTCTCGACGATGCTTAAGCCTTCATTACCCAGATACGCAAAGATTACCATGGATCTGCAGGTGCTGATACCAAAAATGCCGGCATCGATCCAATGGGCCATGATGACGATCAACAGCATAACGACCTTGCGCTTTATCCCTTCAAAGCCTTTTTTGCTGTCGAGCGTTGCCGTCTTCCACGCAGCGATCAACCCGGTCACATAATCAATCACAACAAAAACCAAAAGCGCCGTAATCAGCTTATCGACACCGCCGACAAGAAAGGAAAAAGCTGCGCCTATGGCTGAAAACAAGGCCATGATGCGCAGCTCTATTTGTGTGTACTCAAGCATTTCTCATCCCCCTTTTTATACCAAGCCATAGCTGCTCAGCGCCGCTTTTAGCGCTCGCACATCATCAGCCAGTTCCTCGCATTTATCCCGCAACGCCTGCACCTCCGCCTGCGAATAAGTCGCGCTGATGGCAAGCCCGCCGATTTCATTGTCCGTATTGCCCATGGTGACCGTTGTTTTCGTTGCCGGAGCCGAGCCAAAAAATCCGACTGCGGAAGGGTTGACCGGCAGTCTCAAACCCACAGGATAAAAGGCATCGCTGGCTGTATTCCGATACCCCAGCACCAGCCGGTTGTAAGCCTTCGTTGTGCTGGCCGCAGCGGTCGTCAAAGATACCGTATACACAGTAACCGCCACATCGTTTGTTTCCGACAGATCCACATACGCCATCTGGTTGTCGCTGAGCGTCACGCCGCCCGCAGCCACGGTGTTTTGAATCAGCTGGCCGTCAGCGCGGACAAATAATATCCGCAAAGTGCCGCTCCAGGTGAGCTGCCCGCTGGCCGAAGAATAATTGATAACCCCGTCACAATGGACAATGACGTTCTTAGTATAAGAAATAGCCCGGTCCAAGTCCGACAGCGGCGCTTCCATCGAGGATGCCGCAAAGATTGTCGTTCCATCTGCATAGGCCGTATGAAAGTTTGCCCCCATTTTATCTCCTCCTTATAACTGCAGCAAAGCCTGTCCATAGGCGTAGTACTCACCCTGGGACAACGTGAATTCAATATTGACCAGCGTCCCGGCAGTGCCTTCGGTGTAGGTGAAGGTAAAACTGCTGCCGCTTCCCGTATTGCCGCTGGCCGGCGCTATGCTGCCGTCGCCGCTGGCGATAGTTGCTGTAATGTTCCAGCCCAAGGAAGTGGTGATGGCGTTGCCGTACTGATCTTTCACACTGGCCACGATGCTCCAGGTAGTGCCGTTGTCGGTCGCGGTTGTGGCAATCGACGCCGGCACCGGCGCTGACCAGATCTGACCAATATCGGCTGCAGTAATGACCGTCTGTCCACCGCGCATCAGCAAGTAGCCGATCGGCAAATGACCACTGGGAAGCGCAGGCTTACTTTCGACTGTAGTGAACGCCGCCCCGGCGGTCTTAGTGACAATCAGAGAAGGCGAAAGGCTGAACAGGTCATAGCGAAACTGTCCCGCGCTCGGCGCTGAAATGTTGAACACCCCAGCCGCTTCGCCCATGGCGATGCCCATATTCATTTTGAACACACTGCCAACCGCCATAGTCACCGCCGGAACCATGTACTCTACGCCACCGAACCTTGCCCAGCCTGTAGTTACATAAACGCTCATCCTCGCAGTCTGAGGTATGGCTTTGATCAAACAACCAGCCAAGATGGCGTCGTTTGGCGTATCGGGCGTTGGCGTCGCGTTGCCGCTTACCGGCGTCGGTATGGCCCTGCCGAAACCCACTACTTCAATATAGCCTCGTATGCCGCCGCGATGGGCGATCCGCACCGCTTGTCCCGGCTTGGCCCACTCCGGCACAGTAGCCCAGTTCTGCGGAAAGCGGGCGATAACGAGTTCACTCGAGCCTTGTATCTTGCAGCGACAAACCCGCTCGGCCAACAGAACGTCCCACAGCACCGCATCCCGGCTTTCAGCGGCCTGTTTTGTTGCCTTGTCCGCCGCCCCGCGAATCAAGCGCTTGCCATAGGTCCTCATAGCACCCACCCCTCGACGCTGTCCATGTATTCGCCGCTTCCGCCATTGCCGGGAATGGTCATCCTCCTTGTCAGATTGGTCACAAACAGTTTAAGCGGAGCGCCAGTGTAGGGATGGGGAACTTGCAGAGTATCTCCGGCGTCATCCTGCAAATGGGCTGTTTTGGAGAATTTCACCCGCCGGCGCTGCGCCTGCAGAATCCAGAGTTCCCGCTGGGCCACCTGCTGCGCCTGACTGGCGTCATAAACCAGCGGATCATCAATGCGGGTTTCAATCACCGTCCCCCGCAGGTCGTTCTGTAGCTCCGTATCATTGGCGGACGCTTCGAAAGTCTGGTATGTCTGGCCGATCGGGCAGGCATGGATGGTAAAAGCATAGTTCCCTACAGCCGCAAGGCACTGGAGAGCGATATACAGTCCGGCATCCTTCATCCAGCTTCCCCGCTTGCTTTCCGCCGGTTCGCTGATCGTTCCCACGGCGGGCGGCTGACTTTTGCCCAGCACAAATAAAGCGATAGCCGCTACCAGCACCGGCATTAGGTTCGGCCCTTCGGAGGTCACCTCCACCCAGTGTCCAGCCGGGTCAACAGCCGATATCCACTGCTTCATCTGTCCGCCCATCTTAAAGCCGATAGACGACACATTCTGCGTGATCTCAAGTCTCGGCCGCGCCGCCCGTTTTTGATGGTCGTCGCTGTAATAAATTCGATGCACCTGCTTATGCTGGAAAAAGCCAAGCGTCCCCGATTCGCTGCCGATGCTCTCCTCAGCCGTTTCCACATCAAGAGGTGTTCGCCCCTCGCCGGTAACGGTGACCCGGTTCGTCAGATTGCTGTAACTGTCGTCCGGTGAAAACTCCAGCAAATTGGCCGCTGAACCGTAGATATGATTGATGGAGTTATTCTTGGCGATGCGCCGCGCCCGGACGGCATCGTCCGCCAGCGACACATCCATATAGTAGCCATACCGGTTGGTGATGCTCTCCACCGCCGCTTTGACGGTCGTGTCCAGCCATTGGTAGTACAGCACATTCTCGCCGCTCATGACGCTTAGATCCAAGTCTGTCTGCTCAATTCCCGCATAGTTCTGCAGAAGATTGCCGAGCGCAGCATCCGGCGTAATCCCGCTGTAATACACGCTGGCGACAATGCCCAAGTTCTCCCACAGCGTTCTCCGGTCCTCACACTCAACAGATATGACCGGATAGTTTCCACGTTTATATGACAGCTTGACTCCCGTCAGCACATACACGCTGGTTCCTTCCTGCCAGTAATCCACGCCATCGATTTTCTCGCCCCAACGCAAGGTAATTTTCTTTCCCTTTTTCAGATAGCGCGAAAGCAATGAGGCTTGATTGTGAGGATCGTACAGGTGCCCTTTGTCCAAGGAAAAAGTCAGTTTGCCCGGCTGTCCGTCAATGCTCCGTGTCTGCTCAATCGCCTGCCCGCGCACCAGTCCAGCGGACAAATCCAACATTCCGGCTTCCTTGTCCCAATACAACTGCTCTCCCGCGCCGCTATTCCAGCGGGTCCAAAACGCATACAGACCGCTGGTAGCCGGGTCAACCGCAAGAGTGGCCGAATAGTCACGACTGCCTTTTACCAGCGGAGCCGGCGCGCCAAAATTCCACACCCCGCCGGAATACATCGCGTCGATATACTGGGTTTGCTCAATTTTCCCGGCCACCGGAAAGGCAACCACGCCTGTAAACTGATTTGTCGGATCGCGCACGCCCATAAATATCAGTTCATTGCCGGAGTCATAGGCAATGCTTGAGCCGCTGAATTCACTGATGCCTGTAGGGAATACTCCCGGCGTGGTCGTGTTGTTGATCAAGCTCCACGTTTCGGTTTGCGTATCCAGCAAAGCCACGCCGCCTTTGCAAGACGCTATAATATTTCCGTTGGATGTCGCCGTAAGGTTTCTAAACTGAGCATCCTGCGGACCACCAGAGATAATCCCGGACGGCAGATACCACTTGGCCGCGCCGCTCGCCAAATCAACCGATACGACACCCCAGTAGTTTGACTGCCCGTAACTTGTTGTATATAGCCATTGCCCGGCATAAAGCTTGCCGCCGACAATCACCGGATTGACCGCACCGTAATAGGGGAAATTGGTCAGGCTGTCCTGGTAGTAGTAATGCCGGTACAAGCCCCCGCCGCTCAGCATAAAAATCCGGATGCTGCCGCCCCAGGAAATGCCGCCAACCAGACCTTTGGTGCAGTAGATCAGATACCCGTTTGTCTTATCAAGCACCATGCTGTCTGCCATGGTATCGATCGTATCCGGAATCGTCGCACTGAAAATATCGGTCGTAAACGTCGTAAAGACCGTGCACGACGGAGCTGCCTGGGTGTAATCGAGCGTCATTATTTGGGCGGTGCAGCTGTTGCCCGTTTTCATAAAGCCAAAGTACAGCGTGTTCGTGTCCGCATCAACTTGGACACCGGCCAGATACTCCCAATGATACGTGCTGCTCCAGGGAACATTGGCTACATTTTGCGTAAGGCCGTAGCTACTGTTGTCCTCCAGCGACAGTATCTTCATACTGTTGGCGGAATCATCCAGCACCAGAATCTGCGCATCCTGCGCGAGCATAGCAAGAATAGCGCCGCTGCCATGGCAGTATAACACGTGATTCTCCCGGAAAAACTGCGGGATGGCCGGCACCGTGTTGCCATTCCAGAAACGGTCAATCGTCCAAGTATCCGCGTCGATTCGCACAATACCATAGATAGTTTTGGTGCCAACATACGTGTTACCGTACACAGCATAAAGCTTGCGAGTGGACGAATTAAAATGCAGGCATTTTATTGCCTGGCTGCTTTCATCCGTCCAGTACGGGCTGGACTTGTCCATAACAAGAGAGGTTTTGACGGAATCATACGCCAGCACGATTTCCGCAGCCAGTTTTTGCACTGCGGCTGGCCGTCTGGCGATTTCCGACGGCGCGGTGAAGCTGGTCAAGCTGACCGCCGCGCTCCAGTTTGCCCCATCATCGGCGCTTTTGCTGTAATACAGGTTATAGACAGCCGTGGTATCTGTATCCCCGGCGATCATGTAGGTGAAAAATAGCCAGATGGTTCCGTCCGCCTGCCGAAACAGGCAGGTATCGAGTTTCTTCCGGCTCGACAGCACGCCGGATATCGCAGGCTCCGCAGCCGTGCTCCAGCTGCC
>Ga0316604_10002064_pt1 | contig 16176 bp, 16 predicted proteins | sample OWC_soil_day20_C_FD_207650 | JGI IMG/M metagenome (GOLD analysis project Ga0316604, IMG submission 207650) | Wetland soil microbial communities from Old Woman Creek delta, Ohio, United States - OWC_soil_day20_CT | ecosystem: Environmental > Terrestrial > Soil > Wetlands | place: USA: Ohio... | reverse complement strand
GTGGTCTAGGCGAAGTGTCGACGTTTTTACTAATTCCTGTTTTTGCGATAATGCTAAAGGGTGGAGGAACATTTTTAGGTCTTGCTGGTTGGCATGGTGCTACTTTGATTATGGGATTCATTGTACTAGCAATTGCTATTTTTGCGGCAACTTTCTTGCGGTCCGATCCAACAGAATTAGGGTTACCATCCATACAATTGGCGGAGGATGGTTCAAATGCAAAAAAACAATCATTAATGGAAGTTACTAAGGCTGTAGTAACAGATTCTGTTTTTTGGGTTTTTACGATTGTATTTTCTGGTTTTGTAGTTGGGACTCGTCTTGTGCCTGCTTGGCTTGCTCTGTATGCTACCGAGTTTTATATCCAGACTGTAGGGCTGTCTCAAGATGCAGCCATTATTGCGGGAGGATCTATGGCTGTAATTTATGTAGTTGGACGAGCTGTAGGAACTCCAATTGTTGGTCTTATTTCTGATTTTGCATTAAAAAGAGGCATTCCGAGAGCCTTTGTAATTTGGGTAGCTATCATAATGATGATTGGTATGTATTATTCTTTTACCTTGCCGATTCCATCCCCCTTCCTGATGGGAGCTTTGGCCTTCACATCTGGTATTTTAATCAATTTATTCCCTCTTATGGGTGTTGTAGGTATTGAAATTTGGTCAATACGTACTAGTGGCATGATAATAGGTATAGTTAATTCGGTGGCACAATTCATAGGGGCCATGGCTTTATCAGCTAGCGGATTTATGGCTGTGAAGTACTCTGTACAGGGAGGCGCTTTCTATACTGAATTTTTAGGGATTTGGTATTTGGGTCTTGCTTATAGTCTTTTTGTTGGTGTATGTGCTACGTATTTTGCCTATATCGAGTATAAACGTGCAAAACAAATGAAGAAAATGCCGTCACCATCTGAAGTTGCCTAATAACTGCTTATTTCCCGCATAGACGATTGTAGTCCCCCCTCTCCTATACTTGGGAGGGGGGGATCGTTATAAAATCATAGGAGTGAGTTATGTGCTTACCCCAAAAACATATTGAATAAAAGGACTCATTAAAAACTCATTTAAACTTAGGGATATTACTTGACAAATTACTTATCGCACGCGAGGGTATGGTTTATAGCGATGAAATGGAGTTATTGATACTGGTTTTAGCGTTAGTGATTGGAGGGAAAAGTATTGATGCGTGATAACAAAACATCACAAGTAGCGAGTGAATATGATGTCAATGTGAGCAAAACGATCCCCTATTATACGATGTTTCATGAGGAAAGCATCAAACTTGTTAAAGCCTGTGGGGTAACGGCAGGTTATTGGTTGGATACCGGTTGTGGAACGGGAAATTTTATTCTTAAAGCAAAGGAATATTTCAATGATGTAAAGTTTGTCGCTGCGGATCCATCGAACAGTATGCTGGAACTTGCCAAAGAAAAATTGTCGAAGATGGATGTAACTTGCCTTTTGGCGGGAACAGAAGAGTTATGCCATGAAGGATCTTTCGAGGTTGTTACAGCTATTTTGGCGCACCACTATTTAGATAAGATGATGCGAGAAAAAGCCACCCATAATTGCTATGCTATGCTTAAACCGGGAGGAGTTTATGTTACTTTTGAAACGATTCGGCCAGTCACGGAAAAAGGTACCAAAATTGGCCTTCAGCGTTGGCGGGATACCCAAGTGGCAAACGGGAAAAGTGCTGACAGTGCGAATAAACATGTGAGTCGGTACGGTACGGAACTTTTGCCAATCACTATTGATTCTCATCTGGCGCTTTTAAGAGAAACTGGTTTCTCCATGGCAGAAATTTTATGGGTATCAGGGATGCAGGCAGGATTCTACGCAATAAAATAACTTATGTTCCTTATGGCGGAGGAGTACGATAAGAAGAAAGGAAAAAGGAATGAGACACTTAAGTGAGGTCTGTTCCTTTTTACTTATATAGCGTAGTTTCTCGAAAGACGTATGACAGGTGATGGTAAAAGAGGATAGAGTATTTTAACATGTGGGAGATTAACAGGGAGGAAGACAAATGCGTATAACAATTGGTAAACAGATTTTATTGGTATGTATGATGGTGGTCATTGCTTTCACTGGTCTTAATATATATATATATTACCAGATCGATAATATTCAAGAAGGATATGATGGAGTGTTCAGACGGGTTGTGCCCGTAGTTTTAGAGGTAAAGGACCTTAACATTGAGTTTAATAATCAAGTGGCACTAGTTCGTGGGTATATTTTTACGGCTGATCCTAAATATATCCAGGCTTATGATGTTTCGCGGCAAACTATGAATGGAACACTAACTAGTATAGAAAAAAATATGACTACGCCAGAAGGTAGGCAACAAGTAGCAGAGCTTAAGGTCGCTTTGAGCGACTATCACAAGGTCGCGGATCAGGGGATTGCTACTCGCAAGATGTCAGGGCAACAGGATGCGTTGCAGTCCATAGTGGCATCAGGCGACAAATTTGAAGCGGCCGAGAAGGCCATGAAGGATACCGTGAAGTTTTTGATTGAGCGACTGGATTTTCGTATTAGAAACAGCGTTGGGGCTATGGACAGTATGCACCGAATTCTGGGGATTTTAGATGTTATTATCTTTATTGTGGCTTGTATAGTTTCATTTTACCTGGCACGTCGTATCTCTCGACCGCTTAGTGCAGTTGCGAATTCTGCGAGAAATATCGCTAACGGCGATTTAACAGTGTATACCATTCAATATCAGGCTAACGATGAGATTGGGGATCTTGTAAAAGCATTCACTATTATGACCGGCAACTTGCGGAACCTTGTGGCGCAAGTCGCCAAATCTTCTGAGCAGGTAGCCGTGGCGAGTGAGGAATTAACCGCTAGTTCTGAACAGTCGGCGCAAGCAGCAGAACAAGTCGCTGAGACCATCAGTAACGTGGCAACTGGTGCATCCCATCAAGTGGAGGCCGTGGGGCAAGCAGTGTCGGTTGTTCAGGAAATGAGGTCGGCGATTAACTATATTGCCTCCAATTCTAATAAGGTTTCTGAAAAGTCAGGGGAGACTGCGCGTGCTGCTGCTGCCGGCGGTGAGGCCGTACGACAAGCAACAAATCAAATGCAGATTATTAAAAATTCAGTGACTCAATCGGCGCAAGTTGTGGGGAAACTGGGGGAAAGGTCACAACAAATCGGCGAAATAGTGGCTGTCATCAGCGGTATTGCTGGTCAAACCAACTTACTTGCACTGAACGCTGCTATCGAAGCGGCGCGAGCTGGCGAACAAGGACGGGGTTTTGCAGTGGTTGCGGATGAGGTACGCATGCTTGCGGAACAGTCCCATGAAGCAGCCCAAAAGATTAGTACAATTATTAGCGATATCCAGTCAGAGACCAATATTGCGGTTATGACCATGAATCAAGGCACTGCCGAAGTTGCCCACGGTACGGAAGTGATCTCCGCTACTGGTGATCGCTTTAACTTCATTGTTACCATGGTGCAGCAACTGAACAGTGAGATACAAGAAATCAGTGCTGCAACTGAGGAACTTTCTGCGTCGAGTGACGAGGTCGTTCGGTCGGTGGATAGTGTCAGAACTGTCGCTTCTGACACTGCAGCAAATACGCAAACAATTTCAGCGGCTGCCGAAGAGCAATCGGCCTCAATGGAAGAGATTGCCTCATCAAGCCAAGCATTGGCACATATGGGTAGCGAGCTACAGACTGTTGTATCTAAATTTCATCTATAATATCAACGTCATAAGAGGTGTTATTTGAAACTAAAGAAACTTCTTGCAATATCGTGTTAACATCTTATTGAGAACCTTTTTTAGGTACGGAATTAATGGAAAAACAATGGGTGTAATGATTACTCCGATTATCTTTTCGATATGATTGACTTGGAAGGACAGATACAACAAGTCGCTGATGAAGGTCAATATTGTGTATTAGGCGGAGGGCCATATATTCATTTTGCAAATAAATATGAGTTACCAAGTGTTTTTTGAGTACTAGTCCAGAAAATATCAAAGATGCTATTTTACGTGTGATTGAAATCGGTAATTATAATAGAGACGAAAAAGAAAGAAATGGCGAAGTGGTTTGCTGAATCAAATTTAACGACTCTTATTTATGGTCCTTCGGGCACGGGGAAAGAGCTTTTCGTCCAAAGTATACATAATTATAGTTGCCGTTGTTGTAGCCCGTTTGTTGCTGGTTTTTGTTTAATAGGTATTGGCTTGCGCGAGGGTACAAGCAATAAGTGGTTTCTTGTAAGCGTTTTGCAGGGAATAGTGCTTTCTAAACAGAAAAATACCCCATAACTTACTTGGTGGTAGGTTATGGGTATTTTCATAACGACTCTTATCGGATGCGAAAAAACATCTTAGAGTTTTGTTAATATTTAGTCTGAAAATATATTATTAAATTATAAAGATAGGATGTGGACAATATGGAATACATTAATTACATAGAATGGTTGGGCTATTTGGCTTCGATTTTAGTAGCTATTTCTTTTTTAATGAAATCTATTGCTAAACTACGTTTTTTGAACATGGTAGGTGCAATCTGCTTTGTCATCTATGCTATTGGTATTAAGTCATTTCCAGTGGCTTTGATTAATTCTTTTATCGTTTGCGTAAATGTATATTACTTAACCAAAAAAAATGTGCCGTAAGAGAACATTATCGGACCATGTATTGCCGATACCTTGATAGTATACTGTTGGCGACTGCATCTGATGTATAACGATAAACAGGTAGTGCACGATCATGGATTTATCTGTTAGAGGTTGATATAGCATTAGTAGTAATAATGTGGACTGGATGAGGGCTAAAAAGTAAAACTCCTCTATGTTTAGTGAGGACTGTCAACCTTTACCTTAACGGTGAGATAATGGATGCATGCGCTTAAAAAGGAAAGTAGTAGATAATGGTGAATAAGAGGTTAATGGCATTTTGGTAAGGGCGTGTGCCTAGAAGAACAACAAAATGTTGTAAACTGAAACTAATAACTAGGTTAAGTATAACCAATCTATAAAAAAATGTGGAGTGAAAATGATGAGAAGACAAGAACGGGAAATTACTGGATTTGACAATATTATAAAAGCAATGAGAGCCTGCAAAGTTTGCCACGTAGCGTTCTTCGATGATGAATATCCCTATGTAGTTCCGATGACCTTCGGTATGGAAGTAAAAGATAACAACGAAGTAAACATTTATTTTCATGGTGCTAAAGTAGGCAGAAAACATGACCTAATTAAAAAAAATAACAAAGTTAGTTTCGTCATGGAAGATACTCATGGAATCGTGACTGGCCCACAGGTAGGTGCTTGTGAATGCACAATGGAATTTGAATGCGTTATGGGTAATGGAACGATGGAATATGTATCAGAAGAAGAAAAAGTTTCAGCACTACAAACAATGCTCCAGCAATACGATGTAAAAGAAGGTCAAAACTATCATTTTCACCACGAAGTAGTGCCTAAAATTCACGTATTACGCTTGCGTGTCAATTCTCTGTCAGCAAAAAAACGAGAAGTGGCTACACAAAAATAAACTGATGCCGGTTTGTTTTCAAAAATACCGCTTCCAATGTTAGTAAAGAATACTTTGTCCATAAAGGCTGTTAGCATACCAAACGCTGAGGCAAAATGTACTGGAGACATACGAGAAGAAGATACCCTAGCTGAACTGGCTAGCAATTATAAAATAGTTAATACTTGATAACTTGGAGAATTTATAGGATGTTTGACGTGCTAAATTGATAATTTTCCCATGTAATAATAGAGTGCGTCTTTATTAATTTTTATTTTTTGAAAAGGTTATATGCGAACATCTCATTGGGATGATGTTACGACAATTGAGGTTCATTATAGCGTGGTTTTTCGAAAAACGTATGGCAGGTGGTGGAAAAAGAGTATTAATTTTTATAATATATGAAAATTAAGAAAGGGAAAGACAAATGCGTATATTAGGATGATACCATTGACCTTAGATAAAATGAGATTTTAATTAAAGGAACGGATTTAAATTAAAAAATAAAGATATAAGCAAGATAGTCATTTGTATATACATATGGTCTATTAGATTTTGTCGGTTTGTAAGATATACATGGTGACATTGATTGAAGCTATTTTTTAATGTGAAAATATGGAATTCGTAAATAAAAGACTTTATAAATTTCTCTAGGTTGGAAACATACACATTGTCGCATTTAAAGGACAGGAGATTTACAGGATTCAATCAATATTTATTATCGCCAAAATTGATTAGTGACAATTTAGTGACAGTCATATAAAAAGTGACACAAATTATTGCAAGTAACTATAAAAAGAAAGGTCTATTAACCCATTAAAATCAATGGGGTACTAATTTACATAAATTATTACAAAGACGGTTTGCATCATTCGTAATGAGTAGGTCTGCAGTTCGAATCTGCATATCGGCTCCAGTGAAATCAAGTAGGTGTGCAATGTAATGAGTTGGTCAAGTGTGCAACCTGCTCTAAAATGAAGGCGTGTAGCTAAAAACTACGCGCTTTTTTAATGCAATAAGTGAGGTACCTCAGAGATACCTGTTTCTTCGACCTGCGGTATAGTGACAGGGTTTTCTTCTTTGGCCGATATTGGAGTAATAACATTATTTATTATAGTGCTCATCTTCTGTGAAATTTCTTTTTGATTTTCTGGAAGAGCGTGCCCATATAAATTTAAAGTGGTGCTGACGCTAGCATGTCCTAAAAACACTGAGACATCAATAATGGGAACGCCATTAGCTAATAAAAGCGTAGCTACCGTATGTCTGGTAGAATGAAAGTTTTTCTGTTCTAATTTTATGTGAGATGAATCTTGCTTTTTCTCTTCTGCTTTTTTCTGCTTCGTCTTGTACTTTTCTCCAGTCCCTAATCGTAAAATTATGATGATCAATTGGCTTTCCAGCAATATTTACAAAAACATTCATCTTAGGGGAGTTTCAGTCAAAACTCAAAGGCAACAACGTTTTGTTCGTGGTACATAGGCAAGAATTAATTGATCAGTCCTCAGAAACTTTCCAAGCGCTTGGAGTTAGTCACGGAATTATTGCAAACGGCTACCCCATGAATGTGTCAGAAAAAATACAAATAGCCAGCATTCAATCAGTTATAAGGCGTATCAATAAAATTAATGTACCTCAAATAATCATCCTAGACGAATCACATCACGCTACAGCATCAACTTGGCGAAAGCTATTAGCATTTTATCCGGATGTATATGTAATCGGACTTACAGCGACACCAGCTAGGATGGGCGGTCAAGGTTTGGGTGATATTTTTGAATCTTTGATCATGGGACCGTCAGTGAAAGAATTAATATCGTTAGGCAGTTTATCTCCTTATCGATACTATTCCCCGCCTGTAGCAGCTGATTTTTCCGAACTAAAAGTAAAATATGGTGATTATGTACAGGCAGAAGTAGCCTTATGTATGGATAAATCAGAAATTATAGGTGATTTAATTGCTCAATATAATAAATTAGCTCCTGGTGCCAGAGCCGTTTGCTATTGTGCCAGCGTAGCCCATAGCCAGCATACTGCTGATATGTTTCGCCTTGCTGGGATTTTTTGGATTGCTAAAAACGGAGTTCTTTATCTTCAAAAGTTCGATTCGATAGAACAGTTTATCCGAGAACTGCACGATTATATTGATTATTATAACAATCGCCGTATTAAGGCAAAATTAAAAGGAATGAGCCCTGTAAATTACAGAATTCATTCCAAGAAAATTGCTTAATTAATTTTTGTCTAACTTTTTGGAGTCATTTCAAAATGTAGGCGGTTTTTATTTAAAATCTACATGGTGCGAGCAAAGTTTAACGTATTGTGATGAATTTGTAAAATAACTGTAATAAATCCTAGTCATAATTAAATAAGTTAAATTATTCTAATTATGGGAAATAGCTGTAATGCTAATTTTGAGAACTGAAAATTACATATTTAATTAAATGTTTTCGAGAGACTAATTTTTAAAAAAAGACTAGAATAAAAGGATGATAAAATGATGCTGCTAATGTATGATCAATGTTGGTTTGGTGAAGATGGGAAAGAAGATATTGGATTTTCTCAAAAGACCTTTTTCTTAGCAAATTCAGTAACGAATAAATGTGTTAATATTGGAAAAACGTTAGAAGAAGCTAGGTTGAAGATCGAAGAATTAGGAAAAAAGGATAACTTTAAATGTTTTTAATACGGTAATATAAATTAAGCATCCTTGGGGGGGCTTTTTCTTATACCTAAAACCAAGGAGGTATCACCACACATGCAACTACACGGTAATAATAAATATAATGAACTCCAAATCGCTTACAAATGTAGGCGGTTTATTATATGAAGTGAGAGGTATGCTTCAAAGGAGTTGGTTTACAACTATGAACCGAATAATTAAATTTATAATTGGCTCTGTTACAGGCATTATAACCGCGATTATATGTATGATGATGGAAGAGGCTCTTCATAATCCAGATGATATGTCGTTCAAAGTATTTCGGTTTATTGTTTTTTTATATTGTTTAGTATAATTGCGGGTGTCCTTGAATTTATTTATAGGCAGCTTTTGTCGTATTTTGTTTAGAGGATAATATTACCTCTTGCCGAATAATGTAAAAATAGAGGTTATAATTATTCTTAAGGAAATTTTTGCAATTAAATACGGCGGAAAGCACAGCGGGAACAACGTATCAATATGGCACTGGTGATGCTGCATCTACTACAGTTAATACTAATAGTACAGGCGGTGACGGCGCGCATAACAACATGCCTCCGTATATCGTGCTTAATTACTGTATTAAATATTAATAGTAGGAATGTGAAGCACCGCCTTGCCTTAATTGGTAGGGCGGTGCATTTTTATTTATTTTAATTAATGGGCAAGATGTCACGTTTTTGTCATATCTTGCTATTATAATATAGCTATACAAAGGGAGGTTATTTAATGAAGAAAACGTTAATATTAATGATGGCTATGTTTGTTTTGACTATGTTTGCAACAGTAAGTGCTCATGGCAGCCAGGATAATTTTTCAGATTCCAATCATCGAATAGTTGCATTGGATGGTCCGGATGGCCCGCATGATCCACCACAACCGCCACATAAACATAAAAAGCATAAACCCAAGCCACAACCACAACCACAACCAGGCCCAGGGCCACAACCAAGACCGCAACCAGGCCCTAATGGCCCGAATTAATGTCGTTTTACCGTCTTACCTTTAGGTGAGGCGGTTTTTTACTTCCGAATAAATCGGCAAGCTCTTGCGATTTTGAATGTACCTCTTTACCTTATGGTAGGGAGGTACATTTTAATAGCATCTAATAAATATTAAAAAATTAACATACTATGTAACCTTTAATAGCAATCATACATAAAATAACATACGGATAGATATATCCAGACAGAAAAAAGGAGAGGAAATAAATGTCTAATTACAACTTATTTAAATTTACGCCAGGGACCATTTTGACCGTTGTCACAAACTCAGGTGCGGTATACGTGGGGGCATTTATATCAGTACGTCATTGCAATGATTCTGATGAAACAGAAGCACGATTTATTATACTACAATTAACCATTGCAGTTTCGCCATATGTCATAGGAGACGTTATTGCGATCACTATTAATGAAATTACCTCTATCGGCCCTCTTAGAGAATCGTAATAAGAGCATAGATACAAGACCGGGATGGTAGCGTAAAACAATAAAACTTATCCGGTAGGGCGGTGCTTTTGTTTATTGTAAACTAGTATCAATAATACCAAAACCGAAGCTTGAAAGGTGGAATTATAATGTTTTTTAATAACGGTATTAGGACTGTATGGTTTTTAATCTTAATCATTAGTCTGTGGGTTCTCTTATTTCCAGATATTTTTAATACTAGTGATTGTACTTAGTAAATCGGCATGCGCTTGTCAATTTAACGTCCCAGGGATGGTACCGCAATATAATAAAAGTTATCCACATTAATCCACATACTATTCACAGGTTTATCCACAAGAAAATCACCGTCTGCCTTAACTGGTGGACGGTGATTTTTTTTAATTGATCAGGCCTCATTTCAACGAGGTGTTTATTTTGCAGGAATTTGTAACTTTTTATCAAATAACTCTTCTAGGCTATATAATTTTGGAGGGCAATTATATGTTGGAGAAGTTTGGCCCAGATGTGATAAAGACAGTTGATGCAATGGAAAAATATGCGCAGGAAAAAGGTTATTGGCCAAAACAGAAAGACTGGAATCAATATGCGGCGCAATATGGTTTCTATAGTGCGGGAACTTTGCTATATTGGGGTTTATGGGATTATTTAAAGCAGAAGTTTAAGCGAAAGTCCGAGCCTAAACCTGATCGTAAAATAGTTGAAAATGTTTCTAAGACGAAGGAAACCCTCTCCAAAGTTATCAATAAGCAATCAGTTAATCGTGAGAAACAAAAACCCCGTGCTGCAAATATTTGGGCAAATAAAACGAATCTAAATAAAATTAGAAAAGCTACAATGTCCACTAAAGAATTTTTAAGATTAACGGGATTGTCTAAAGCAAAGCTTTGTGAAATAGAACTTGGGATAACCTTCGCTTATAATGATCAAATTGAACTTATAGCAGATATTTTAAAAACAACTCCGGAAGTAATATCGGAAGGAATTAAGGTATGGGATAAGGATAGGCCTCTTCCTTCATGGAAGAAAAAATCTATTTCAAGCAATAAGCTTTCTCCTATACAGCAAGAGATTTTTGATTTCATTCGTAACTACCCTCACCAATATCCACCGTCAATCAGAGAGATTGCTGCAGGTGTAGATATAAGTAGTACTTCGACCGTTCATCACCACCTCGTAAAGTTGGAAGAGAAAGGGTATATTGTGCGTGGAAATAATAGCGCTAGGTGCGTAGTTATAAAAGAAAATCTATGAAATTTGATTCTAATTTTTTGGTGCAATTGGTGTGCAACCTTATGCAGTTTTATTGATTTATTTTAATTTTTATGAACTTTTTAGAAATGACAAATTCTTATATGGCGCGTGTTTGCTGGATTTTGAGGAAATCTAATATCACATTCGTAATGAGTAGGTCTGCAGTTCGAATCTGCATATCGGCTCCAGTGAAATCAAGGATTCCCAGAGATGGGAGCCTTTTTATTATGTGGGTGAAAGTCCCCTTTCGGTAACTGCCAAGAGGCCGGGTAGCTATCCCGGTGCGTCGCCGAAATGCGAGGTGATGTGAAAAGTGCATTTGTTTTCTTATGAATAATAACGATTGACATAGAGAACTTTTAAAAGTAAATTATACTTTTGCGGCAGAACAGTGGGAGGAATATCATGGATTTGCGAAAATTAGAGTATTATGAAGCAGTTAGCCGTTTGAAAAACTTTACGAAGGCGGCAGAGGAACTGCATATTGCCCAGCCTTCGGTAACAGCGTCAATTGCAAAGCTAGAAGAAGAATTAGGTGTTGTTTTATTGCACCGGAATCGCCATTCTGTTTCGCTTACTGCCGAAGGGGAAATCTTCTTGCAAAAGGCAAGAAAAATACTGCATGAGGTAAAAAATGTTGTAAACGAATTTCAAGATATGGGATCTAAAGCAAAAAAAAATCTTAATCTTGCTATTCCGACCTCACTGGGGTCCTGGATGTTTCCTATTATCTTTTCAGAGTATACGCGCCAATATCCAGAGGTTATTCTTAAAGTGCGTGAACTTGGTGTACAGAATATCATAGACAAAATTACCGATGAGACAGTGGAATTAGGTTTTATCGCCTTGTTTGAGCCGCATCCGTCCTACGAGGTTCTTCCGTTTGCGTATGGCAGGCTGCTTGTGCTTTTTCCGAATGGACATCCCCTTAGTAAATTTGAGACAATACCGTTTAACTTCCTTAAGGAGGAGCGTTTTATTTTATGTTCAGGCGGCAGCTATATAAGAAAAAAGATTATGGAGGAATGCCAAAAATGCGGCTTTGTTCCCAATATCCTCTTTACTCCCTTGCAAGTTGCAACAGCCTTTAATATGGTGGCGAGCGGGGCAGGTATATCGTTTGTTCTTGATGATGATATTGCTGTGATCAAGGATAATCCGCATCTTGTCATGCGTCCCTTGGCAGAGGCCATTGAATTTGCTACAGGGTTTATTTGGTCAAAACATAATTATTTATCAGTAACAGCGCGTAACTTCATTCAGTTTATGCAAGGTGCTAAGCATCACATCCCATGATGCTTAGCACTTTATTTTTCTATAAGAAAGTACAAGTTTTTCGGTTGTAAATATAGATGACTTTCACGGTAGAGGAGAAAAGTTCACTTACTTTCTTATAAATTTCCAGACGCTTTGCGTCTTTCCTATGTAATAGATTGAAACTATTAGGCAATAGGAACTTAATATTTCAAAAATTTGCGAATATTAGTTAGAATTAATGTAGGGAGGTGAATATGCAGGAGGAGAGTTTTTATGCTGGGTATATGGATACTGTCTTTAAAAAAGGCACAGCTTAGGAACGTCCATTTACAGTAATATTGTAACAAGTAAAATAGCTAGATAATAAAGCTCACTGTGCAGTTGATTCGTAGCGAGAAAAATAATGATAATGGAGGTTTTTTTACTTGAAAAGCAAATCTTTAGTATGGGTGATGTTTATTTGCCTACTTATTCTATTACAGGCGGCAATCGGTTGTGCTGCCAGTCCGCAAAAAGCCGAAGCATTGAATGTAGGAGCAGGCGTGTTTACTATGCCGGAAAAAAGCGGTGCCAATATCAGTGATCTTCAGGTTTTTTATTATCGTCCGGCTAACTGGACACCAGACAAACCGATTGTTATTGTGCAGCATGGCTTGCAGCGTAATGCTGAGGAGTATCGTAATGGATGGATAAAGTATGCGGATGAGTACAATTTATTAGTGGTATGCCCGGAATTTTCTGAAAAAAAGTACCCAGGGGTACGCTACTATAATACAGGAAATGTATCGGATACCGATGATGATACAGGAAATTTACAGCCAAAAGATAAATGGGTTTTCCCTGTAATTAATCATGTGTTCAATGAAGTGAGGGTACGCTCTGGCGCTACAAGCAATACGTTTACCTTATTCGGACATTCGGCTGGGGCGCAGTTAGTGCATCGCTATGTGCTTTTTGCAGGACCAACGCAAGCAGAAAGAATCATTTCGGCAAATGCGGGCTGGTATACTATGCCGGACACAGCTAGTGATTTTCCCTACGGTATTAAAAATATATCGATGAACAAGGAAGAACTTGCGAAAGCGTTCGCTAAGCCGGTGACAATTTTATTAGGTGAAAAGGATAATAATCCAAACCATAAAGTGCTTCGTCATACGCCGCAGGCCGATGCGCAAGGCTTAAGCCGGTTTGAACGCGGAAACCGCTTCTATAATGAAGCAAAAGCAAAAGCGGCAGAATTGGGTGTGCCGTTTAATTGGAAATTGATTACGGTGCCGGGTGTTGGCCACAGTGATGTGGGAATGGCGGCAGCAGCAGCAAAATTGATTGCTGAAGGAGCAATATAATTATATTTCTTACAGGCAACAACTCACTTGCGGGCAGTTTCTTACTTTTGTGCTGAAATTTATACACCCCAAATTAATTGCTTGACACATATTGTTTACCTGGTATACACTGTGAACAGGTAAACAATATATTAATAGTTTATCAGTTCATTTGGAGTACGAATTTGCGAAAGAAGGAATTACAATGCACAGTCAAAGCAAAAGTGTACATGAAATTATGGTACGCATTATCAATAAAGCGTCTTCTCTTATGACGGAGCCTCACAATTTTGGAATTGATGAGCTGTTGTACAACTCTGAAATCCACATGGTGGATGTGATTGGTAAAAATCCGGGAATCAACGTTACGGAAATCGCCGTTAAGCTTGGTATAACCAAGGGGGCGGTTCCGAAAAATATACTTAAGCTTATTCATAAAGACTTGATCTATCGATATCAGGCAAAAGATAATAAAAGGATTGTCCAGTTTCAATTAACCGATAAAGGTCAGATTGCCTTTCAGCAGCATATTGAATTTCACTTGAAATTCGACAATATTATTATTCAGACATTCAATTCGGTAAGTGAAGAAAAGTTACATTTTTTGAATGAAATTATGTCCGAAGTTGAACAGCATATCGATAAAATAAGACAAAGCCACTAAAAATTTTGCGCTAATGTTTACCTGGTAAACACTGGCGTGGGATGTAAATAAAAAAATCTTATGCCGTTAGCCGGCCGGATAAAACAGAGGAGAGGATAAAAATGAAAGTTGTTGCGTTTAATGGTAGTCCCCATAAAGAAGGTAATACATATCATGCTCTTAGTGTGGTTGGTGAACAATTAAAACAGGCAGGAATTGAGTTTGAAATTATTCATGTGGGAAACAAGATAATCAGGGGTTGTACTGCCTGTATGGGGTGTGTAAGAAATAAAAATGAGAAATGCGTGATCGCTAATGATGAAGTAAATGCCTGTATTCAAAAAATGAAAGAAGCCGACGGAATCCTGCTCGGATCGCCGGTACACTTTTCTGGAATTGCCGGAACCATGAAGTCATTTTTAGATAGAGTCTTTGAAGTTGCGAGTGTCAACGGTTTTATGTTTCGTCAAAAAGTAGGCGCGGCAGTTGTAGCGGTCAGACGGTCTGGGGGAGTTTTTACTTTTGATGCATTAAATCACTATCTACTGTATTCCGAAATGATTATGCCAACTTCAAACTATTGGAACGTAACACATGGACGGATACCGGGAGAAGCTTCACAGGACGGAGAAGGAAACCAAATTATGCGTGTATTGGGAAAAAATATGGGATGGCTGTTACAAGTACTGGCTGCGGGCAAGGATTCCGTGGAACCGGTAGCAATGGAAGAAAAGGAAGTTACTAACTTTATCCGCTAACTTGCAGTCGGGTATGCAACATAACAAAAACCCCAAGTGGAACTCTACGAAGAAATTGCTTCCATTGCGGATCAGAAATAGGATGTGTCTAAAATATCGCAGGAAAAATGAAATGAGGTGCTGATATGCTGCTAAAGGATATACAGGAAAAAGTCAACGAATTCGTTTTAACCAACCCGAAAAATATCGTGGAAAAGCCGGAAGTAATTTCGACTCCGCCCACTTCCTCTGACAGGATGCAGATATGGGATTTGCCGTTGATTGGAGTTGCCAGTGCTACCGATGCATTATGGGAAACATTTAAACAGCCTGATATTATCGGACATCACCACATGTTGCCTAATGAATGGCTGCCAAGTGCCAAGTCTGTCATTGCCTACTTTCTGCCGTATACTCAAAGGATTCGTGAAGCGAATCGAATTAAGGGAGCAACAGCCACAGAGTGGCTTTACGGGCGATGGGAAGGGGAATTGTTCAATCAGGCTTTACGCCAGTATATTGTCGAACTGGTCGAAAAAGCCGGTCACCATGCGTTGGCACCTCTTCTGGATGAGCGCTTTACAGTAGTCAATATGCGCAGCAATTGGTCGGAAAGGCATACTGCGTTCGCTGCGGGTCTTGGCACCTTTAGCCTAAGCCGGTCACTAATTACCAGACTGGGTTCGGCCGGCCGATGTGGCACCGTGATTGTGGATTTCCATTTGGAACCTACACAACGGGTGTACACAAAATTCGATGAATATTGTTCACACTGCGGGGCTTGCGCTAAACGCTGTCCAGCTCAAGCCATTGATAAGACAGGTAAGGATAATCAAATTTGCATGGGATATATTGGGAAAGAGAAAGAAATATATGCTCCTCGCTACGGATGCGCCAAATGCCAGACGGGAGTACCCTGTGAGAATAAGATTCCTGTTAGACGGGGATAACCTCATATGCTTGGAGACTTCATTTATGCACGGCTTCGCCAGATATAGCAAAGCGGCAGGGTATAACCACATGGGTCAAAAGATATTTTCGTAAAAATCAGTAATGATAAGGACTGTTATTAGTGCTTTCAGAATTAATCTTAATGGAGTGGAGGTTTATTAATGTGAAAAATTACAGTGAAATAAAGGATGGTATGCAAATTGAATGGAATGTACCGGTTGAAATGGATGATGGGATCATATTAAGAGCTGATATCTTCCGTCCTGCTGAGGCGGGCCAATACCCGGTCATCTTGTCGAGCGGCCCTTACGGTAAAGGACTGCAATACCAGGAAGGCTATTCGGATTCCTGGAAA
>Ga0316604_10002063_pt1 | contig 16201 bp, 15 predicted proteins | sample OWC_soil_day20_C_FD_207650 | JGI IMG/M metagenome (GOLD analysis project Ga0316604, IMG submission 207650) | Wetland soil microbial communities from Old Woman Creek delta, Ohio, United States - OWC_soil_day20_CT | ecosystem: Environmental > Terrestrial > Soil > Wetlands | place: USA: Ohio... | reverse complement strand
TACTTGGCTGGAAACGGCCTGGGAGGATAGGAAGTCGCCGGTTTCATTCCTCGATAGCTCAGTTGGTAGAGCATTCGGCTGTTAACCGAATGGTCGTAGGTTCGAGTCCTACTCGAGGAGCCAGTTTGCGAACTGCCCAAGGTCTTGGGCAGTTTTTTTATGTGTTTAAGGATGGATAAGTACTGTTAATGATTTTTACTATTGTTAACACTGGGAAATTTAATGTCTTGCGTTTGCGGAAAAAAAAGAGTAAAATTTAGATGTAAAATAATAAGTGAAAAAGTTCACATTCGTAGGAAGGTGAAAAATATGTCTAAAATTTCTATTTGTATTGGCAGCGCATGTCATTTGAAGGGTTCACATGGTGTGTTGGAAGCCTTTACAGCATTAGTTTCAAGGTATAATATAAATTCCCAGGTGGATATGGCAGGCGATTTTTGCAAGGGGCGCTGCACGGAGGGCGTTGTTATAAAAATCGATGATGAAGTCATTACTAATGTATCGAAAGATAAGGTCTATGATATTTTTCTTGAAAAAGTGTTGAAAGGAAAGTAACCATGAAGATAATCACAACACAAAAAGTAAATTGTAAAGATTGCCATCGTTGTGTTCGCTCCTGCCCGGTGAAAGCGATTGGCATAGAAAAAGGCCATGCCCGGTTAGTGGAAGATAAATGCATTCGCTGTGGCAAATGTATTGTCGAATGTCCTCAACATGCTAAGCAGGTGATCAATCAGATCCCTGAAATTGAACAAGTAATTGCCGCTGGGCGTCGTGTGGTTATGAGCTTGGCACCGTCGTTTGTTGCTGCATTTAGTGATCTTTCTACTAAAGAACTTTTAGGTAGAATTCGTGGATTAGGTTTTATGGCGGTGGAAGAGACGGCAATTGGCGCGGAGGTTGTTTCTCACGTTTATCAGTCTTTATTAGCGAATAGCAAGGATACAGTGTTTTCTTCTTGCTGTCCGGTAATCGTAAATTTAATTGAAAAATTTTATCCGCAGCTTGTTAATAAACTGGCACCTGTTGTTTCCCCTATGGCGGCGCATGCGCGAATTATACGGGAAAAATATGGGATGGATACCTTTGTTGTTTTTGCCGGTCCTTGTGTTGGCAAGTTGGCGGAAATTCGAATGGAAGACAGCATGGTTGATGCGGCTATTACGTTTGAACAATTGAAAGACTGGTTAAGTCATTCGTCGGCGTTTATTGCTTCAGAAGAGATCGATGAAGCTTGGGGAAATGCGCGTTATTTTCCTGTAGCGGGTGGTGTGTTAAAATCGTTTATGAGTCATGAGGAAACGGATATTGACATTATTTCCGTTGATGGAATCGAAAAATGTATTGAAGTTTTTGATGGGTTGCTTCGAAAAGAAATTTCGCCCCGGTTTGTTGAGGTTATGGCTTGTTCCGGTGGATGTATCGGCGGACCGGCCAGTGGCGGCAGCTGCATTCCTGCTAAACGGGTTAAGGTGGTTGAATATGCGCTGAATAGCCAGAAGGAAGAACCACATATTTTGCCGTCTGAGCTGATTTTTCGAAGGGTGCATGAAGGGGAGCCTTTCATAACCACAGAGCCGATGGAAGAAATTATTCGGGAAATTTTACAACAGACCGGAAAATTTTCAAAAGCGGATGAAAAAAATTGTGGTGCCTGCGGTTACAATTCCTGCCGGGAAAAAGCCATTGCAGTATATAAAGGGTTAGCGGAAATTGAAATGTGCGTGCCTTATATGCGCTCAAAAGCGGAGTCCTACGCCAATATCATTGTGGATAATTCATTGAATGGAATCATTGTTGTAAATGATAGGATGATTATTCAAGAATTTAATCCCGCTGCAGAAGCAATGTTTAATCGCAATAATGAAATAACTAAAGGAATCAATCTGTGTGAACTGATTGATTGCACTGACTTTCTTGCAGCTGCTGAAAGCGGACGTCAAATCTTTGCCAAGCGGGTGGAATATCCCCGGTTTGGGATGATTACGGAGCAACGAATTCTTCCGGTCCCTGAGCATGGATTAGTCATTGGTATAATCACTGATGTGACGGCGACTGAGAAAAAGGAACGGGAACTGCAGCGGATTAAGTTGGATACGGTAGATAAAGCGACGGAGATTATCAATAAGCAAATGCAGGTTGCACAAGAGATTGCCGGATTATTGGGAGAAACCACGGCGGAAACAAAATCTGCCTTACTCGAACTTATCTGGTTGCTTAAGGATAAGGGGGGAGTATAATGCAGCGTTTTTACGCTGAAGTTAACATTGATCAACTTTCGAAACAAGGGGAAGAATTATGCGGAGACAATGTCGAAGTTGTACGAACCGATAATTCTACGATCATTGTTTTATCTGACGGTTTAGGCAGCGGTGTTAAGGCAAACATATTGGCGATGCTGACGACTAAAATTGCTTCGTCGATGTTAAAACGGGGCATTCCGTTAGAAGAAGTGGTCAATACGATTGCACAAACATTGCCGGTTTGCCGGCAACGAAAAATTGCCTATTCTACATTTCATATTATCAAGATTAACGATACAGGATTAACCGATGTAATTGAGTTTGACTGTCCGCCTACGTTTTTATTACGAGATCAGCATGTTTTGCCTTTTCCCTCGCAAGAAAAAAAGATTGCTGGTAAAATTGTTAAAGAAGGACAATTATTATTACAGGAAAATGATAAGCTTGTGTTGGTCAGTGATGGTGTTATTCATGCTGGAATCGGCGGCTTATTGAAGCTTGGTTGGGGCTGGGGGGGCGTAGAACAAGAACTGCAAAATGCAAATCAAAGCGGTTCCGATGCAGAACAGATTGGCCAGCACATCATTAATTGTTGTCAGGGTTACTATCTTGACCGGCCGGGGGATGATTCTACCGTTGTAGTGGTAAAACTTCGTCCGCAACGAGTGCTTACCTTGTTTATTGGCCCGCCCGCAAACGCTGCCATCGATGAACAAATTACTAAGAATTTCTTGAATCGTCCCGGCAAAAAAGTGGTTGCTGGTGGAACGACAGCGCACATTATTAGTCGCATAACCGGTAAGCCGATAATCACGGAATTAAATTATGACGATCCGCAGATTCCGCCGATTGGACATATTGAAGGTATTGATTTGGTGACCGAAGGAGTATTGACGGTTAATGCTGCCGTGGAACGGTTAATCCATCCAAAAATCTTAAAGCGAAGCAAGCGTCAGGATGGAGCCACGTTGTTGGCCAAAATGCTATTAGATGCTGATAAAATCACGTTTTTTGTCGGTACGGCAATTAATCCCGCACATCAAAATCCAAGCTTTCCGGCTCAGTTAAATATTAAAAGCCAAGTCTTGACGAAGATGCAAGAAGTATTGCTTGACTTGAACAAACAAGTCGATATGGAATGGCTGTAATTTTGATAGTTTATCTCGTTAACAGCCTGTAATACCCACAGGGCACAGGGACCCCGCCCTCTTAGGTTGGGGATCAACAGGCTATAACACTCGAACTAAGTTCGCTCTAAGGGTTAGGAGGGGGCAATAACCCCCTCCTAACCTAAGGCTCACTTATATAATGGAGGTTAAGGTATGCAAAAACTGGTCGTTGAGATTTGCGTTGGGACATCCTGTCATCTATTGGGATCACAAGATCTGATCCAGGTAGTAGAAAACTTGCCGGCCGAGATAAAATGCAGGATTGAACTGCAGGCGGCAACATGCTTGGGCGCTTGTGGAAAGGGACCGAATATTCGCGTGAATGGTTTGGTATTATCCAACATGACGCCGGAACAGCTGCAGCAAATTATTTCTGATAATGTTTGAAGGTAAAAAGAGGAGTGAAAGTAAATGTCTCAAGTGACCGAAGTGGTCAAAATTCGTCGTAAAGTTTTTGCAGAACTCGCCAGGATGACCTTTGTCGGTACATTGGAAAAAGATGTTGCGGCGATTTTAAATACGGTTGTTACAGAAGAAGGACCGCGTTATCGGTGTTGTGTCCATAAAGAGCGGGCTGTATTGCATAATCGGATAAATCTAGCGTTAAGCCAGCCCATGACGAACAATATTTTCGAAGCCGCGTCTGCTGCGATCCAGGGCAACCAATCCAACATGCCAGTGATGAATGTATTGCCGGAAGCTTGTGATCAATGTCCGATTGATAAGTTTTTGGTTACCGATGCATGTCGTAACTGTATTGCGCATAATTGTATGGCATCCTGCCCCAAAAAGGCAATTAATGTAGTGGCAAATCGAGCCTATATCGATAAGAATAAATGTGTAGAGTGTGGGCTTTGCAAGAAATCTTGCTCGTATGGCGCGATTATTGAGATCAGCAGGCCCTGTGAGCGCGCCTGTGATCTGGGGGCTATCCAAGCAGGCGCTGACCGGCGGGCGAGTATCGATTACGAAAAATGTGTTCAATGCGGTGCTTGTAAAACTGCGTGCCCGTTTGGAGCTGTCAGCGATAAATCCTTTATAGTTCAGTTGATCCAGTCCTTAAAAAGTGAAAAACGGGTATATGCGATTCTAGCGCCGGCTTTTATTGGACAATTTGGTTTTAAAGTGAAGCCTGGTCAAGTGGTTGCTGCTTTGAAACAAATAGGATTTTATGATATATATGAGGCTTCCTTTGGCGCAGATTTGGTAACAATGACGGAGACCGAGGAATTAACCGAAATACTGGCCCATGATCCAAAATCATTTTTGACGACTTCTTGTTGTCCGGCTTTTGTCGGCATGGTCAAAAAACACATGCCGGAAATTGCCGGTCATGTTTCAACGACTGTTTCACCGATGGTTGCAACTGGGACGATGATTCGAGACAAAGACCCGGAGGCAGTTACCGTATTTATTGGGCCTTGTGTAGCGAAAAAAGTGGAGGCCGAAGAGGCACACGGGATTATTGACTATGTTGTAACCTTCGAAGAACTGGCATCCATGATGGTCGGTGCGGGAATCAATCTTGCGGAAGTGGAACCGTCGGAGTATCATTCCATAGCGTCAAGGGATGGCAATGGCTTTGCCTGTGCGGGAGGAGTAGCTCGTTCGGTGATCGATACAGCTGCAATAGTTGCGCCAGAAGTTATGCTCGATGTGCAGCGCGCTGAAGGGTTGGGAGAGTGCAAAAAAACATTGCAGCAAATCCGGGCCGGTCAAATTTCTGCTAATTTTTTTGAAGGAATGGCTTGTAGCGGCGGTTGTGTCGGCGGGCCTTGCACGCTGGCGGATCAACGGGTTACTGGCAAATTGGTAGCGAATTTTGCCGCCGAGGCCCTGGTCGAAGAGTCCGTTAAAAATCAGCCGGCAGTCGATTTGCTGGCTAAAGGCGGACACTGGCACCGGGCTTAAGCATAAAAGGCTTTGCTAAAAATAGGGGATTGTGCTAAAATATTTGCGATATACACTGTCGAGAGGAGCAAGGAAAATATGTCAGGACACTCAAAGTGGGCAAATATAAAGCACAAAAAAGGGAGAATGGATGCTGAGCGGGGAAGAATTACGACAAAAATAAGCAGAGAAATTGTTGTAGCGGTACGAACCGGTGGTGCGGACCCGAACGGCAATATGCGATTGAAACTTGCTTTGCAAAAAGCTAAAGATAATAATTTCCCGAAAGAAAATATCCAGCGAGCTATCCAAAAAGGTTTGGGAACGTTGGAAGGGAGCAATTACGAAGAATTGACGTACGAAGGATACGGTCCTTCAGGAGTCGCTGTAATGGTTGAGGTCATGACAGATAACCGCAACCGTACGGCTGCCGACATTCGTCATCTGTTCACGAAAAACGGCGGGAATTTAGGTGAGTCTGGCTGTGTTGCCTGGATGTTTAAGAAAAAAGGTTCGTTTGTTATTGATCCGGAGTCTGGAGTGAATGAAGAAGATTTGATGATGATTGCCTTGGAGGCGGGCGCCGAGGATGTAAAATCCGAAGCCGGGGAATTTGAAATTATCACTGAGCCGGAAGACTTTGACAGTGTACAAGAAGCACTGGAGAAAAATAATATTCAAACATCGGTTGCGGAAATAACGATGATACCCGATACTACGATGACATTGACGGAACCGGATGCCAGCAAGATGATGAAGCTGATGGAAGTATTGGAAGAACATGATGATGTTCAGGAAGTATATACCAATTTTGATATTCCTGAGGAATTGCTGCAGTAACGTGTCTGGTTGGCGAAACTTGAAAAACGATTGATTCATGAGGATGTACTCGCGTCAGGGTACATCCTTCCTTCATGCCATGACAGGAATCGTTAGTTCCTCTGTCGAATTGGCATAAGGTTAGAATGGCGAAGGATTGTTTATCTCGTTAACAGCCTGTAATACCCACAGGGCACAGGGACCCCGCCCTCTTAGGTCGGGGATCAACAGGCTATATCACTCGAAACCCTAAAGGGAAACTTCGGCTTCGCGAAATCAAAGATTTCGAGCCTCAGTCTTAAGTTCGCTCTAAGGGTTAGGAGGGGGCAATAACCCCCTCCTAACCTAAGGCTCACTTATATTGTTTTTATGGTTTGTGAGGAGGCCTTTTTGTATGCTGGCACTAGGTATTGACCCTGGTTCGGCAATTTGCGGTTATGGTTTTGTTCGTTCGGATGGCAGCCGGTTGCAAGCGGTTACGCATGGTGTGATAGAAACTGCTGCCGGGAAACCGGTGACTGAACGATTGCAAATTGTTTTTCAAGGGATCGATCAATTGATTAAGCAGTTTAAACCGGATATTATTGGTGTAGAACAATTGTTTTTTAACCGGAACGTGACAACAGCCATGACGGTTGCCCAAGCACGTGGCGTTATATTGTTGGCGATCGCGCAAAATGAGGCGGCACTTGTGGAATATACTCCATTGCAGGTAAAACAAGCAGTTGTCGGCTATGGCAAAGCGACGAAGGAACAAGTAATTTTCATGACGCAGCGATTGTTGGGTTTAGAAAAGAAACCACAACCGGATGATGCGGCCGATGCATTAGCGATTGCAATCTGCAGTATACATTCAGCGGGAATGAAAACTATTCGGGAGAAGAAACGATGATTGGTTATTTAGAAGGAAAAGCAACTCATTTGCAGATTGATTCTTGTTTTTTGAATGTTGGCGGTGTCGGATACCGGCTTTTCATTTCTGCAATGACCAGACAAAAAATTACTCTCGGTGCGAATATTTTACTCTTTACTCATCTGCATGTCCGGGAGGATGCGTTATTATTATATGGTTTTTACAGTCAACCAGAATATGAACTGTTCCAGCAATTGTTATCTGTTTCTGGAATTGGGCCTAAAGTTGCCCTTGGGGTATTGTCTGCGATGACGCCGGAGCGCTTTCGCCTGGCGGTCAGCCAGAAAAAATTAGACGAGTTGACCCGTTTGCCAGGGATCGGAAAAAAAACGGCTGAACGAATTATTTTAGAATTAAAAGATAAACTAGGAACAGTTGAATTGGAAATGGAATCCTCGTTTGCCGCAGAAAGCCAGTCAGATCATGGTGCTATAGTAGAACAAGCCTTACAGGCACTTTTGGCGCTGGGGTATACACAGAACGAAGTTTTACCCATCCTGCGCAAAGTTGCAGATGATGCCAAAACGGTAGAAGATTTGATAAAAGCGGTACTGAAAGAGTTTGTCAGGAGGTAATTATGAACGAAGGACGGATCATAGCCGGCGAAGAACTTGATGCAGATGGTTGGCAGTACAGCCTTCGACCTCGACGGTTGGCGGAATATATTGGCCAAGACAAGGTAAAGCAGAACCTGTCAATTTTTATTCAGGCGGCAATGAGCCGGACCGAGGCGTTAGACCATGTTTTGTTGTATGGACCGCCAGGCCTTGGGAAAACTACGTTGGCTGGCATTGTTGCCAATGAATTGGATGTTAATTTCCGCATTACATCTGGTCCGGCCATCGAACGGCCAGGTGATTTAGCCGCTTTGCTTACGAATTTAAAAGAAAAAGATGTTCTATTTATTGATGAAATCCATCGATTATCGCGCAGTGTAGAAGAAATATTGTATTCGGCCATGGAAGATTATGCGTTGGATATTATTATTGGCAAAGGGCCAAGTGCCAGGTCGGTGCGGTTGGATTTGCCCCGCTTTACTCTTATTGGAGCGACTACCCGGGCGGGAGCGCTTGCGCCGCCGCTCAGAGACCGGTTTGGCATTATCTCCCGGCTGGAATATTACCAGCCGGAGAGTTTAGTCTGTATTGTAAAACGTGCGGCAGAAATTTTGCAGATTTCGATAGAAGACCGCGGTGCGGAGGAGATTGCCCGCCGGTCCCGTGGAACACCAAGGATTGCCAACCGTTTATTAAAGCGTGTCCGTGATTATGCGCAGGTTGTTGGCAACGGCATTATTACGGATAAAATTGCCGATGAAGGGTTGGCGCTTCTGGAAGTGGATCGATGCGGCCTTGATAAGACGGATCGCACCATGTTGCAAACGATTATTGAGAAATTCAATGGAGGCCCGGTTGGGGTGGAAACCCTGGCAGCCGCAATCAGCGAAGAAACGGAAACGATCGAAGATGTCTACGAACCCTATTTGATCCAAATGGGATTTATCAACCGGACGCCACGCGGCCGGGTAGCGACAAAAGGTGCGTATCACCACCTTGGCTTATCGTGCGCTCCCGGTGATGAGCACGAAAAATTATGGTAAGGGGAAAATAGCATGCGACTGTTATTGCACACGTGTTGTGGACCGTGTTCCGTTTATCCGGTGAAGCATTTGCGTGGACTTGGCTATGATATTACCGGCTATTTTTTCAATCCGAACATCCATCCGTACCGGGAGTTTAAACACCGGCTGGAGACTTTGCATGAATTTGCATCGCAGGCGCAGCTTGAATTAATCACAGATGTTAATTATGCATTGGAAGATTTTTTACGCCGGGCGTTATCTGCCGATGGTGACCGGTGCCGGCCGTGCTATGAGCATCGTCTGCGGCAAACCGCCCTCTTCGCCCGTGAAAATGGGTTCGATTGTTATAGTACTACCTTATTGGTCAGTCCTTATCAAAAACATGAAATGATCAGAGAAGTGGCAACAGCGATTGCAGAAGAAACGGGAATTCGTTTTGAATATATTGATTTTCGTATCGGCTGGCAAGAAGGCGTAACCGGCAGCAAAGAAATGGGATTGTATCGCCAGCCTTATTGTGGCTGCATCTTTAGTGAAAGAGACCGGTACTACAAACCTGGGAAGGGGCGTACCTGAGTGGCTGAGTTTGATTCTTTTGGCAAAACCTTGATGATATTGGGGGTCGTATTGTTAATCGTCGGCGCTTTATTTCATTTTGGCGGCAAAATTGGGCTTGGCCATTTACCGGGAGATATCCATTTTAAGGGCGATAATTGGAGTTTCCATTTTCCCCTGATGACATCGATTGTCATTAGTATCCTTTTAACTATTTTATTTTCCTTGTTTAGGGGCCGATGAGAAAGGCGGACGAAGAAAACGTGTTAGTAACTGATTATGATTATGAGTTGCCGGAAGAATTGATTGCCCAGCACCCGCTTGAACAGCGTGATCAATCGCGGTTGATGGTATTAGACCGTTCTACAGGAATGATTGTCCATAAAAAATTTTATGAAATTGTAGATTACCTGGAAGCAGGCGATACGCTTGTATTTAACGATACCCGGGTCATTCCGGCGCGTCTGATGGGTCGTCGGGCGGGAACCGGCGGCAGGGTGGAAGTGCTTTTGTTGCAGCGTACTTCTGGTAATGAATGGGATGTGTTGGTTCGGCCTGGAAAAAAACTGCAAATTGGTGCGGAAATTGTTTTTAGTGACGAACTTTCTTGTCAAGTTATTGACCGGACAGATTTTGGCGGACGCAAAGTACGGTTCCAATTTACCGGAGTCTTTGAAGAAATTCTAGACCGGTTGGGTGAAATGCCGTTGCCGCCATATATCAAGGAGACGCTTGATGACAAAGAACGCTATCAAACAGTTTATGCGCGGGAACAGGGTTCGGCGGCAGCTCCGACAGCCGGACTGCATTTTACCGAAGAGTTGATGGCGAAAATTAGACAGCGTGGGATTAATCTTGCCTTTGTTACCTTACATGTAGGGTTGGGGACATTTCGTCCGGTGAGTGTGGAAGACGTAACCACGCATGTGATGCATCGGGAATTTTATTCGGTAACGGAAGAAACAGCTACGCTGTTGAACCAGACGCGGCAGTCAGGACACAAAATTATTGCGGTGGGAACAACAGCCGTTCGAACGCTGGAGACCTGCTCGCACAATGGAGTGGTAAAGGCAGGCAGCGGCTGGACGGATATCTTTATTTATCCCGGTTATCAGTTTTCAGTGGTTGACCGGATCATTACCAATTTTCATCTGCCTCAGTCAACGTTATTGATGCTGGTCAGCGCCTTTGCCGGCCGGGAAAAAGTATTATCCGCCTATCGGCTGGCTGTACAGGAAAAATACCGGTTTTTTAGTTTTGGCGATGCGATGTTGATTTTATGATCGCTGTTTTTCATACTTTACTGTTTGAATTATTTAGGGGGGTGGCTTGTATTGGCGATAACCTATGAATTAATTAAACAATGTCCTCATACAGGGGCAAGGGCGGGACGCTTGCATACGCCGCACGGTGTTTATGATACGCCAATTTTTATGCCGGTTGGAACGCAGGCCACTGTTAAGGCCATGGCGCCGGAAGAACTTTCCGCAATGGGCGCCGGAGTTATTCTGAGTAACACGTACCATTTGTTTCTGCGGCCGGGCCATAAATTGGTTGAAGCAGCCGGGGGTTTGCACAAGTTTATGAATTGGGACCGGGCTATTTTAACGGATAGCGGAGGGTTTCAAGTTTTTAGTTTGGGACCGCTGCGAAAAATTACCGAAGAGGGGGTTGCTTTCCGGTCGCATATTGATGGTTCTAAACAGTTTTTGTCGCCGGAAATCGCTACACAAGTTCAAATGTCCCTGGGAGCCGATATGATTATGGCGTTCGATGAGTGTGTGCCTTATCCCGCCGATTACGAGTATGCCAAGGCATCCACGGAACGGACGACCCGTTGGGCGGAACGCTGCCGTGCAGTGCATACTCGTAAAGACCAAGCTTTATTTGGCATTGTACAGGGGGGAATGTATAAAGATTTGCGCAGCCAAAGCGCCCGTGATCTGGTTGCGATGGATTTTCCCGGTTATTCGATTGGCGGTTTGAGTGTTGGCGAACCGAAACCGTTAATGTATGAAATTTTGGATCATGTGGTTCCGGAATTGCCGGCGAACAAACCGCGTTACCTGATGGGGGTAGGTACTCCGGATTGCTTGGTTGAAGGAGTTATGCGCGGAGTCGACATGTTTGATTGCGTTTTTCCGACCCGGGTAGCCCGTAATGGCACGTTGATGACCCGTCACGGAAAATTAGTTGTAAAAAATGCGGAATACGCGGAAGATTTTCGTCCTCCGGATCCGGATTGCAATTGCTATACCTGCCGGAATTATTCCCGGGCCTATATACGGCATTTGTTGAAGGCGCAAGAAATTTTCGGTCTGCGTTTAACAACGACCCATAATTTGCATTTTCTCCTTGATTTCATGAAAAAAATGCGCGAGGCGATCCTCAATGATGAATTTGTGAATTTTCGACGTGACTTTTTGGCACAATATGGTTCGCATTAAAGGATTTCACAGTTTTGTGTGGAATACAATTACGATGATCTGTTTGGGGAGGTGATTTAGGTATGCCAGAAGTATCCGGTGAATTTATGCAAATGATCCAAGCATCTTGGCCGATTCTTTTGATGATCGTTATTTTTTATTTTGTATTATATCGTCCGCAAAAGAAGGAACAAAAAAAACGCAGCGAGATGCTCGCCAGTCTCAAAAAGGGCGATCGGGTAATTACAATTGGCGGTGTACACGGGACTATTACCGCTTTGAATGACAAGATCGTAACCTTGAAAATTGCGGATAAAGTAGAGATTGATGTAACTCGTTCGGCTGTAAACCATTATCAGAACCAACAAAAAAATGAGCAGTAAAATGAGCATGACGATTGGTACATTGGGGCAAAATGCAGCAGCGCCTGCATTTTGCCCTTAAGCTGTGTACCAGACAAATGAAATTCTATGGCGGACGTAACGGTAAATGTTTTGTGCTTGTGTTGTCCTGATGTCAGGATATTGTTATTGATACAATAATTTTAATATGAGATGGTACATGAATGGGGGTAATGGTTAGTGAGATGGGGTAATTTCACCAGCTTTTTGGTGGTTGTGTTGGCAATTATCATTGTTTCTGGTATTTACATGTATCCGTTGGCTTTGTCAATTAAACAAGGCCTTGATTTGCAGGGCGGTACGCATGTTGTGCTGGAAGCTGTGGATACACCGGATGCTAAAGTTGATGAAGATGCGGTTCAACGTGTTGTGAAAATTATTGAGCGCCGGGTTAATGAGTTGGGGTTGACGGAACCGATTATCCAGCGCCAGGGTGAACGGCGGATTATTGTTGAACTGCCAGGCGTTAAAGATCCTGAAAAAGCGATTGAAATGATTGGAAAAACTGCATTGCTGGAGTTTCAGGATGAAAGCGGAAATACAGTGCTGACCGGAAAAGATTTGAAAGACGCAAAGGCGCAAATCGATCAGTCGAACCGAAATCTGGTATCCTTGGAATTTTCCCAAGAGGGTGCGGAAAAATTTGCGGATTTGACGAGAAAAAATGTGGGCAAACATATTGCGATCCTGTTGGATAAGCAGATGTTGACAAACCCCGTGGTTGAAGAACCGATTTCAGGCGGCAAGGCAGTTATTACCGGCAACCGCTCGATTGAAGAAGCGCAGCGGATAGCCATTTTACTGCGCTCTGGATCCTTGCCTGTTAAAATGGAAATCTTAGAGACGCGGACTGTCGGGCCAACCCTCGGACAAGATTCAAAAGATAAAAGTGAATTTGCGTTTGCAGTTAGTATTATCGCAATTGTTGTGTTTATGTTGTTGTTTTATCGTTTATCGGGTTTTGTGGCCAATGTGGCTTTGCTGATGTATATTCTGTTGCTTCTGGTTATTATGAAAATGCTGAACGCAACATTGACGTTACCAGGTATTGCCGGGATTATTTTATCAATGGGGATGGCAGTCGATACAAGCGTATTGATCTTTGAACGTTTCAAAGAAGAATATCGCGGCGGCAAAACGTTGCGCGCGGCGATGGATGCCGGGTTCCATAGGGCATTTGCCACCATCATCGATTCCCATGTAACCACATTGATTGCGGCTGCTGTTTTATTTGTACTGGGAACAGGTCCGGTCAAAGGTTTTGCCGTAACATTAGGCATAGGCATTCTGTTAAGTTTGTTTACAGCAATTACGGCAACACGTTTTATGTTAAAGATGTTAATGAATGCAAATATATTCAAAAACGGCAAAATTTTTGGCGCGTAGGGGGTGGATGATATGACTGCAAAATTTGACATTATTAAAAGACGGTATTGGTGGTTTGTGTTTTCGGCCTTTCTCATCATCCCTGGCCTTATTTCAATTGCTGTACAGGGATTCAATTTGGGTATCGATTTTACCGGCGGCACACTTTTGGACTTACAATTCGATCGTCCGGTTTCCGTTTATGAGGTCCGCGAGGCACTCAAAGAACATCAACTGGAGAATAGTACGATCCAATTAGCAGGAACCGGACAGGGTGATAAAGCGCAAAATGTGTTCATCCGTACGAAAATATTGACAGAAGAGGAACGGAAAGCAGTAGCCAATGATTTGAACACGAAAGTCGGTCAATTTGAAGTTCTCCGCATAGAAAAGGTTGGAGCTGTCATTGGTTCTGAATTAACAAGACAAGCAGCAATTGCTGTATTGATCTCATGTCTTGTAATGATAGGTTACATTAGCTGGCGTTTTGAATTCAAGTTTGCGGTATCCGGAATTGCTGCTTTATTGCATGATGTTATTGTGGTACTGGGCGTTTTCTCTTTACTGCAAAAAGAGATTGATGCCACTTTTGTTGCCGCAATCTTAACGATTGTCGGTTATTCGATCAACGACACGATCGTAATTTTTGACCGGATCCGTGAAAATTTAAAAACCCATCGCCGCTCTGAAAGCTTTGCTGATATGGTAAACCGCAGCATTTGGCAGGTTATGACACGTTCTATATATACTGTTTTAACGGTATTGATGGCTGTTGTTGCTTTGTATTTGTTTGGTGGCGAAACAACGAAAACCTTCTCATTTGCTTTATTGATCGGTATTTTAAGCGGCTGCTACTCTTCGATTTTTAATGCAAGTCCAATTTGGGTAACTTGGAAAGAGATTGCAGATCGCAAACGGCTTCAAGCAAGAGCAAAAGGCGCGTGACAAGCTGAAAAGGTCTGGGATTTTTCCCAGATCTTTTCTTTTTTATGCATGAATAAAAGGAGAATGTGTTAGATTTCGAGAATAGTACTTTTATTTATGTTATGTTTTATATATGTTTTATGTTGGAAGGCGTGTAAAAAACTTGAAAAAGAAATGGAAATTATCACCGGCTAAATTTGATATTCAGCAACGCTTGAGCAGTCAGCTTGGAATTTCACCTGCCATTGCTCAAGTTCTTATTAATCGTGGGTTGGAAAAAGAGGAGGAAGCCCGGGATTTTTTATATGGTGATCTCTCCAACCTGGAAGATCCATTTCTCCTGAAAGATATGGAAGTTGCGGTAGCGCGGGTCAGCGAAGCCCTACGGAATCAGGAAAAGATAACGGTTTATGGTGATTATGACGTTGATGGTATGACGAGCACGGCGATTCTCTATAAACTCCTTTCTGGATTGGGGGCTTGTGTTGATTACTACATTCCCGGACGTCTTAACGAAGGATATGGATTGAACGAGACGGCGTTGGAACAATTGTATCAAGCGGGGACTCGCTTAATTGTTTCTGTAGATTGCGGTATTAGTGCAGTTTCAGAAGTTTCTCAATTTGCCGGAAAACTGGATTTTGTGATTACGGATCATCATCAACCACCGGCTCATTTACCGCCGGCTACGGCAATTATTAATCCCAAACAATTAGATTGCCGGTATCCGGAAAAAAATTTAGCGGGTGTTGGCGTTGCGTTCAAGTTATGTCAGGCTCTGTATCTGGATTATTGCCAGATGCCTTTGCCGCTTAACGATTATTTGGAACTGGTTGCCATCGGTACGATTGCTGATATTGTATCCTTAACAGGCGAGAACCGTCTTTTGGTAAAAAACGGATTACGACAATTGAACCAAACGCAAAACATTGGGTTGCAGGCGTTACTTACGCGATGCGGATTAGATCCTGTCGTGGTTGATGCGCGCAAAGTGGGCTTTGTGATCGCGCCGCATTTAAATGCAGCCGGCAGGGTAGGAAATGCGGCGGCGGGAGTGGAACTCTTGCTGACGAAAGATCCCGTGCGGGCCATGGAGTTGGCAGGGCAGCTTTACGAAGAAAACTTGCAACGTCAGGCAATTGAAAAAGAAATTCTCGCTGCGGCTGATGAAACACTGATAAAACAAGAAAACGCATGGGAAAATGCCTTTGTTTTGGACGGGATAGATTGGCATCCGGGAGTAATCGGCATTGTGGCATCCCGGTTAGTGGCAAAATATTATCGTCCGGTTGTTATGATCAGTATTCAAGAAGGGGTAGGACGCGGTTCCTGCCGCAGCATTCCCGGATTTGATATCATGAAGGCATTGCATGCGTGTTCCGACTTGTTGCTGCAATTTGGCGGGCATAATCAGGCTGCCGGCTTGAGCATTGCGCAGGAGAAAATCCCCGAATTTCGTGACCGGTTGAACGCGATTGCTGGAAACACATTATCGGCCGATGATTATATTCCTGTTTTAACTCTTGATGCTTTTGTCGGTATTGAAGAAATTGATGAACCGTTTTTACAACAAGTAACGGCGTTGGAGCCGCACGGCATGGGTAATCCCAGTCCTTTATTTGTGGGAAAAAAAACGATCGTTACTTTTGCGAAAGCAATCGGAAAAGATGGAAAACACTTAAAATTACGAGTCCGGCACAAAAAAGTGGCTCGGGAAGTGATTGCCTGGAACAGGGGTGAACAGGCTGTCGAGTTGAATAACAATGATGCTGTGTATATTGCTTTTTCGCCGGAAATGAACGAATGGCAGGGCCGGCGCGACATCCAATTAAAAGCGGAAGATGTATTAAAAATAGGCGAAAAGGATGTCGTTTTAGAGCAGGCATTAAATAATCTTGCTCCTGATCGTGAAAT
>Ga0316604_10002062_pt1 | contig 16204 bp, 16 predicted proteins | sample OWC_soil_day20_C_FD_207650 | JGI IMG/M metagenome (GOLD analysis project Ga0316604, IMG submission 207650) | Wetland soil microbial communities from Old Woman Creek delta, Ohio, United States - OWC_soil_day20_CT | ecosystem: Environmental > Terrestrial > Soil > Wetlands | place: USA: Ohio... | reverse complement strand
AATTGCACTTGGTTCAAAAGTGGGCATTCCGAAATAGAAGGGAGTGATCATATTAAACCATGAAGCTTGGGCAACACTGCTGAAGGAAACATTGCCCATAAGTGCCGCGACAATGGTTCCGGCAATTAATCCCAGTAAGACGGAAATAGAACGGATAAATCCTGTGGTAAAGCGATTTAATAATATGATAAATAATAGCACGCCAAAAGCGAGAGCAAAGTTGGATAAGGAACCGAAATCTGCACTTCCTACACCGCCAGCCACATTGTTAATGGCGACTGGAACCAATGTGATGCCGATAATCGTAACGACAGAACCTGTCACAACAGGCGGGAAGAACGTAACCAGTTTTGAAAAGTAATTTGCGATGAGTACGACGAAAAGACCGGAGCATATGATGGAGCCATACATGGCTGTCATGCCATACTGGCTTCCAATACTAATCATGGGGAAAACAGCTGTAAAGGTACAACCAAGTACAACCGGCAAACCAATTCCACAGAACGGATTTCGCCATGCTTGCAGCAGAGTGGCAAGACCGGAAGTTAGTAAATCAGCTGCAATAATATAACCCATTTGTTCAAAGTTTAATTTAAGAGCGCCGCCAACAATAAGGGGAACGATAATTGCACCAGCATACATGGCAAGCACATGCTGAGTGCCAAGCAAATATGTTTTCCCAGCAGAGTTTTTCATACGTAATCCTCCTAGTGATACTGATTATAGAAAATTGACTTGTCCATTTGAAAAGGAAGCGATTCGAGCTAACGATTCTACACGATACCCAGCTTGCAGTAACTTTTGAGCACCAGGCTGGAATGATTTTTCGATTACAATGCCTATTCCTATTACTTTTGCATTTGCTTGCTCCACAATAGATGCTAAACCTGTAGCAGCTTCTCCATTGGCTAGGAAGTCATCGATGATAAGTACATGATCTTCCTCTTGCAGAAATTTTTTAGAGACAATAATGTTGTTACTCTCGCGTTTTGTAAAGGAATAGACCGTGGTACAGTATAAGGCTTCATTGGAAACCACTGATTTTTTCTTTCTAGCGAAAATGACGGGAACATTAAGGATGAGTCCTGCCATTACCGATACGGCGATTCCCGAGGATTCAATCGTCAATATTTTCGTAATCGATTCTCCACTAAAGCGTTTAGCAAACTCCTCTCCCATTTTCAGCATAAGCTGAGGGTCAATTTGTTGGTTTAAAAAGGAGTCAACTTTGAGTAAGGAGTCGTTTAAAACTTGTCCGTCAGACTGAATCCTTTTTTTTAATAAATCCATAAGCCCTCCTTCGGTTCTCTAAAATAAAAAAAGCCCTGATAGGGAATCTCCGCGTTGTAGAAAATGAGCGAAAATTCCCCATCAGGACTTTTATCCTTGGGTGTGGTGTATGATCACCTGTATCATTGGATCACGACTACGAATGAAAGTTACCAATAAGTAAAGAAGCTTAAAAGTAAATTTGAATACGCAGCGTAGACCTTAGATACACTTTCACTCGTAGACAGGCAATTTACGGCTGCCGGTAGAAACTTCTGGGCCATATCCCCAAAATTATACGAGACTATTTACATGTGGTTTATTGTAGCAGTCTCAAATCCCATTGTCAATAAAGAGTAACGCTTATTTTGTCGAAAAAACGTATATTTCTAATATTTAACTTTCTTCGCTTCTGCATTCTTTACAATCATTTTGCTTATCAACTGTATTCGTCGTCATAAGACAATAAATTCCTGTAAAAACCCTAATAAAAACTTGCAGGAACTTTGTCTTCTAATTGTAAATAAGGTAAAATAGTTATTACTTTTATTAAAGAACCACCAAAGTCTATGTGGTTGGATCTATGTGCAAAAATGTAATTAAGGGAGCAAAGAGATATGACGGATACAACGTTCCAAGAAGAAACCATAATACGGACATCAGGCTCCCATAATTGCGGCGGGCGCTGCATTATTAAAGCTCATGTAAAAGACGGACGCATTGTTCGCATTACCAGTGATGATGAACGTCCCGATGCGGATAAAAGACCCCAATTGCGTGGCTGCCTCCGCTGCCGGGCCTACAGGAGCTATTTGTATCATGAGGATCGGCTGAAGTATCCGATGAAGCGAGTCGGCAATCGAGGAGAAGGTCTATTTGAACGTATTTCCTGGGAGGAAGCCCTAGACACGATTGCAGATCATACAAAACGAATTATGGCTGAGTATGGTCCAGAGGCTATTTATCTGTCATATGCTACAGGCAATGCAGGGAAGACGTCGGAACGGGTCTGGATGAGACGGCTGCTGGCACTCTATGGAGGCTACTTGGATTACTACGGGACATATAGCTCAGCTTGTACGAATGCAGCAACCCCATATACATATGGGACTGTCAATACTGGCAGCAGCCGAGAAGACTGGGTTAATTCGAAGCTTATCATTCTGATGGGATTTAACCCGGCGGCAACCATTCACGGAACAAATACGGCCTATTATCTAAAAAAAGCGAAGGCAGCTGGGGCAAAAATCATCTGTATCGATCCACTGTATTCGGATACTGCTATAGCCTTGGCTAACCAGTGGATACCCATACGCCCCACCACTGATAGTGCTCTTTTGGATGCGATGGCCTATGTGATCATTACAGAAAATCTGCAGGATCAATCATTTTTGGATACCTATTGTCTCGGTTTTGATGAAGATCATATGCCAGTGGGTATTCCAGCGGGAAACTCATACAAAAGTTATATTCTTGGTACGGGTACAGATCAGGTTCCTAAAACCCCTGCCTGGGCGGAAAGATCAACAGGCATTCCAAGAGAGATCATTATTCAGCTGGCTAGGGAATATGCCCTGAATAAACCCGGTGCACTCATCCAGGGATTTGGACCCCAGCGCCATGCCTATGGCGAACAGCCGCCCCGCAGTGGGGCGGCCCTTGCCGCTATGACAGGAAACATTGGCATAAAAGGCGGCTGGGCTTCTGGCTGCGGTTCACCATGCCGCAAACAGTATGTTGGTTCGATTCCCATCAATAACCCCTGCAAAGCATCGATTTCTATGTACATGTGGCCGCTGGCGATTCAGAAGGGTACTGAACTAGGGAAAAAAGAGGGTGTTCGTGGTGTTGATAAGCTGTCAGCCAATATTAAACTGATATTTAATCTGGCTGGAAACTGCCTCATTAATCAACACTCCGATACCAATGGAACGGCAGAACTGTTGGCCGATGAAAATTTAGCTCAATTTATTGTAGTCAGTGATCATTTTCTTACAAGCAGCGCGAAATTTGCCGATATCTTGCTGCCGGGTGATAATTTCATGGAACGAGAAGATATTGTATTACCCTGGTCTGCTGGTGATTATGTATTGTTTATGAATAAGGCAGTGGATACGGTTTATGAATGCCGAAACGGATATGACTGGATCAGCGATTTAGCTGAAAGGCTAGGGCTTACAGCTGAATTTACCCAAGGAAGGACGTTAGAAGACTGGCTGCGTTTTATTGTCGATGAAACCCGCAAAGAAAATCCTGGTTTTCCCTCCTATGAAGAATTTAAAGAAAAGGGTGTATATGACTGGGAGTATGAGGAATCTGCAATTGCCTTTAAGGAGCAGATTGAAGATCCCCAGCACCATCCATTTGCCACCCCTTCTGGGAAAATCGAATTTTTCTCATCACGCTTATGGGAATTAGATAAGCCTGCTGAAGTGCCTGCCATTCCAAAATATATCCCTGCCTGGGAAGGACCGGAAGATCCTCTGCGGGGCACGTATCCGCTGCAATGCATTGGCCATCATACCAAACGGCGTGTACATTCCATGTTTGACAATAATGACTGGATGGAGGAGGCAGAAGCACAGGTATTTTGGATTAGCGTATATGATGCAAAAAAGCGCGGCATAAAAAATGGTGAAAAGGTTTGTATCTATAATGCCCGCGGTAAAGTCATACTCACAGCTAAAGTCACTCCACGTATTATGCCGGGGGTGGTTTCAATACCCCAAGGGGGCTGGTGGTCACCAGATAAGGAGGGGATCGACCAACGCGGCTGCATCAATACATTAACCAAATACCAGCCGACACCACTGGCTTTTGCGAATCCTCAACATACCAACCTGGTTGAAGTGGTAAAACTGGATCAGATGGAGGCAGAGGGATGAGCAAGCAGATAGCATTTTATGTTGAGCAAAAACATTGTACGGGCTGCAGTGCCTGCCAAATCGCCTGCAAAGATAAGCATAATCTGCCTCTCGGTCAGAATTTTAGACAAATTCATGCCTATGAAGGCGGTGGTTTTACCGTTTCCGGCAATGTTGTTCATCACAATACCTATGCCTATTGGATACCAGTTAGCTGCAATCATTGTGTAGATGCTCCTTGCATTGCCGTGTGTCCAAGTAAAGCGATCTACAAAAGACAAGAAGATGGATTGGTGCTGATTAACGAAAAGAGCTGCATTGGCTGTCGCCGTTGTTTCGCAGTTTGCCCTTATCAGGCACCACAGTTTGATGCTGCCATCAGCAAGATGAAGAAATGTGATTTTTGCCAAGATCTCCTGCTGCATGGAACCGCGCCGGCTTGTATTTCAGCCTGCCCTATGCGTGTGCTGGGATATGGCGAGCTCAGTGAATTGCAGAAAAAATATGGTAATACCAGCTGGGTAAAGGGACTGCCCAATACAGCAAAAATCAGACCAGCCTGGGTCCTGGTGCCCCACCGTGATGCAGCCGATGTATGATCGATATATTGGAAAGGACTGAAAAAGCGAAAAAGGGCAGAAAGAAAGGGCTTGGCATATTGCCAAGCCCTATTCTTTGCTATAACTGCTATACAATTACAGTAGTATCAACTTTATTGGCAGCTTCTACGGGTTTATGAGTTGTAATTAGTTTTTTTGGTATAGCAATTGTTAATAGGGTAGTGAGAAGTGCCCAGCAGGCTAAAAAGTACATGCCACCCGATGTAGAGTTAGTAAGGTCCTTTAAGTAGCCTACAACGTAGGGACCAGCAAAGCCGCCTAAATTGCCGATGGAATTTATCATGGCAATACCAACAGCTGCAGTTCCTTCTGATAGAAAAGCACTTGGCAATGTCCAGAAACTTCCTGCGAAACTGTAAATACCAATAATGCTCACAATAATCCATAACATAGACCAGAAAATGTCAGTGGTCATTGTAAGGGCAATTAAACCGACAAATGCGCTGGAGATCGGTAGGCCGATATGATAACGCCGTTCCATGGTTTTATCTGAATGGCGAGCGACTAAAATCATAGCGATCACACCGAAGATATAAGGGATTGTCGAAATCAATCCAACCTGTGTATTGGTCAGTGTTTTCGATAATGCCTTAATGATTTGGGGCATCCACATGCTAAGACCATACATGGTGCTAACATAACCGAAAAAGATGATGGAAAGATGCCAGACACGAAGATCCTTAAGTGCTTCCCATTTAGAAATTTTAACTTTGGCAAGCTTGGCTTCATGTTCATTTTTCAATTCTGTTAAAAGCCACTGCTTTTCTTCTTTTGATAAGAATGTAGCTTGCTCTGGGCGGTCAATCAGATAATACAATGTTGTGATACCGAGAATGACAGCTGGTATGCCTTCCAGAATAAACAGCCAGCGCCAGCCGGCCATTTGCAGCCATTGAATATTGTCCATAATCCATGTGGATATAGGCCCTACTAAAATGTTGTTGAACGCCATGCCTGTCATAAAGATGGCGATTGTTCTCGCTAGATGTCTAGCTGGGAACCAATAGGTCATGTAAAGAATCATTCCAGGATAAAATCCGGCTTCGGCAACACCAAGGAGTACTCTTAGTATTCCAAATTGAGTTGCATCTTGAACAAAACCAGTAAAAACAGTAACCAGTCCCCAGGTAAAAAGAATTCGAGCCATCCAAATCCGGGCACCGACTTTGTGCATAATTACGTTGCTTGGAATTTCAAAAAAGAAATAAGCAATAAAAAATATACCAGCGATGGTACCAAAAGCAGTGGAGGATATAGCGAGCGCTTTATTCATTTCAAGTGCTGCAAAACTAATATTGACCCGATCCATCATTGCTACAATGTATAGTAAAAAAATATAGGGAACAATTCTCCAACGCAATTTTGCCATTAAACGTTCTTCATCAAAAGGTAAATTATTTGTCATCCATGGCAGCCTCCTGACTATTTTTTAATCCAAGGTATTAAGTGAGAATCGTTAAAGCCCCCTTTCATACAAAGATCAAACATCAAACGTCTAATGACTATTGTAATTATAGAATAAGAAGAAATACCCTGTCAATACAATAAGCAGAAAATTTTATATATTAAGAATTGACAGTTTACAATGTAAATATTACAGTTAATATCATCGGTGAGAGCTGTTAGTTCCACTAGAATGATTGCTTAAAATGGCAGATAGCAGCGTAATAAAATAATACTAAATATTTCGAAAATATATTGACAAAGAGAAAAATGCTATGCTAATCTTAATTTAAACATCAAACGTCTAACGTCTTATGATTGAAAGAGGTTAATAATATAACAGGGAGTGGTAAATACATGCTTAAAAACGACAATAGTATTGATTTACAATCCAAAGCGAATCAATTACGGCTGGATGTAGTCCAAATGGTGCATGGGGCAAAAGACGGACATCCAGGTCCAGCTCTTTCCATAGCCGATATCATAGCTGTTTTATATTTTAAAGAATTAAGGATTGATGCAAACAATCCTCAGTGGGAAGATCGCGATCGTTTTATTCTTTCCAAAGGCCATGCCTGCACCGTACTATATGCAGCACTGGCAAGGAGCGGATTCTTCTCAATTGACGAATGCAGAGGACTTAGAAGTTTGGGCAGTATGCTGCAGGGTCATCCAGATATGAACAAGACCCCGGGTATTGACATGACTTCCGGCTCCCTGGGAAATGGCTTATCCCTTGGAGTGGGTATAGCATTAGCTGCAAAATATCGTAAAAAGTCGTATACCACTTATGTTGTAATGGGGGATGGAGAAATTCAAGAAGGGATTGTATGGGAAGCGGCCATGTGCGCCAGTAAGTATCAATTAAATAATTTAATTTTATTTATTGATAATAATGGGTGGCAGAGCGGGGACAGCATTGAACAGGTAAGCGGTCTCTTACCAATCCTGCCTAAGTGGCAAGCTTTTAACTGGCATTGCCAAACCATTGATGGACATGATTTTACACAAATTATAAATGCCATTGATCAGGCAAAAAAGAGCCCGCAGCCCTCCGTTATTATCGCAGATACTGTCAAGGGTAAAGGTCTTGCCTATATGGAAAATGATAATTCTTGGCATAAACGGGTTCCTGATGATGAACAACTTACCATTGCATTAAAAACATTAGGCGGTGATGTAAATGAGTAATTATAAAGGAACAAGAGAAGCTTTTTCCCAAGCGTTAATTGATCTGGCGCAGGAGGACGATCGATTCGTATTTGTATCTGCCGATTCGCTAAAAGCTATGAGAGCTACGGCTTTTGCAGAAAAATTTCCCGATAGATACATTGAAGTCGGCATTGCAGAGCAGAATGCGGTTGCTGTTGCTGCTGGACTTGCTAGCTGCGGCCTTATTCCTTATGTTGGCACATATGGCGGTTTTATAACGATGAGAGCATGTGAACAATTACGAACCTTTGTTGCTTATCCCGGTTTACATGTAAAATTTATCGGTATAAACGGCGGCGTTTTTGGCGGTGAGCGCGAAGGCGTTACCCATCAGTTCTTTGAGGATTTAGGCATTGTCCGAAGTATTCCAGGCATTACAGTAGTTGCCCCTGCGGATGCTCATCAAGTTTACCAGGCAGTCAAAGCTATTTCAAAGATTGACGGTCCTGTTTATTTGAGAGCAGGCAGTGGGCGGGAACATGTCGTCTATGATCAAGAGACTCCCTTTGAACTAGGAAAAATCAGAGTGTTGCATAAGTATGGAAATCACGTTGCACTCTTTGCCAATGGCTTTATTTTATACAGAGCGATTGAAGCCGCTAAGCTTCTTAATGAACAAGGAATTCAGGTTACGTTAGTCGATGTTCATACATTAAAACCCATTGATGTAGAGGGAATTACGGCTATTTTGCAGGACTGCGGTGCTGCCGTTACCGTTGAAGATCACAATATCATCGGGGGACTTGGGGATGCTATTTCCAAAGTGAGTACAGAACATTGCCCTGTACGTATTGAACGAGTCGGTCTTCAAGATGTTTTCCCAAGCTCTGGCCCTGCTGAAGAAGTAACCGATTATTATGGAATGTCGGTTAATCATATTGCAGATGCAGTCAAAAAAGCTTTACAAAGAAAATAAAGGGGATGTGGATGTGAATAAAAAACTGATTGTAAGTGTAATTGGTGCAGGCGGTAAAATGGGTACTCGAGTGACCAATAACTTAATAAAGCACCCTGATACAATTGAATTATATTATTGTGAGAACTCAGAGTTTGGGATAAAAGCCATCAAAGAGCGGGGGTTTGATGTTACCCCTGCTGAAGTTGCAGTACCCATAAGCGATATTGTCGTTTTAGCTGTTCCTGATAAAATTATTTATGATGTTTCTGTTGGTATCGTGAAGCTGATGGCGGCCGATAAAAGTTTAATTATTTTAGATCCAGCAGCAGCAGTGGCTAAAGAATTGGCTTTACGGGATGATTGTACTTTTGTTGTCACTCATCCCTGCCATCCTTCCTATTTTTTAGACCAGGACACCTATGAGGCAAGACATGACTATTTTGGCGGAATTGCTGGGAAGCAGGACATTGTGATTGCCAAAATTCAAGGTTCTGAGGAAAACTTCACGAAAGCCAGAATGGTGAGCGAAATCATGTTTGCACCTGTTGTAAATAGTTATGTTATGGGGATCCGAGATATTGCTTTTTTGGAACCAACTTTAGTGGAAATTCTAGGAGCAACGACCTTATATGCAATGGCAGAAACGGTTAAAGAGGCGGAACGACGCGGCATTCCAAGAGCCGCTGCCGAATCCTTTCTGGCTGGTCATGTATATAATCTTTCGGCTAATTTCCTCGGCAAGTTGGGCAATACGAAGGTTTCAGATGCCTGTCTTGTTGCAATTGATCTTGGTAATCGACTGGTACTTCGAGATGACTGGAAGAGAATTTGGGATGATGAAGTCTTAGATAATGTGATCGCGACTATGCTTCATCCCCATGATCCCCAAATTTAAATTGAATGAAATATGTGATTGTCTTGATAGAGATAATCACATATTTCATTCATTAAATGTCTTTTTATTTATTGTCATCATCTGTTTGCTAAAAATAACAAATAAACTAATAAAATGTTATAATATAGGAATATTGATACATGTTTAATTAAGCGGACAGAGGGGTAGATACAAGGTGAACGTAAAGCAAAATAATGAATTTGATTTTTCAATATTGTTAACGCCGAAACCAAATGAATCATCTGTTGATTATGTTATAAATAATATTAAGGAATTGCTGTTAACTAAAAAAATAATACCTGGCGACAGGCTGCCTCCTGAAATGGAACTGGCTAAGTTATTATCTGTTAGCAGAGGGTCTATTCGAGAAGCAATGAAGATACTAGCCGCTTTTGGCATAATTGAAATAAGACGCGGTGACGGTACGTATGTGTCCTCTGATATTGATGGTAAAGTTTTATTTGATCCGCTGTTGTTTAGTTTTATACTTTCTCAGCCAGAATTTGAAGAGTTAAAAGAATTACGCCTGCTATTAGAGAAAGATGTCATTCGCCTTGTAATAAAAAATGCCAATGATGATGATGTTCAGGCTTTGCGAAAGTGTTATGAAATCATGGAAGTTCTTAAAAATAATAATGAACAAATGTATGACAAGGTTTTAGAATGTGATTTGGAATTTCATCGTATTCTTGGCAAGATCACAAGAAATAAACTGTTAGAAAAAATATATAATTTTGTGATGGAGTATTTTAGACCGTTTATTGCACAAAGTATTCGGAAACATACGTATTTTAGTTTGGAATCAAAGCAAACCCATAAAAATATTTTAGAAGCCATTGAAAATAGAGACTTTGTTACGGCAGAAAAAGCCGTGGAAGACTCGGTTGAAGTATGGAAAAATCTTATTTTTAAATAAGGTGCAGCAATGAAAATTGTCATACTAGCTGGATACATGCTGAATTCCAGGGATTCGACTTGGGATAGGATGAAGAAAAATGTTGCAAAGAAATCTTCGATCAGCTGGATGGAAATGGGGAGAAACAGCTGCTGCATCCTATGTATGGCAGCCATAAAGCAGGAATCAGTGTTTGATGAAGAGAAGATACTCATACCTTACAAGATGTAGGTTATGAGTATCTTTTTTATAGTAATAGAAAGTTCTTTTTAAGATATATTGATGAAGATGTTGCTAAGGAGCCTTGCATTATGGAAGTAAGGCAAATTGGATATTTTTGCATGTCCAGTTAAATAAAGCGGCAGCGCAAAGTGGTGATAAATTCAAGGTACTGCACATTGCTCACGTCTGAATACATAAGGTTAAGGTGGAGAAAAATAGGGGGTGTAATTCATGATTTGGATTGGTATTTTAATTGTAGCTTTAACATTTCTTGCTATCATCAAACGTTATGAAACTAGGCTGGTTCTATTTGTAGCTGGCGTGGCAATGGCTTTAGTCGTTGGTAAACCTTTAGTAGCCATAGATGCTTTCGCTAAAACAATGGTTAGCGGAGGGCTTGTAACAACGATCTGTACAGTGATGGGCTTTTCTTATGTAATGAAATTAACTGGCTGTGATAGTCATCTGGTAAACTTATTAACTAGTTTGCTAAAACAAGCTAATTTTATTCTGATACCAGGAGCGGTTATCGTAACATGGATCATTAATATTGCCTTACCGAGTACGGCTGGCTGTGCTGCGGCTGTTGGTGCCGTATTAATACCTACATTGATCGGATCTGGTGTACACCCCGCCATGGCTGCAGCTTGTGTCATGTCTGGTACGATCGGCAGTGTTATGAGCCCTGGTCTTGCACATAATCCATTTGTCGCAAAATTAGCGAATGTTGATGTGATGACAGTGATCGCTGGTCATACTATTCCTGCCCTTATTTCACTTGCTGTTGCAGCAACAATGCTAACGATTGTTTGTCATTTGCGAAAAGAAGGTGCCAGTGCTGAGCGGTCTACTGAAATTGCCAGTGATAGTGAAAAATTTAAGGTTAACGTTGTAAAAGCTTTAGTTCCGATCATTCCCCTGGTCTTGTTGGTACTAGGGAGCAAAATGGTTGCTCTGATACCTGAGGTTACAGTTCCCCAAGCTATGATTATAGGTGCCATGCTTGGATTTATCGTAACATGGGGCAATGCACAAGAAATATCCAAAAGCTTTTTTAAGGGCATGGGTGACTCTTATGGAGAAATAATGGGTATTATTATTGCAGCAGCTGTGTTTACCCAGGGAATGGATACCATTGGACTTACTGGTGCACTGATTGAAAATATGAAAGAATCACAGGATGTAGCAAGATATGCCGCATCCATCGGTCCGTTTTTTCTAGCAGTTTTAAGTGGATCAGGTGATGCGGCTGCTCTTGCTTTCAATGGTGCAGTTACCCCGCATGCTGCGCAGTTTGGGTTTAAAATTACAGATATGGGCTCCCTTGCTACAATATCTGGTGGTTTAGGACGTACAATGTCTCCCGTTGCTGGTGGTGCCATTGTATGTGCAACAATAGCTGGTGTAAATCCCATGGAGATCGCTAAACGTACCGCCCCAGGAATGTTTTGTGCCCTAGTTGCTGTCCTAATTGTTTTCTCATTCAACTAAGTTGCTGCCTGATCTAATGTCGAGTAGGATGTATCGTAGATAACAGGGCTCATTTACCACAATGGTTGTACAAATCATGGTAGATGAGCCCTATTATTATGCTGCCTGTTACATTTTTTCGTGTGTTGCCATATGATGGAATAGCGATTATAATTGCTTTGAAAAGAGTTACTTATTGCTACGGTTACGTTAGAACCTTTTTGTGAAGGAGATCAACATGGAGATACGACATTTAGAATATTTCATAGAGGTAGCGCGGCAAAAGAGTTTTAGTAAGGCGGCTGACCAAATGCATATTTCCCAGCCGTCAATTAGTAAAATAATTAAAGAAATTGAGAGTCATTTTGGAGTGGTACTATTTTACCGAACTACAAAATATGTTGAATTGACTGATGCAGGTGAAATAATTTTGGAACAAGCAGAGAATATTGTTTCATCTTTTCAAAATATAAGTGCTAATTTAGTTGGAGGATCTAATTTAAAATCAGGGAAAATTCGGATTGGCATTCCGCCAATTACAGGTCTGACATCATTCTCCCGCTTATTTGGCCCTTTTAAAAGGACCTATCCAAATATTAATATACAGCTATTTGAGTTCGGATCGAAGAAAATTGAAACTGGCATTTTAGATGGAACACTGGACGTAGGCATAATATGTATTCCGCCTAATGATCAGGAACTTTATGAAATGATTTGCAGTATCCAAGATCCCCTGCGGCTCGTCGTCCATCCTGAGCATCCTTTTGCCAAATGTGAAGTCATTGACTATGGTAATCTGATTAATGAATCTTTCGTGCTGTATAGTAATGACTTTAGTTTAAATGATCTCATTATTGATCGGTGCATGCAAGCCGGTTTTCGCCCTAATGTTATTTTTGAAACGCTGCAGCTTGAACTGATGACCCAGCTGGTAGCAGATCATTTCGGTATCGCTTTATTGCCAAGTACCGTTTGTCAGCACTTGGATGCTAATGCACTAAGATCCCTGCCATTAGCTGATCCGCCAATTTATTTACAGTTAGGAGTGGCTTGGAAAAAAGAACGATATGTTTCTCATGCCACAAAAGCATGGCTGCAGTTTGTAAAAGATAAGATCGACTTCGATGATAAAAAACCTGATATTACGCGGCATCAATGGTTTTGGGATACTGCTGCTCCGTCTTAGATAAAGACATTCATTTTATTTTTCACTTATGTATACATCGGCAATGACACCAAACCTATCCTGTGCTGACTGCTTTTAGGCCACTTATTCCGAATCTAAATGCAATATATGCCGAATCCGTATTTCACTTCCGATTGTAAGAGGAATACAATAAGATCAAGGCAAGCGTTATAAGTATGCTAAGCAGTCACATAGGATTAGGAGGGATATCGTGAGCAGTTCGATCAATGTTCTAGATCAGAGTATCTTTGATAAACCAGAAGAAGAATCTTCTACTGAGGTTAAAAAAGATGAAGCAAAAATCGTGGATATTACCCAGCAGCAATGGTTTTGGGATCAGGCAGTAATGTCATAAAAATCGATTTTGTTGTATTGGACTACAAAGTAATAGAAATTTTGCAGGTTTGGCATTTTTGCCAAACCTTTTTTCTGCTATCCGGGACACAGGGACTGGTGCATTGCAAAAGCAGGTTGCATCGGCCTAATCCAGCCATTTGACTTTCTTAGTCAAATCCGGATCTTGCCGTGGTCTGGGCTGAGGAGTAACTGCCGGGTAACCCAATGGAGTAATGGCGACAATTTCTCTAGCCGCAGGGATTTCTAATAAATCCCGCAGATGTTTCTCATCGTCCAAAGGACCAGTCATCCAGCAACCACCTAATCCTAAGGCGGCAGCTGCCAATAGCATGTTTTCTATGGCCGCACTAGTGCTTTCCAAATATGCTTTTCGATAAGCCGGATCGCTGCTGGCTTCAGTCAAAACTACAATTACAATGGGAGCATCTCCGTAGACGTTAGCGAATTTAATAAACTCATTGCGTGGCATAAATGCTTTGTCGGGTGCAGCACCCCAATCTTTTGTATATTCGTCGACAATTCTTCCGTAATTTTTTCCCATTTTATTTTTCTTATCACCGGATACCACTAAGAACTCCCAGGGTTGTAAATTTAGTGCCGACGGGGCCCAATTGGCTGCATCTAATATTTTGAGTATATCTTCCTTTTTTACCGGGTCCGTCTTATACTTGCGAATGGATCTTCGTTTTTGTATTACCTCAAAAAATTCCATAATAATTTCACTCCTATTCATTTTTCTTAGTATTCTTTGAGTTCAATAGTATCTTTATATGAATGCTTTTGCAAGTACGCACATTTATATGATATACTACTAAAAACAATACTATTGGAAAGGATAAATGAATTATGGCAAAATTTCATTTTCAAGAAGGAACTTGCCCGGTGCTGGCCGTCCAAAATCTCATTACTGGAAAATGGAAACTCCTGATTTTATGGCAATTGAGTCAGGGAACGAAACGGTTTAATGAGCTGCAAAAGCTGCTGCCGGATATTTCACAAGGAATACTTACCCACCAATTGCGGGAATTAGAACAGGATAGACTCGTTCATAGAGAGGTCTATAAGGAAGTACCACCTAAGGTTGAGTATTCATTAACTGAAATCGGTCAAAGCTTTATACCTGTCTTAAACGTTGTATGCGAATGGGGCACAGTTTATTTAAGTAATATAAAATCCTTAAATGAGAAAAATCCTACAACGTAGTCACCCTTCCTGCCTTATGAGAGGATGAAATTATAATTAATGAACAAAATAAAAAGTACATAATCAAGCTGCGAGTAGGAGGAGGTCTGAAACCATACTTCAAACCTTCGTTTCTGCGGCTCATTCTATATAAAGAGAGGTCTGTACATGCCTAAAAAACAACAAAAACAACGGGTCTGGAAAGAAATACAGCGATATATTATACTGTTTATTGGTTCTATTATCTACGCTGCTGGACTGGAAATATTCTTAGTTCCCAACAACGTTATTGATGGTGGTGTGGTTGGTATTGCGATTATGGCTAGTCATCTGACTGGCTTGCCGCTGGGTATATTTTTGATTACCATAAATATACCATTCATTTATTTGGGATATAAGCAAATTGGTAAAACTTTTACATTATCAACGATATTTTCTATTATAATCTTGTCCTATTTCACCAAAATGTTCTTGCCGATCCCCGGTTTCACAGATGATTTATTTTTAGCGTCAATCTTCGGCGGTATCATTCTAGGGATTGGCGTAGGACTCATTGTGCGTTACGGCGGTTCTTTGGACGGTTCGGAAATTGTAGCTATCTTAATGGACAAGCAAAGCAGCTTTTCTGTAGGCGAAATAGTCATGATCATTAACCTGTTTATCTTAAGCGGAGCCGGATTGGTGTTTGGCTGGGATCGAGCCATGTATTCTCTGGTTACATATTTTATCGCTTCAAAAGTAATTGATATTGTCATTGAAGGCTTGGATGAATCAAAAGCTGTTATCATTGTTTCAGATCATTCGGCATCCATTGCCGAAGCCCTCATGGCCCGTCTGGGTAGGGGTGTGACGATTTTGCACGGCGAAGGTGCTTATAAAGGTGACGAAAAACATATTCTCTACACCGTGATTACCAGACTAGAGATGGCCAAATTTAAATCACTTGTTTCAGAGATTGATGAAGATGCTTTTATAACGATTAACGATGTGCATGATGTAATGGGCGGTACATTTAAAAAGAGAGCCATTCATTAAAAGTAAAATATATAATAAGAGACCAGTACTGTTTAGATGCAGTACTGGTCTCTTATCTTTGAATCTTTGAATTCATAGTAGCATTTTGCCACATCCATGATTGCCCGAAGGTAACTTATAATAAAATGATTCTTCCCTCAGGTAACATTTGGTGTTATCATCATTATACTTACTAAAAACACTTTACTGTTCCTATTCCTAGGCGGGCGGCAACCTCTCGCCAATTTTTGCTGCCATTCAAGAGACTATGCATGCAGTTTTTTTTTATCGTGGGCAGCGCAGTGCTGCTTAAAAGCCTCTTCAAACTGGATGATTGCCCAGCCGCGCAGGTTTTGATTATCGTTTTCCATGAGGCATTTCAAAACATCTATCATGCGTTTCAAATCGGGGTCGAAAATGGTCTCAATTTTTTGTATGTCCTGATATGGCTCGATCGTACTGGGGGATGCGTCTTCACCCGTCAAAAACCATTCCATGGATTTATTAAAGAACTTTGATAAGGCATATAAAATTGTTGTTTCAGGAATTCTACCACCAAGATATTTAGTAAGTGTATGCTTTGAAATACCTAAGTGTTGCGCCACTTCAACTTGCGTATATCCCTTTTCGTCAATACTTTTTTTTAATCGATTAGAAAATGTAGAAAAATCGTACAA